>MWVY01000015.1_pt1 | contig 35082 bp, 28 predicted proteins | sample 1047251 | NCBI WGS metagenome assembly MWVY01 (sample SAMN06349983, study PRJNA376086) | soil metagenome | isolation source: MS7-5 sample Antarctic (ecotone) soil | place: Antarctica | collected 2015-01-13
GGACGCACTTAAAAAGATTGCAGCGAAGAACGATTTGTTTTTCAAAGAGCAAGAAAATGCTGGAAGCCGTCGTGAAACTTTATGTTCATCAGATAAATTCTTCCAGCATCTCTTTTGTTACATGACCATAATTTTTTATTACAGTAAAACCTCAGATTATATTTGGAATCAGCAATACAAACCATATAGCGATGATTACATAAAGCAGAATTATCGTATGAAAGATGAAGACGGACGAGCTTTTCAAACGGTTGATTTAACAGCGAGAAAACCGGGCGGAGATACTTCCTATGAATGGAAAGGTTATACGTTAAAAAGCGGCAGATATTGGGCGTATTCCAAAGCGAATATGGAGAAGTTCGATCAAGAAGGGAAAATTTATTACACAAGCAGCGGTTTGCCCAGATTGAAATACTATCTTGATGAAATGCCCGGAGTTTCACTTCAAGATATGTGGACGGACGTAAAACTTTTAAGTTCACATTCAGGAGAACGAGTTGATTATCCAACTCAGAAACCCGAAGTGTTACTTGAAAGAATTATCAAAGCATCATCAAATCCGAATGACATCGTTTTCGACTGTTTTATGGGAAGCGGCACGACGCAAGCCGTCGCAATGAAACTCGGACGGCGGTTTATCGGCGCGGACATCAATCTCGGCGCGATTCAGATTTCAACCAAACGGCTGATTTCCGTCGCCGAAGAACTAAAGCCGGAAAAACAACGCCAACTTATCGCGGAAGAAGACGAAACGACTGCAAAATACACCGGCTTTGAAGTTTATAACGTCAATCATTACGACGTTTTCCGCAATCCCGTGCAGGCGAAGGAACTGCTCATCGAAGCTCTCGAAATTCAGCCGCTTCTGGCATCTTTAGTCTGGGACGGCGAAAAAGACGGGCGATTGGTCAAGATTATGCCTGTCAACCGCATCGCCACACGCGCCGATCTTAACGAACTTATCGCCAATTTCGATTACAAATCTTTTCAAGCCAAGTTTAACGAAAGTCCGCACAAAGCGGTCGAAAAAATTCTCCTCGTTTGTATGGGACACGAACCCGACCTGGCGGCGCATCTGCAAAAAGAAGCCGCGCCGTATAAACTCGACATCGAAGTCGTTGATATTTTGAGAGATCGTTCAAAATTAGAATTCAAACGCGATTCGGAAGCGAAAATTACGGCGACGGAAACCGAACTCGAAATCGAAAAATTCTACCCGATGAACCTTCTGCAAAAACTCTCGCTTTTTCAGGAAAATGTCGAAGATTGGCGCGAATTGGTCGAATCGGTAATGATTGATTTCAACTACGACGGCGCGATTTTCCAACCGACATTTTTGGACATTCCCGACAAAAACGAATTAGTGAAAGGCGTTTACGAAATCCCTTCGGATGCCGGAAATATCCGCGTCAAAATCACCGATCTTTTAAGCGAATCTTTGGAGATTGATTGTTGAATTTTCCCGTGCTATCATTTTGCAAGCAAAAAGGAGTTTTATAAAAATATGCCGAATGTTTTAGTCAGAGATGTCGAACCGGAAGTTCTCGAAAAAATCAAAAAACGCGCCGCCAAAAACGGGCGTTCCCTGCAAACCGAAGTGCAGATTATTTTAAAAGATGCCGCCGCCAAACCTGAGCCTTTATCCGATCTCGAAACAGCGCGGAAAATCAGAAGTATGTTGAATGTGAAAAATCAAAGCGACAGTGCCGAACTTCTCCGTGAGGACAGGCAGCGATGATAATAGTTTCGGACGCTAGCGTCGCGGTGAAATGGTATGCCGCCGAAATTTATACTGCCGAAGCCGAAAAAATTTTAGACGGCACTTATGAGATTCACGCGCCGGAACTGATTATGCCGGAATTCGGAAGTATCATCTGGAAAAAATTTCGCCGAAACGATTTAACCGAAAAGGAAGTGGACACGATAATTACCGCTTTTAGTCGACAAAACATCATTTTCCATTCTCATAAACTTTTATTGAAATCGGCTTTTACGCTGGCGCGGCAAACAGGGCAAACCGTTTATGATTGTTCATATCTGGTCTTGGCGGTTTCCTTAGCCTGTGAATTCGTAACCGCCGACGAGCGGTTTTATAAGGCATTGGAGAAAACAAAACTCAAAAAACATCTGCTTTGGATCGGCGACATTTAAGGGCGAAAACAAATGGCGAAAAAAACAAATCAAGTCAGTTTGGATTTTGCGTTTTATCAAAGTCTGAAACAATTTTACGACGAAAATCGGCGTTTTATTCGTTCGCACTATAAAGATTTGTCAAAAAAGTTTCTCGATTTTAACGATCCGAAGGAAAACGACGCTTATTTGAGAGAACCGCAGTTTGAAGCGTTGGAAATTTATATTTTTCTCAAGGAATTCTGCAATAACACTTCCGTTCATCGCCTGTTCCGCGATTGGTTCGAGAAAAAAGACATTTTTGAGCGGCGTTCCGCGATTTCGCATCGCGCTCTGCAAGGCTCGCTTTTCGATACCGTTACAGAACTGCAATACGAAAATCTTTACAAGCGAATGCAGAAAAATTCGCGCAAATACTCGAATTACATCTACGCGCTGACAATGGGAACGGGCAAAACGATTCTGATGGCAACGTGCATTTTTTACGAATTTCTGCTCGCCAACAAATTCCCGTTCGACGAAAAATTTTGCCACAACGCGCTCGTCTTCGCGCCCGACAAAACCGTGCTTCATTCGTTGCGGGAAATTGTCGAATTCGACAAATCGCTCGTTGTGCCGAAGGAATATGTCAATTGGCTCGACACGCATCTGAAATTTCACTTTTTGGACGATGCCGGAACGACGTTAAATCTTTTGGATAAATCGAAATTCAACATCGTTATCTCGAACACGCAGAAAATAATCCTAAAAAAACAGCACAAAGAAAAAGCCGCCGCCGACAACTTTTTCGGCTCGGAAAAAGACACGCACGAAAGGGAAAACGCCGAGCCGACCATTTATGACGACATCGCCGCGCTGTTGGCGGAAGAACCGGAAGACGAAAAAGACCTTGCCACGAACCAGCGTTTTGAAAAACTAAAACGCCTCAGCCAACTCGGAATTTACGTTGACGAAGCGCACCACGCCTTCGGCGACGCGCTGGCAAAAGATATGGGCATCAAAACCGCCAAAACGAGTTTGCGCCTGACGATTGACGAACTCGCCGCAAGTTTAGAGCGGAGCGGCACGCGCATTGTTGCCTGTTACAACTACACGGGAACGCCATATGTCGGCGATCAGGTTTTACCGGAAGTCGTCTATGCCTACGGATTGCAGGAAGCTATCGAAAAAGGAATGCTCAAAAAGGTGAAACGGCACGGCTACACGAATCCGAAATCCGAAGAGTTCGTCCAACTTGCGATTGATAATTTTATTGAGAGCGTAACCGAAAACGGAGAATTTATTCGCCCCGAAGGGATTTTGCCGAAAATGGCTTTTTTCGCGCCGACGGTTGAAGATTTAAACAGCGAACTGCGTCCGGCAGTCGAAAAAGCCATCGCTAAACACGGATTTTCTTCCGACAAAATTCTAATCAACGTCGGCGATCCGAAGCTAACGACAAATGACGAAATCCGCGAATTTAACAATCTCGACAAACCTTCATCAGACAAGCAGTTTATTTTGCTGGTCAACAAAGGACGCGAAGGCTGGAACTGCCGTTCACTGTTCGGTGTTGCGCTGTTCCGCAAACCGAAATCGAAAGTCTTCGTTTTGCAAGCGACGATGCGCTGTCTTCGCTCCATTGGCGACCGCCAGCACACCGGACAAATTTATCTGAGCGACGAAAATTTGCAGATTCTCGAAGACGAACTCCAGCAGAATTTCCGCATCAGCGGCGAAGAACTAGAAAATGCCGGAAAGGACAAGGAAACAGTAGAAGTCCGCGTCGTGCCGCCGCCGGTGAAAATTAAAATAAAAAGAATTTCCACGCGCTACGAGATGCGCGATAAAAAAATAAAAGACGGATTTTCCCTCGACCTTGAACATTACGATACGAGCCGCTACAAACTTCTACACATCGAACAGCAAGGCTTACAAGAGCATACTTCCGCCGCGTTCAAAAAGATCGAAGACTTAACCGATTTGCGCCAAAAAAGAGTTTTTGGTGAATTAACTTTAGTTGCCGAAATCGCCCGTTATCTGAATTTGCGCCCGCTCGAAGTTGAAGAAATTCTCGCCAAAACAAAAGAAGGAATCGAAGGCATTTTAGAACATATAAATGAGTTCAACGAGGTGCTTTACGATGCCGTCATCCCGAAAATCTTCGACGCGCTTTACGATTTGCGCGAATTCAAATCGGAAGACGAACACGAAATCGAACTCGTCAAACAGCCACCGTTCGGCAAGGATTTTTACTCAATCCGTGCCGCGCAAGATAAGATAATTCGCAATATTGACCAAAAAGTAGGCGTTCTCGCACCGAAAAGTTTTCACCTCGATGCTTATTGCTTCGACTCAAATCCCGAAAATGCTCTATTTCTCGATTTGCTGTCGGACGAAAAAGTGAAAAAAGTTTATTTCACTGGAATGCTGACGCACGGGCAGACAGACTTTTTTATTCAATACATTGATCCCGAATCACACACCGTCAAACGATATTACCCGGATTTTCTCGTCCAGCTCGAAGATGATTCGTGGCTCATCGTTGAAGTCAAAGGCGATAATCTCATCGAAGCATCCGTCGTGCAGGCAAAAGCACAATACGCCCGCCAACTCGCCTCAGCCAGCAATATGACTTACAAAATCATCAAGGGAACTGATGCCGAGAGCGGTAATTATAATCAGCTTTTTAGCATAGATTAAAATGATGCTTCTTACGCATACAATTCTAAATTAAAGAGAGAAGCGTAAGAACTCCGTTATAGTTCGGCATAGAAATAGATTCTTCCCAAATCTGTAAATCCGATTGAAGATTGTCATCAGAAACCCACGTTTCAGCATAGACAGCCTTTTCACCTTCTTGATTCGAGTTGTCCTTAAATAGTTGATAGGCTACGGAATCGTTATCTAAATCTTTTTTTGGAATAAAAAAATTGAAATTCTCATTTTTCTTAACCCATTCAATTCTGCCATCAATGCTCCAAATAACCGCACAAGATTCGTCCGTAACTTCCGAACATTTTAATAATGTTGCAGTCAGTGAAGTATTAAAGTTTTTTGCTATTGCTTTTGCAGTTTCAATACTAACTTTGTTATTAATTATTTGATAAATTTCATTTTTTGGAAGTAAAAGCTCTGAAGCAAATCTGTTAGCCTCAATTTCCTGCAAATTTATTCTATTGCTCCAAGACTCAATTTCTTTAGACTTACATTTTACCGAACCGTGACTTGGCAAAACGAAATGCGCAATTTCGTGGCAAATTGTAAAATTTCTTCGACCTATTTCTCTAATATTTTTATTTATTGAAATGATGCCCTTTGCTCTATCAACCCGAAATACTAATGCCCCTTCCAAATTTTCAAAATCAACTTCCTCAATCCTAAGCCGCAAACGCGCAGCAACTGCTTCAGGATTGTCAGCGCGTTTTATTTTAAGTTCTGCTAGTAGAGAACGGGCAAAATCTTCCGGTTCATAGTTCAAATTTATTTACTCCTTAATCTTGTCTTTCATATCTTCAATAATATGTTCATCCTTTTCTGATGCTTGTTCAGAATCTTTTGGACGATGTGCATAAGCTATTTGGCTGTTATTGCCTACTGCTCCGGCAATTATTCCGGGAATCCAATTGTCCGGCTCGGTTTCAACGAGCGACTGTTTTTGATAATTTGTGATACTCCTTATTGCTCTGTTCAAATTATCTATATTGTTATCACCGTTTGCATATCGCTCCCTTACTTCCTCTTGCATTTTGGATTTCAGTTTTTCTACTAAACTTTCAGCCGAAAGCCCGTAAGATTCGATTATTTCTTCTGCAAGCTCCTCATCAAAATCATCTTCACTTCCAAATATTGCGTCCTCGATTTTTTCCCGTTCTGTTTTTCCATCTAAGAACGAGTCTTTTTTTTCTTTCATATTTCGTCCTTCCTTTTATTTCACTTAATCAATTCGTTTTTTTATGATTGCGATTGTAATTCAATCTTTTTTTTCGCCTGTGAAATTCGTCAACTGAGATGCCAAGCAAAACTGCAATGTTTCTTGGCTCTAACTCTTCACAATGAACAACTGCATCAACAATATCTTTCAATTCCGTTTCACCATTTGTAAATTGATAGTAATGTTCCGCAGTTTCAAGTTTTTCAGCATCCTTTAATGTCTTTGTATCAATCAGAATATTTTCTACTTCCGCTTTTTTGCTGTCATCCATATCCTCTATAGGATTTGTTGTTTTGTGAGATGATTTGCGAAACAAATCAATGACCTTATTTTTCATTATTGTTTTGGTCAGGTAAAAACATTCGTCTTGAGATTTCGGACTGTAATTTTTTCCTAATTTGTCAAAAAGCTCTATTACGGCTGCAACAGCAACATTATCAATTGTTTCGCCCGTTCCGGTTATTACCAAATCTTTACTGACTTTAAAGTGTCCTATACCCCAATCAGTTAACCTTAACATCAGATTTTTCCAATCAATCGTATCAACTGAAATGTGTTGCGAAGATTTCATATTTGATTCGGCTTCATATTTAAAAAGCGTATGAGAAATGTTTTTTTGGAGAAATTTTATTTTTTCGTCAAAAGTGACTTTCTGAATCGCTTAGATAATAGGGGACAGTGAAAATACTTTCCTCAAATTTAAATAATTATACACAGGACGGTTAAAATTATGAAAGTAACAGAAAAAACAGAAAAAACAGAAAATAACGAAATTCAGTTGTTCGTCCAAGGCGAAGGCATTACCGAAATACAGCTTGTGCGTATTCCCGAAAAATCTACTTTGGGTGAACTTGTCAGGAAATTAAATTTAGTTTTTATGGAAGCCAATGCAACGGCAGGCGATGATTTTATATTTCTGCTCGAAGATTCCGAACGCGAATTGAAATCCGATAAAACTATCAAAGAACTCGGTATTAAAAACCGGGAACGCATTCATATTCACAGTTGCCGCAAAATAAAAGTCGGCGTGAATTTTAACGGAAAAGAAGCCGGTCATTCATTTCCGCCGTCGAAGACAATTGCCAAAGTTAAACGCTGGGCGGATAAGCAATTTGGAATTGAAGGAGTTGACGCGACCGAACACGCTCTCCAAATCTGCGGAACAGCTAAACGACCGGACGAAGATGTTCATATCGGGTCGCTCGTCCAAAGCCCGAATTGTCAAGTTAGTTTTGACTTAGTGCCGAAGAAACGGGTCGAGGGGGCAATTTAATGGCTACGCTCACACCTGACGAACGAGTCTTCCGCGAACATCTCGAAGCCGGTCCTTTTCAGAGTGGGGTTGACCGAGGACGTTGGAACTTGGTTTCAGTCAACTGGTCACATTCTGTTATCGCGGTCAGCGCAGCGTCGCGCCCAAATGCGCCTGATGAGTTTGATTTTCGATTTGAACTTACCAATTATCCAGCTGTGCCGCCAACGGCACAGCCTTGGAATTCGGAAAAGAATGCTCCTTTGAAATCTGATAAATGGGCATCGGGCAATGGGCGTGTATCGCATGCTTTCAATTCAGGCTATAAAGGCGGAACTTGCTTGTATTTACCTTGTGACCGCGAAGCATTTGATCAAGGACACCAAAATTGGATTCATCAACACCCGGAAATGATTTGGTCGCCTGATGGCGACATCACGCAATATTTGAGGATTATTTATGATCTCCTTAATTCAAAAGACTATACGGGGCTTCATAGCTCCTAATCACAAACTCAGTTGTTCTGTGAAGCTCTGGAACGAAGGGCTTACAGAATTACGCCGGCGCACGGAAGGCTATCACGAAAGCGGCGCATTTCTGCTCGGAGCAGAAGACGGTGAGCGGCGCAGAGTCACGCAATTTGCTTACTACGACGACCTCGATCCGAATTCTCTTGAAACAGGCATCGTCGTTTTCGACGGCTGCGGCTACGGACCGCTCTGGCAACTTTGCCGCGAAACCGGGTTAACGGTCGTCGCCGACGTTCACGTTCATCCGGGCGCGGCACGTCAAAGCCATTCCGACTGCACGAACCCGATGATTGCCACAAAGGGACACATCGCTTTGATTGTTCCCGATTTCGCGGAACGAGTTTTTCAACCGTCGAGCTTGGGCGTTTACCAATACAAAGGCTCACATAATTGGGATAATTTTACCGGCGCAAAGGCAAAAGATTTTTTCTACGTCGGGTTTTGGGGATGAAAATTATGAAAAGTGTCGAATCAATCGGCGACGAATTAAACCGCACATTAAAAATGGTGCTGGACAGCGGCGAAGCCTCTAGTATTGAGGAAGCACAGCAAATCTTTGAAGGTTATCGGCTGCAAATTCACATCGGAGGCGATGTCGCTTTCTCACCGACGCTGCAAGCCGCTCTGCTGACCGCCGTCAACACCGGACGACGATGTTTCTTAGGCGGCGTAAAAGTTATTGGAAAAACGGACGTTGATTTGCAGATTCCGTGGCGACATTGCCAAACTCTGCGCGAAGCGATTCTTAATTTGCAAGCTGAAACAAGCGAAGACTTGGATGAAAAATCACCACAAATTTTTATCGGTGACACCGATTCAAAAATTCCAGTGAACGAGTTTGCTGTGCGAGCAACCTTCGACGGCTGGCGCGGCGGCGTTGTGCCGATGGAAGATAACATTAGATTAAACGAACGTCAGCAGTTTACGCCCGCCGGAGTTTTAGTCGGTTCGCTCGCTGTTTCCGAAGCGTTTCAATTCGTGCGCGGTCGTAACGCTTTAGCCGGTCACAGAGCGGTTGGTTTATCTTTATGGCGACCAGACTCAGAAGCGTCGTGGCTCGATGAAAAAGAAAACGGACCCGCGCTCGAAATACTGCCGTCGCGCCTGTGGCTAATCGGACTGGGACATTTAGGGCAAGCTTGTCTCTGGACGCTTGGTTTTTTGCCGTATGCCAATCCAAGTGAAGTGTTGCTAGTTCTTCACGATTTCGACACGCTGGTTGCGGCGAACGACAGTACTTCGCCGCTCACAAATAAAAAAATTGTCAGTCGAAAAAAGACGCGGGCGATGGCTGATTGGTGTGAAGAACGAGGCTTTCGCACTTCAATTGTCGAACGCCCTTTCGCCCCGAATTTAAGATTGAGGGCGACGACCCGCGCATCGCTTTGTGCGGCGTTGACAATGAAAACGCACGGGCAATACTTGAGGATGTCGGCTTTGCCAAGATAATCGAAGCTGGGTTAGGAAAAGGAACAGAAGAATACTTAGCCTTTCAATTACACACTTTTCCGGCAAGTAAAACGGCGCGACAAATATGGGGTAACGACACGATAACCTCTCCCCAATCGCCCGCGTTGGAAAAACCTGCTTATCAAGCTCTGGTTGCCGAAGGCTTGGACAAATGCGGTTTGACGCTGCTCGCCAACCGCTCGGTGGGAGCTTCTTTCGTCGGCACTTTCACTTCTTCGCTGATTGTCGCCGAGCTTTTAAGAATTACGATGGGCGAATGCAGTTACGAAGTAATAGACGGCACACTACGTTCGCTTGAAAATAGAAATGTGTTCGTCGCTCAGAAACAGTCGTCTTTTAATGCCGGTTTTACGACAGCCGGATAGAGATATAAAAAATAAAAAGAATTGAGTTTATGACTAAAAATTGCAAAAATTGTAATCGGACTTTCGATAACGAAAATGTTTTAATTGATTTTGTCGGCATCGGCTACGGCGAAAAAATAGAGCGTGAATTTTTCGAGCGTCACAAAACATCGAACTTGTGCGACGACTGTTTGCTGGATGAAATAATTGCAAAGTCGCAGAGTACTAAAACATCATGAAATATGGGCAATAACGGAAATCAAAATTGGTAGCATCTGGCTTGGGCGGTCGGCGGTTTAGTCGCCGGCTCCTGGCTGGCGCGAAATGAAATTGAAGAATCGAAAAAAAACCGCGCTGAATTGGATTACCCGGAAGACGCGAAAGAAGCCTATGACGAAATCGGAGACCTGCTCGATAACTGGGAGACTGACGAGGATTGCGAGACAGAAGACGATTACACACAGAACTTGGCGGATTATTTGGCTGCAAACACAGATTGGGAAATTGAAATTTATCCCAATACGCCCGAAGGGAAACCAGATATTTTGATTGGTGATCTGATAGCTCTCGAACTCAAAATTAATCCTTCAAAAAATGAAAGCAATAGGTATATCGGTCAATGCGCCGGATGCTCACGCTTATGGATTACTTGGATGGTAATTATAGATGCTCCTCAGAGCAAAACCGGAAGATTAGAAGAATTACTTGTTGACAAAGGACTTGAACAAGTCCTAGTTTGGAATTTCTCTTGATTCTCAAATCCGTTAAAGCCTTTATTTTATACAATTATTCATTTTTTTAATGACATATCTCAATTCAAGTCAGCAACAAATTATTCGATAATGGCATACGCTTGAGTATCTCGCGCCATTTAACTTGGAACAACAGATTAAAGCTGATTCAAACAAACAGGAAGCGACCGGAGAAAACGGCGGTTTCCCAAAAACCTATATAATTTCTCCGTTTCGGGATGTTGCGCGTGAGCTAAAAAATTTAGTCGTGAAGGAAAGAGCGGATTGGTTGCCCAACCCACAGTCTCGACAAAGTGACGTTAAATCTTGGGCGGCAAAATCAATCGGAATGGTTCATATTTTTCAGGGCAAGTAAGAGGAAATAGTGATTTTCGTGTTTGGAGCAGATGTAAGATTCAAAAGGTTCGGCGCAATGGTCGGCAAATAAACCTAACATGCTGAATGTTGCCGCAACCCGAGCTAAATACGGATTTTATATGTTCGGCAATAGTCAATGTTTGGGGAAAATTAACGAATTTTGAAACTGCTTATCGAGAATTGAAAACGAATGAAATGATGTAATTTGTCGAAAACCTGAAAAAACCGGCATTCATATTCGCTCTACAATCGTTTTTTAGAAGGTAGTCCTTGCCAGAACCATTCGCTCAAAATGCCATTTTTTGACGATTAACTTATTCTCAACCCCAAATGATCGCACGGCGCGTCGGTCAAATCCTGCTCGACTCCCAAATATTTCTCCGTCGTTTGAATAGAGTCGTGTCCTAAGGATAGTTGAATCTGGTCAATCGGCGAGCCGCCTTTGTGGGCGAGTTTGGCAAAAGTTCGGCGCAGATCGTGCGGCGCGATTCCTTGATTTTGTAATTTTTCAGCGTAACCGGCAACAATATCTCTAATCGCCTGCGGTGTAATTGAGTCACCCATCAAATTATCGCCTTTATTAACACGACGGAAGACAAAACCTTCTTCCAAATGCGCGACCGTTTTCCAGGCATCCACGCAAGCCTTTGCCCACGAAGGCATCGGCACGGTTCGCATTTTATCGCGCTTTCCCACAATATCAACAATCGCCCAGCGACCTTCGCGCTGCTCGATATGTGAAAAAGACAAAATCGAGGCTTCGGCGCGGCGCAGTCCGCAGCCGATTAAAATTGCCAAAACAGCGCGATCACGCAAACCTTTCAAAGTTTTTATGTCGGGAGCATTCAACCAAATCTGCGCTTCTTCACGGGTGAGCCAATTGCCGGTGCGTCGCCCGCGAAACGGAACGCCACGAACGGCGCGGATTCCATTGGCAATTCGTGAATCAATCAAATTATTATCTTCAGCTTCAGTGGCAAGTTTTCTAATCGCCGAAAGTTTTTGATTGATAGTTGAAGATGAAAGTTTCTGTGCTCTGAGGGTTTTGACATAACGGTTTATTAGCGATTTATTTAGTTCGGGACGATTTTCCGAGACGTGCCAAAAGAAAAATTCCTGGAGATGCCGATTATAAGCGCGACGCGAATTTTCACTCGGCAGCCCGTCAATGACCATCGCAATAATTTTCTTTTCGGCAGCGGTTAATTTTGGTTTGATTAAAGCTGTGGCGGAATTTTCCATTTGTGAAATAAAACTTTCGAGATAATAAATTTGAAAAACGAACAGATTTTGAAAAAGATCTCAAAATATTCGAAATCAGATAAAAATTTAGCACACGATTTCTCTTTTGTAAATAGCTTTCGAGAATTACTATTATCATAAGCTATTTTTTGATTGTTTAAAACTCAGCTTTTATTTGTGTACTCGTTTGAAAGGAGGTTTGAAAACAGTCATTAACACTGAAATTATAAACCTCGCTATTCTTTTTCCGTTTAACGGCTGGTTGACTTAATTAGGCTCAATCACGACTTGTTCCGGCAGCAAATCGCTTAACAGATTCTTTTTAGGATAAGCGTGTCCGAGGTGCTGGCGAAAGGATTCGGCACAGATGATCGATCTGTCCGAAAGTTGCGACGCTCTTTGCCCAAGGTCTTCGTTCCAACGAATCATATTCTCGATATATTCATCTATGCCATTATGCGAACGCAGCCAGTTGCGCTGGCTCTTGTGACAAGCAAGCATCTGTATTTTTGACTTCATACAATCGCTGACATCCACATAAAACTGCGGCGCGATTTTCTGACCGAAGATGTCAACGCCTTCCATTGGAGAGGCATAAAACAGATTAGGAATCGCTGAAGTATGAGTTGCAGTTGTAAAACTCGATGTCTCGTAGTTTGGTATGGGAGCGTAGAAGCAGGCATTGCGGACGAGAAGGCTGGTGGTTTCGTGATCCGACATATAATCCTGTGGCGAATGGGTAATAACTAAACACGGGTCTATTTCCCGAAGCAGGGCGGTTACTCGGCGATTGGAAATGTCATCGTTGAAGATGCATAAATCTTTAAATCCTCCGAAGTGATAAGTAGCACCAAGGACTTCACAGGCGTTTTGTGCTTCCTGCTGGCGAAGACGGCTTATTTCCTCTGCCGGATGTTCAGTTGAGCCGCAGGCGACTGCCGTCAGTGAAATCACATGAATTTCATAACCGATTTTTTTCAGTAGAAAAAGCATCCCCGAGCACATAATCTCTACATCATCGGGATGCGCTCCGACAGCTAAAATTCTCTTGTTTTCTAAACTCATTAACTAAAAGGCGGCACTATCGCCCTTGATTATCAAATAAACCTTTATCCTTTCATAGCTCACAACCTAACAAGAATAGTTTTAAAAACCAAACATTTTACCTTTATGCGAATAAGATTAACTGTTAAATTCCACTTATACAAAATTACTTTCGGTTTCACTTCTTAACGCAACAATTCCACAAATTGAAATGTCTTGGAGCTTTATTTCATCATACTCCTTGACATGGGTGAATTACTCCATATATAAAAAGCAGATAAAGATTAATTTTGGTTGCGTTTCTAATTACGGTTAAGTTAAGACAGTCTAATAAACTGCGAGGCTACATTAATGGACGAGTCAATGCTAAGTAAAATAGCAAGCCGATTTAAACTGCGATGGTAAGATAAAGATCCTCTCAGTCGCTAGTCGTATCTTTATCTCTTAACCAACTCATCCGAGTCACTTATATTACCTCTGGAAACGGCAAAACTGTTCGAGAAATGAAATAGAAGGCAACTCAAAGATGACAAAAAACAGCTTATGAAAAGTCTCCGATTCGTTTTAACTATCTTCTTGCTGATAACCGGATTACCATGCGCTTTTGATGCTCATCAGCCCGTCGCTTTCGGAAGACAGAATAGTGCTGACCTCCCTGTTAAAGAAAAGGTAGATCTTACCGACTATGTGAACCCGTTCATTGGAACTGACAGCTCCGGAAATACTTTCCCGGGAGCCGCTTTGCCTTTCGGCATGATACAGTGGAGCCCGGACACAACCAGCAATGGCTTTTACAAATATCAGGGCTCGACAATTCGGGGTTTTAGTTTGACGCACCTGAGCGGCGTCGGATGTCCAATTTTCGCGGATATCCCTCTTCTGCCAACGATCGGTCCAATCAAGACGTCACCTGCAACAAATCCTTCTGATTATGCGCAAGGCTTTTCGCATAGCAGCGAGCATGCTACGCCCGGCTTCTACAGCGTTAATTTCAATTCCGGAATTCAAGTAAAGCTTAGCGTCACGGCGCGAACAGGGCTTGGAGTCTTCACATATCCTTCAACCGAGGAAGCGAATCTGTTGATTAACGCCGGCGGGAGCGCTACAGGCAATAGCATGTCTTCGGTGCAGGTAATCGGCGAAGACCGAGTCGTCGGGTCAGCCATGAGCGGAGGGTTTTGCGGCAGTAATACTGTCTATACGATCTACTTCGCAGTACAGTTTGACCGCCCCTTCAAATCGTTTGGCACCTGGAATGCAGGAGCTGTCAATCCCGGTTTGCGGAGCAGCACGAGCAAGCAGCCAGGCGCGTTCCTGACTTTCGATACAAGTCAAAACCCCGTGGTCAAAGCCAAAGTCGGAATCTCTTTCGTGAGCGTCGAAAATGCCCTTCTGAACCTCAAAACTGAAAACAGCGGCTGGAATTTCGATGCTGTACGTCGAAAGGCTCATGCCATATGGAATGAGTGGCTCAGCCGTATCAGAGTAGAGGGCGGCACGCGCGAGCAGAAAGAGATCTTTTACACGGCGCTCTATCACTCCTTGCTTAGCCCAAACGTCTTCTCAGATGCGAACGGAGATTACATCGGTTTTGATCGGATGATCCATCAAGCGCGCGGCTACCAGCATTACACTAACATTTCCGATTGGGACACCTACCGCAGCCAGGTTCAGCTTCAAGCCCTTCTGGCGCCCCGCGAAACAAGCGACATGGTGCAGTCGCTCGTCGTTGATGCCGAGCAGAGCGGCTGGCTTCCGAAATGGGCGCTCGCCAACGATGTTACAGCAGTAATGGGCGGCGATAACCCTGTCCCCTTAATTACCTCTGCATATGCTTTCGGCGCTCGGAATTTTGACCAGCGTTCGGCGCTAAAATATATGCTTAAGGCTGCAACCCGACCCGGAGTTGGAATACATGGTTACAGGGAGCGCCCCCGCCTTGCCGAGTATTTAAAGGGCGGTTACGTTCCTTATTCCTCAGGCTTCGATAGTGCGGGAGTGAACTCGGCATCTGTGACGCTCGAATATGCCACTGACGATTTCTGCATCGCGCAATTCGCCAGATCCCTCGGCGACGCTAAAACTCACAACGCATTCATGCGGCGCGCTCAGAACTGGCAAAATCTCTTTGACGCGGAGATCGGATTTATCCGTCCCCGGCGAGAAAACGGCGTATTCCTTGAGGGCTTTGACGCCGACGCCGTTCTTCCTCGCAGCGAAGTGCCCTGGGACAAAAACAATCAGGCGGGATTTCAGGAAGGCAATTCCTGGCAATACACTTGGATGATTCCCTACAATTACAAGGGGCTATTCCAGGCTATCGGCGGAAACGCGGAAGTTACCCGCAGACTCAACAGATTCTTTACCGAACTGACCGGATGGGGTCGTCCGCATTTCAATATGGCTAACGAGCCGAGTTTCGTTTCGCCCTACGCATATACCTTTGCCGGATCTCCATGGAAAACACAGGAAACGGTGCGGCGGATTATGACCGAAACTTTTAAGGCGACTCCCGACGGACTGCCCGGCAACGATGATCTCGGCGCGACATCCGCATGGTACGTCTGGAGCGCCATCGGGCTTTATCCCGCAATACCCGGCGTCGGCGGCTTTGTCATCGGCAGCCCGAGTTTTCCATCCGTTAAGATCAGACTGGGTAACGGACGACAGATACAGATCGTTGCCGATGGAAAGCCTGCAAACAACCCATATGTCCGGAGTCTGACGTTAAATGGCAAACCTTATACCCGAACATGGCTGCCGGTTGAGTCTTTCAGGTCGGGCACAAGTATCTTGAAGTTCACACTGGCGGAGACGCCCAATCCTTTATGGGGAAGTGCCACCATCGACTTACCCCCATCATTTACCAATGGACAGTCGCCCGCTATAGGTTTCATCTATGGCGAGGACTATTTGTCTGTTTCGCCCGGGGGCGAGGCAAACTTCTCCCTCGGAGTGCAGAAGATTGTTCCCGAATCGCTGACGCTTAAATGGAGCGCGGTCGCCCCGAAGGGGTTGGAGCTGCGTCCATCCTCCGGATTGATACGAATTAGTGGTAATGAGAAACCGAAAGTTGATGTGCAGGTAATCTCTTCAGCTCGGATGCTTCCAGATAGTTATATAATCCCAATCCGTTTTCAACTAATATCCCCGGTTACCTTAAAAGATGTTAAATTTCCTGAGACAATAGTAGAAATAAAAGTCGGCGACAGTATTGCAAAGACGAGATAAGGCAAGCAGAGAGAGTCAGAGCCGCTTACTATTGCCGGAGAACCGGAAATAACACGCCCTTTTAACCTTTCATACTCTCGGCATCAATCGGCAGAAGTTTCACGAAATTCAAGAGCACGAAAGCCGCCGCCAGGAATTTTCAACTTCAGCGAGAAATCTTCGCCCGTGTTCGCTATTTTTTGAGCCGAAACCAAATCAACCCACCCGAAAGCACGCTGCGTTCCGATCTTTACTGGTCTTAATACCACTTCGAGCTCACTGGAGTCGTGATTGACGACGGCGACACGAAAACCGTTGGGTATTTCCTGAACCGCTACATCTTTCTTTTCGCTGCCTCCGATAATATCGACTAACGGTTTACTTCCTGCAGATGTTACAGCGTGCGCCATAACATCGCGCACGAGTTCGGGCATATTTTGCACTGCCGACTCCGCATTTGGGATAATAGTTATAACTGTTCCTTTTCCATATTTATTTAGTGTCACCGCGGGCGAGTTATCCTCAAAAGTTGCGATGACGCGCGCATTGTTTGTAATCCAGGACGGAAGTTGATTTTCGCCCAAAGTAAAATGGCTCCCGGCTTTTACGCGATCTCCGGTCGCGTCCTTAACAACAACTTTGCTGTATGTCTTCGTCTGAAGAGTTTCATCAACCCCGAAAATCTCTTTTCGCTCGTATGTCCGCCCCATCGGTATCTGCGGACCAAATGCGACAATCACGCCGCCGCGTTCGACAAAAGCTTTTATCAGATCACTGTCGGTTTGCTGAAATCCTGAAACATTTGCCAGTACAAGCACAGTTCTCTCTTTGAGCAGACGCTCCAGAACATCCGGGTTGTGATGAATCGGATAATAAGGGTAAATTGATTCGTCCATCCGCGGCGCGTAAGGTAGTATATCGACCGGATAGCCGAGCGCTCGGAAAGCATCCAGCGCCGGCAGAAAATAATTGTTCCAGCGTTCGATGACAAAATCTGAATAAGGTACATAGAGCGCGACCGGATTTCGTTTATCAGTAATTTTTGAAGTTATCAATTGATACGCCTTCAAGCCATCAACAACCGCATCGCGGCTCTTTTGCACCTGCTTAAACTTTTTCAAAGGCTCGTAGATAATCGCATTATGTGTAAACAGAGAGATTCCGTCGGTATCCGTGACCGTTGCGGCGCTCAAGATTTGCCCGTAGATGTCCTCATAACTTGCAGCCAAATGATCCGGGCTCTGCCGTTTTTCCAGGTATCCGAATAATTCGACATGCGTCAGCGTAATTTTATTTTGCAGACGCCTGGCGCCCGCGCCCAGCCCGGAAAAATCCCTGACGCGCCGGGACGGATATTTCTTTCGGTTGTCCGTGCGGTAGCTTCCCATCACGGCGCTCTGGTAGATCAGGATGTCCAGTTCCTCAATTACGCTGAGGTAGCTTGCCAACAGTGGATCGTCAATATGTGGGGCGCAAGCCGTCAGCAAGCCCTTGTCGAGGTCTTTGACATATTCGCTAAACTCGCGCATAAACGGCGCGTAATAGGTTCCGCTGCCTTCCTGCCACGAATAAAACCCGGCGAGCGATGGGTGATGACGATAAAGCGCATACATTTCGGAAATGATGGCTTTGATTTCCTTCATCCGGTCTTTGTAGGGCGTGCTTCGCGTCACGTCCCAGCTAACCGAGAGCAAGACCCCGAAGCCTTCGCGGTCGGCTCGACTGAGAATGAGTTCGACAAAATCATTCGCATCGCCGCGCTTAACATCAGTTCTGGCGACTTTCGACGGGTAAAACGCACCGGCTGGAATAATCAGATTGTGTGCCACTAGAAAATTCCCGCCGATGGCGCGAAAATCCCTCAAATAATTATCCAGATCTTCGGCAGGTTTTTGTTTATCGAGATAATTGGCGACGAAAAAATCCGCCACAATATTGCCAACCCGAAAGGACGATTTGCCGACCGCGGTTGGATTTTCTTTTTCGCCCATCCAGGTGTGAACGACGTATAAGCCGTCGGTCGCATTTTCTTTAAGGTCAATCTTCGCGTCGGCAGGTTTTTGTTTATCGAGATAATTGGCGACGAAAAAATCCGCCACAATATTGCCAACCCGAAAGGACGATTTGCCGACCGCGGTTGGATTTTCTTTTTCGCCCATCCAGGTGTGAACGACGTATAAGCCGTCGGTCGCATTTTCTTTAAGGTCAATCTTCGCGTGATAAACGCCGTCTCCTCCGCTCTGCAAAATCAAATCTTCAGCGCCGACGGTAGGTTTGAGAAGCGAAGCGCGAACGCCCTTTTTGTTTTGAGCTTTGATGGTAATTTCGACGCTTTCGCCGCGCCGCGCCTTTGAGCGAGAAACCGAAACATCAATGCTTTCATTATCTGCGGCAACGGTAAAACCAGGCGCGCAAAATGTCAGCACAAGAGCTGCGACTAATTTCAATAAAATTTTTCTTTTCGCCTTGCAATGTTTATTCATAATAGTTTTCCATCTACTTAACCGCAATCATGCTATATATCGGCGCGTCTGTGATTGTGATGCCGGCGCTGCGCGTGATTGCCAGTTTTTTCGGAGCCGCCAATTCCGGCGCGTAAATTGTCGCCGTATTGCCCGGTACTTTCATTGAGTTTTAACAGCGACAATCAAAAAACAAAAAATAATCGCCCGGAGAACGTAATTTAGGAAAATTTTATTTATTCTCAAATCAGTCCTTCGATAAACCTGGGCGAACATTTACGAAGTTCTCCCGCTGCGGTTTATCATCCGGTCGAGGCTCAAAATATTGAGCATCAAATGACGCGGATGATGATAATTTTCGACCCGTTTGGGGCGCGTTTTGAATTCCTCGAATTCGACCTTACGATTGCCCGCATACATCCAAAGCGGCGAGCCGTATTTTTTGAGCGGATAAGTTTTGATTACATATTCATACGTCCGATTAAACATCTCACTTGCCCAGTCCGCGCCGGTTTTTTCAAAAATATAAAGGCTGCCGATTAAAACTTCTTCCTGCGCCCAGAGAACTTTATCGAGCGTCCAACGGTTTTCATTGACATTCATCAGGTTGCGGAACACTCCACCGTAAACATCATCCCAGGCGACTTCCGTGTGGCGACGAAATCTTTCGGCAAAAGTATTGAAAAGTTGCTTGTTTTTCAGACGCTCTGCCTCAAAAAGCATCATCCACAGCGTTTCGATACCGTGCCCGGTATAGACAAGCTGCGCGTATTCGTTCCGCGGGCGCGACAAGTCGTGATTGAGAAGCTCGTTATTAAGCCCGAATTCGGGATTGAAATGATGATTCAAAACAGCATCAACCGACCGCGCGGCAATACTTTCAAGCTGCGCGTCCGGTCGCATTCTGAGCATCTGCGTCGCAACTCTAACTAAGACCATCCACGCGCCTTGAATTCTTGCGCCGGGAAAAGGACGCGCATCTTTACCTAAGTAGGTCTGACCGATTATCGGGCGATAATCGGCGCGGTCATAAATTTTGACGCATTTGAGAACCAGATTTTTCGCCTCGTCCCAAAACTTCTTGTCGCCCGTCGCTTTTGAAAGCTCAGCTAAACCTTCCGCAATAAAAAGGTCGCCGTAAATTTCGCCGTCCGGCGGCGAAAGCGGTTTTCCGTCGCGGCTCAATTCCTTTGACCATAATTCGTTTTCATTTTTCGGCTTCGACTTGAGAACAAAATCAATTGATTTACGCGCTACATCCAGATATTTTTGTTCCCGCGCGAGATTGTTGTAGAGAAAGGCATAAACCCAACTTCCGCGCCCTTCAAACCAGCTCAATTTTTTATCGCTTTCCCGCTCGCCCGTGTAATCGGTCAAACACATAAAACCGCCGTATTCGTGGTCAATCACGTATTTGTCCATAAACGGAAGAAAATCGTCGAACAAATCACGGCGATATTTTTCGCGCAGATCACCTAACGTCACTCCGGCAAGTTCACTTACCGGACGCGAATTTGCTTTACCGCTTTTCGTTTGACTGAAAACGAGCGAAGGCTCGGCGGCAAATAGTCCGCCTATTCCGGCAGTCGCGCTTAAAAACTTTCTTCTGTTCATATCAATTTCGTTTCAAGTAATCGCAGCGCCGTCGCCGCTAAAACTATGGCTCCGACAGGCAAGGCAGTTTCGTCTAAATCAAATTTAGAGCTGTGCCAGACGGGATGCGGAACTCGCTCGCTGGTCACGCCGAGCCAAAACATTGCTCCCGGCACCTGCGCCGTCAAATACCCAAAATCCTCCGCCCAGGTATCGAACGGCATTTCAATCACGCGCTCTGCTCCGAGAACCTGTTTCGCCGACGAACGTATCGCGTCAGTTACACAAGCATCATTTATCGTTACGGGATAGCCTTCAAAAATATGCAGTTCGCACTTTGCGCCCCAAGCTCGCCCGACTTCCAGCGCGCGTTCGAGCTCGTCAATCAATCGCTTCCGCGCTTCGCCGCCCGTGCTGCGAATCGTGCCGCCGAGTTCGACCTGTTCGGCGATTACGTTCTCCTTTATTCCGCCTTGAATTGTCGTAATGCTGATGACCGCTGGAGCAATTGCAGGCAGTCGCCGCGAAACGATTTGATGGATTGCATTGATGACTTGCGCGGCGATTGAAATAGCATCAAGTCCTTCCTCCGGGTGCGCGCCGTGTGATGCACGTCCGCGAATAATAATTTTGATGGTGTCATTAGCCGCAAGGGCTGCACCGGTTGTCACGCCGATTGAACCGGCGGGCAAGCCGCGCGTGTGAAGGGCGATTATTGCCGACACATTTTCAAGGGCGTTTTCTTCCAGCAGACGCATCGCGCCGCTTTTGCCTTCGGCGTTTTTTTGCTCTTCCGATGGCTGAAAAAGAAATCTTACCGTGCCTGCAAATTTTCTTTTCGCCAGAAGCATTGCCGCGCCAAGAGCGCAGGTAACGTGCGCGTCGTGACCGCAAGCGTGCATCATATTCGGAACCCTGGAAGCAAACGGTAAACCGGTTTCTTCCTGAATCGGCAAAGCGTCCATATCCGCGCGAATGGCGACGATTGGCAAGCCTTCGCCGATTTCTGCAACCACTCCTGTCTTGGCAACCCCTTGCTTAACCCTCGCACCTGATTCACCGAGCGTTTCCGCGATAAGTTTCCCCGTTTTGAATTCGCAGAAACCGTATTCGGGCTGCGCGTGTATTTCGCGCCGCAGTTTGATTAGAGTTTCGCGCAGGTTTTCGGCATCGTGTTTTAATTCGTCCATTTTCATTCCGAAACCTTTTCCGAGTCTTCCTGTAACTTTGCATCCGGTTTATCCCGATGCTTGGAATGCTGTAATAAATCCTGCAAATCGGCAAAACCTTTGATCGAGACAATCACTGCAATTACGAAAAAGCAGGCGGCGGCAAGAGCAAAGATGATAAGCCAGATGATTACGCCGTTATTCATTTATTTCTCCTCCCACAATCGGGCGCGGCGGTGACGAGCGCTGCGTCAAAATTGAGCCGAAATACATACCTGCCGCAGCGAGCACAAAACTGAGCAACCCGGAGACGTTTACATCGGTAAAGATTGCCAGCCAAGTCGGAAGAGTTTCGCGCGATTTTTCCAGCAACAGAAAAAGTAGCGGCGCAAGTGCGCCGAGCCCGAGAGCGGAATATGCTCCGACATTGTTCGCCTTTGACCAGTAAAGTCCAGCGGCAACACAGCCAAGCGCGCCGGCGGTGTACATCGCGCCCGTGATGAAAAGATATTGAAAAGCGGTATCGGGAATTTTGTACCAAAGCCCGAATATTAAAAGAAACAAACCGATCAGTCCTGCAAAGATGCGGGTAATAAAAATCGTCCTGCGTTCATCGAAATCATTCGGACGCAGACAGGCGATCACGTCGCGCGTAATAACCGAGCTCCACGCCAGCAAATACGCGCTGTAGGTGGACATCGAAGCCGCCAGCATTCCCGCCACCAGCAGCCCGAGAAATCCGCGCGGCGTCACAACTCCGAGCAGTTTCGGCATCGCGGCGGTTGGAGATTCATTCGGACCGAAATAAGCGAGAGCGGCGACACCCAAAAACATCGGAATCATTGCGCGTCCGGCGAATGTCAAACTCGTATAGAAGAACACTTTTCGGGCGACCTGCGGATTTTCCGAAGCCAGAGCTTTCGAGGTTCCCGGCTGCCAGAGCGCCCCTGCCGCGATGTTACTGATAAGGATCCAGACGATAAACATCCAGCCGAAACGCGGATTGACGAGCGGGTTAACTCCGGCTTCGCCATATTGATTAATAACGGCGTCGAAAATTGAACTCAAATCTACGTGCAATAGAACGGCGATCAGAGCAACGAATATTCCCAAGGAAAGCACGACAAACTGCATGTAATCGGTAACGACGACCGAAAACATTCCTCCTAAAATCGTGTAGAGAACAACGATTACAATCATCAGAGTCATTATCAGAGCCAACGCGTCGGAACCAAAACCCATTACCTCCGATAAAAAAATGCCATCAAATTTGAGAAAAATGCCCATATTGAGCACACCGCCGAGAAAAAGAATTATCCCGCCGAGAAGCCGGACATTTCGGCTGTAGCGAAGCTCGTAAAACTCCGGTATGGTCATCACTTCCAGGCGGCGCAGCGGCGCGATAATAAAACCCGTTTTGCCGACAAACATATAAGCGAGCAGCGCTAAAATGCCGATAATGAAACAGGAAAATCCCGAGACGTAACCGAGCTCGCTAAAATACATGAAAGTAATCGTGCCGATTTCCGTGGCGGCAAAAGTGGCAATGCCGAGCGACAATTTGATGCGCCGCCCGGCGACCATATAGCCGCTCAGATCTTCTACATACCGCTTCGCCCAGAGACCGACGCCGACCGTAAATGCAAGATAGGCGACGAGAATAATCCAATCGATGATGCTGAAAGTCATATAGAATTTTCCCGCCTAAAAATTTGCGTCCAGAATTGTCGGTATGAATGCCACTTCATAAAGTTAATTCCCCAGTGCGGGCTGGCTCCCGTCATCCAGCAGGTGACGAATCCCGCGCCTAACTTGTGCGACGCCAGAAGCGGATGCCAATGCCCTTGGTTTTCAATTTCGACAATAGAGTCACTTCCTTCTCTTACGCGGCATTCGTTGAAACCAAGCAGAGGCGGCGCGGTTGACCAATCGAGATTTTTAACTAACGGGTTGTCAGGTAGAGAGCAGCGAACATTATATCCGGCAGTTGATTCGATTAAATCATCGTGTTGAAGACATTTGACCGGAAGCGCGTCGTGAAAGCGCGAGCGTCCCCAACCGCCTTTGCCCAATTCTCCGGCGAAGCTGAGCCAGCCGCCGTTCATATGAAAATGCCCGCCGCGCATCACCCAATCGCGCAAAAGGTCGAATCTGTCCGGGAAAACCAAAGGCTCATCGCCCCATTTTGCCCGTTGAAAAAAGTCGGGGTGAAGCATCAAGCATTTCGTCTCGACATCAGCAAAAACAATTGTCGTCGCCCAATTCAATCTCTCGTCAAACGCCTCGGGCGACATATGATATAACTCCCAAGAAGGTTGGGAGATGACTTCCGTTTCGGGAATTGTTCGTAAAGCATCAACAAAAGGCTGCGCGTAATTGAGCACCTCGACATCCTTGCTCGGCGCTTCAAACGGCGATTCAACATACTTTTGCCCGATGTGAATACACCAGTTGCCGACGTGCCAGATGCGTAATTTATTTGCCTGATTCATTGTCTTAAATTTTTATTCTCTTCGTTGCCGCTATTCATCAATCATTGCCGGGTCGAACAGCAAAGGAAAAAACTGTCCCGATAATTTTTCGCCTTTTGGTATTACAGAAACGCCGTCGAGCAAAGGCTCGTTTGAATCAGAAACAACGCCGTCACGAATAACATTTATTACTGCGGCGCGGCGCGGTCTGTCCGAGTTATTCGCATAAGAACCGTGTACCATCATCGGGTGATGAAATGAACATTCGCCCTTCTTTAATTCAATGGCGACCGGCTTAAATTCCCTTTTCTGTTCTTCGGTCAGGTAATTCAAAATCGTGTCCATGTCATTAGCGAAATCCTCGCGCGGCAGTAAGTTCCACCGATGGCTGCGGGGAACGTAGTGCAGACAGCCGTTTTCCGTCGTCGAATCGTCAAGCCCGATCCAGCACGTCAGGTGAGCCACCGGCTTAGTACGCATCCAGTAGGAGTAATCCTGGTGCCAGATGACCACGCCGCCATGCTGCGCGGGTTTGACAAAAAGCTGGTCGTGCCAGAAACGAACCGCACCGCCCAATAATTGCGATGCCGGAACGACGAACGCCGGGTTCCAGAGAAGGTCGTGAAAAGCGGACGAAAGGCGCCAGGCTCCCAGTGCGTGAAACAAAACTTTGTTCGGGTCGCTCGATTCGTTTGAGTTATATTCGTAAAAAAGATGATGCGCCGGATGAGCTGGGTTCCTTATTTCGTCGAGTTCTTCGCTCAGCACTTCTACCTGTTCATTGTCGAGCACCCGAACTCCTTTGAGGTAACCGTTTTCATTAAAAAACTCTACCTGTTCGTCACTTATCCGATATTGTTCCCATTGCGCCTGCGTCTTCGGCAAGGTGAACAACCTGCCGCCCGGCGCGTGTTCTGTTGACCAATCCTTAATCATAATTCTCCTTCCTGATTCGCATTGAAGGCATCAGCAAGCGATGCTACCCGCTCAGTTTGCACTTCACCGTTTTCCCGTGCCGCGCTCCCAACGTGAAATTCTCTAACTGATGATGTTGCTTTTAACAATTTAATAACTTCCGCATTAACCCCGCCGCCCGCTAGAATTTTGATTTCAGGTCGGGCTCGGCTTGCATATGCTTCCAGACGAGAGGCTTTCTCTACCCATCTGCCCTGTCCGCCGTGCGCTAAAATCCTGTCGACCTGGGGCAATCTTTTCAGCTTCTCAATGACGAAAAATTTATCCGTCGAGTCTTCAAAAGCGTGATGAAACGTCGCTTTCAGATCTGGCGCACAAGAAAGAATCCTTTCCGTCAAACCGAAATCAATTTCTCCGTTTTTCAGAAAGCCCAAAACGATTCCATCCACTCGAATTTCGTTTAACTGACGCGCCACCGCGCAAAGTTTTTCTGTTTCTTCTTCGCCGGAAACTCCGTAACCCTCGCTTTCGCGCAGCATCACGCGCAGTGGCACCGAAACTTTCGCTTTAATTTCACGAACTAAATCAAGCGACGGAGTAAGCCCGCCCACATTAAATTGGCTAATGATTTCCAGCCGATTCGCTCCTCCCTGTTGAGCCCTGACTGCGTCTTCAACCGTGCAGGCAATGACTTCCAGCAAGCAGGTTTGATTTTTTTGTGCGCCGCTGCTCATCATTCAAATTCAGTCTCCAAATCCAGATACCTGATGCGGTCCCGGTAACGACTTAAAACTTCGCGAATAGTTTCGGCGGTTGTGCCGGGGACGTTCGCGCTGGTTAAAACGGGTACCGGCTGCCCGCTTTTTAGCAATTCATTTAACGATTCAATAATTATCGAATGTGCAATGGCGGCACCGGCGACAGTCGAAGCGGCTCCGGTTCTGGAATTAAGTCCGTCCAACGCAATTAGTGCGTCGCCAGTCGGCACGCAATTGTCAACCGATACGTCGGCAATTTCGTAAAGCTTTTTTCCCGATGAGTGGCGCGATTCCGCAGAACCGGATTGCTCAAGATTAGTAATCGCAATCACACTCACGCCCCGGTCTTTCATTTCGAGAGCCATCTCGACCGGCGCGGCATTACGCCCCGAATTTGAAATGATGATTGAGGCGTCTTCGCTTTTGACGTTTTCAAGCTCGATCAGTTTGCGCGCCAAACCGCTTTCGCGTTCAGCCCGGGTGCTTTCCAGCGCGCCTTTCAGGAAAATTAAACGCTCATCCAGAATCGGGTTGATGGCGGCAATTCCACCAGCGCGAAAAAAAATTTCTTCGGCGATGATGTGCGAATGCCCTGTGCCGAACGTATGAACGATGCCGCCTGCAGCCAGTGACTCGCTGATAATCTGCCCTGCCCGTTTGATGTTGTCCGCCTGCTCGCGTTTGATTCGTTCCAGTATCGCCAGCAAGCCGTCAATGTAATCGTAAAAAATCATTTACTTTTTCTCACTTTGTTCGTTCAGCTTTTTAAAAATGCTTTCGTCCGTTTTTAAGCCGAGTGAAGCGCGCCCCAAAAGGTACGCTCCGATAACGGGCGCGAATTTCGGCGGCAGGATTTCGGCTTGCGGTTCGCGCTGCGTCAGATTTTCAATGAAACTTTCGCGCACTAGCGCGCACGATTCCAAAACGGAGCCCTGATACGAAACCTCTACAGTTTCGCCGCTCATCGAAAGCCGCGAAATCGCCGTCTCCACACTCTCAGCCAGTTCTTCGCCCGCTCCTAGAAAGATTTTTCGTGCTACCTCATCGCCTGCCTCCGCAACTTCGTAAGCGGTGCGACTCAGAGCGGCGATTTCACGTATTTCCAAGCCCTGGACATAAACAAGATTGACCGTTTCTCTGAAATCTTTGATACCGAGCGCATTTTTCACGGCTTCGGTCAAAGCGGTTTTCGCTCCGAATCCGTCAAAATCTCGCGCCGCCGCCCGCAAAGCCATTTGCCCGATGCGATACGCGCTTCCTTCATCACCGAAAATCGGTCCCCAGCCACCTACCTTTACGCGTTCGCCGTTCTTCCCGATGCCGAGAATCGAAGAGCCTGTTCCCGCTAAAGCCATTACGCCCTGTTTTCCGGCAAGCGCGCCCGCGTGTGCGATGACCATGTCGCCGTTAACGACCGTCCGGTTGTAACCAAGTCCGCTCAAGACCCGTTTCATTTCTTCTTCGCCCGCGCCGTCGTAATCAACTCCCGCCAAACCCGCCGAAACACAGGCGACATCGGCGCCTTGCAACTTGCCTTGAATCAACGCATTTTCGATTGCATCTGAAAGCGAGCGCACGACTGTTTCGCGCTCGACCAGCAAATGATTTGACGCGCCGGTTTCGACCGCGCTGAGCGTTTGCCCGCAGCCATCAATCGTCAGACATCGGGTGCGGCTTCCGCCGCCGTCAATTGCCAGAATGACTTTCATAAATTCAGGGAACAATCACGCTTTTTCCTGAAATCCAATGCGCTGTGGTCTGCAATGCTTCGTTTGCCTGTTCGAGCGGAAACCTGTGCGAGACCAGTCGGTCAAACGGGAATCTATCGCCCTGTTTTCTTAAAAAATCTATTGCCGCAGCCATATGGCGAGGCTCGCTCGCCCAAGAGCCGTATACTGTCAGTTGTTTTCTCGTAATCACATGCGGGTTAATTGGAGTTGATCCGGCATCTCCGTAGTGTCCGAGAACGAGGTACTTGCCCCCGTCGCGGCACATCTCGAATCCCTCAGGCACCACTGATGGGAATCCCACACACTCTATGACTACATCGGCGCCATAACCGCCGGTGAGTCGCTTCACCTGGTCGAGGCGCGCCGTTGAATCGGCGCTTTCCTCAATGTTAATCGTGTAATCGGCACCAAAATCTTGCGCCAATTGCAGTCGCGCCGCTGGTCCACCAATCACAATGATTGTTGAAGCGCCAGAGCTTTTGGCGACTGTGAGCGCCGCCAGCCCGACCGGTCCGCTGCCTTGTATGATAACTTTGTCTCCCCAACTGATTCCCATTCGTTCAAGCCCATGAATTGCTGTTACCAACGCGCAGCCAGCACCCGTAATAGCTTCGGGCGTGACATCCGTAAGTTTGAAAATAGCCGTTCGCGGGCGCAGGTAAATGTATTCGGCATAACCGCCCGAAAAGTGCGGCTTATCGTCGCAATTGAAACTGATTCCGTAGGCGTTTCGATTCAGACAGCGCGTCGGTTGCCGGATTACGGTGCAGTGGTAGCAATGCCCGCAGAGCATCCCTGCGCTCCAGGTAATGCGGTCTCCCGCACGAAGCGGAACGCCTGTCCAATCCGTTTCTAAACCTTTGCCTATTCGTTCGATGACGCCGACTGTTTCGTGCCCCATAATGATTGGACGCGGAATCGGCAACTGTCCTTTCCACAAATGAACGTCGGTGCCGCAGATGCCTGCCATCTCGATTTTGACCAGCGCCGCGCCGGGTTCGATTTTCTCCGGTAATGAAAACTCGCGGATTTCCAAAGGTTGATGAAAATCTGGCATTACGGCTGCTTTTGCTGTTTTCATAATTTATCCTTCATGACTCGAATCGCGTTATTATTTCAACTGACGCTCAAGCCAATTGTAGGCATTAGCCGACGCCTCAGCCGTAAAATTATGTCCACCGTTAAAAAAGTAACTCGAAAGTTTTTCCCGTGCGCCAAGCAGTTCATAAACAGGCTTGATTCTTTCAAGCGAACGGCGCGCACTCCAGCCGCCGTTGGGGAAAACAAAATCCTCGTCCGATGTTGAAAGCAGCAGAGGACGCGGCGCGATCAAAGCGAGAAGTTCGTGCATCTCGAAAGGAACGTCAATCACGCCTGAATCTGGTACTGCGCGATATACTTCCATATTCAGACGCGGATTTGTCGCGTAAAAACCAAGCAGAGGCATTAACGCCGTCGCTTTTGACCACCGAAAAGTATTGCCATCAATGCGAAAGGTATCAAAACCACAATTACTGACGCCCGCCTTGAGGCGTTCGTCAAAAGCCATCCCGAAAAGCGTTGTGTATCCGCCGTGCGAATGACCAATACTCCCGATGCGATTCGCGTCAACAAAATCAAGCGTCTGCAAATAATCGATTCCACGTTGCAGATCCCAAACCATTTTACCCATCAGAGACCAGCGCGGGTGTTTGCGGTAAAACGGAATCGCATCGCCGTAATGCCCGCTTGCCGCATCATGGCGTTCGCCAAAACAAAGGGCATCGTAAGTAAAAGTAACAAAGCCGCGCTCGACCAGATGCAAAGCCGTTTGCAGTTGCGGATTACCAGTCAAACCGGCAGGCTCTTTTTTTCCGGCTTGTGTCGTCTGGTGCGGACAAAGAACGACCGGCGCACGAGCTTTTAAATTCTTGGGGATGAGTAAATAAGATGGAACAAACTCGCCCGGCTCTGTTTGAAATACGAGTTTTCGCAAAATATGACTTTTCAGGGAAGTCTCTTCAATAATTTTTGCGTCTAACGAGGGCTTTAGTTTTGGCGGTTCGCCGAGAAACGCGTTCAGCACGTTTTTGATCGCTTCGCGCCGTTGTTGCCACGCCTGCGGGGTCGTGATTTTTTCTTTTCCACGGGCGAGTAGATCAACCAGCTCGGCTTGACCTGCTTGTCCGGTAGAAATCTTTGCCGGGCGGGCGGCTCTGGTGATTGAACGCCATTTTTCCCAACTCCAATCCACATAATCATATTCACTTTTGGGTATAGCGCGCGCTGTCGGCTTTTTCGTTTGACCTTTTATAGTCGTCGCTGCCAGAGCAATTCCCGCTAGCTCAAGAAATTTTCTGCGTTCTATCTTCATTTCAAAACTATTTTCAAATCGTGTTGACCGGCGGGAAGGTTTACCGAAATTGTTCCGTCTCCGCTCCTGAAATTTGCCTTAACCGGGCGCCCGTCAATCATCACGCGCAACGGATTAGTGCCGACGAAAATTTGCATCTTGGTCGCGGTTGCGGCATAAGAAGCAACATCAATGCTGTTTGCGTTATAACTTATAGCGGCGCTCGCCGGAGTTTCGCTCGCAAACAAGACGCGCCCGGTTTGCGCAAATGAACGGGCGTTCTGCACAGCGAACAGTTTCATACCCCCTTTATCTTGCGTCACCGTCCAGGTGTCGGCATCCGTCTTCCAGCTTTCATAACTTGCCAAATCCTTCGACGCACCCGTGCGGAACATCACTAAATCGCTTTCCTCGCCGCGCCGCGCACGCAAGCCCACGAAATCGCCGGTTTTAATTTCCGTCATTCCTGAAGCCAGAGCGCGCGCCGCATCATCGGTCCGAGCAGGAACAAGTGCGACCAAAAATTGCGCGGCGTTGGTTTTCTGCGCTGTTTGCAAATCAAGAAACGCAGGTTGCGGCGGAACTTCCTGCGGAGTTCGGGTGGAAAACACGGGATAAGAAATACGCCCGTTTTGAACGCTCATCTTCGCGTCATTCGGAGCGAAAGCGCGGACAGCGAGCGAAGCCTTATCGCCTTTGTATAAAGTAAGTGCCGGTGCGTTTGTAATCCGTGCGCGATCCGGCAAATGCAGCAGCCAGGCAAAACCTGCGGGTTCGCCGTTCGTCGTCAAATCGTCGAAAACGATAAAGTAATACGGCTTGACGAAAACAACTCGCCGCGTGTAGCGCCTCAGACGATTTTGATAAACGCTGGTCAAATCGCTGCCGACGCCATCATAAAATTCGCTGGTTACGGCATCGGTTATTTTCGGGTATGAATCAAGCGCGGCGAATTGCGGCGTGTCCGGCAGAACCTGGCTTTCTGGATTTCCGTCAACTAAAACGGTGTTGTGACCGACAGCTTGCGTGAAAAACGTTACGTAATGCGGGTCTTTGTAATAATCAGACCATCCGGCTTCGGTTATCAAAGGTTCGCCGAAGGCGGTCAACAAAAACGCCCCTTGATCAGCGTGGTTATGATTAAAATTCGCTCCGGCGCGAAAGAGAAAAACCAATTCATCTTTGTCCCAACCCGTGCGAAAAGCGGCGTTGCCTTTATCCCAAAAGATGCGCGATGTCGGAAGTTTTGGCGGTTGCGGCGCGATTGATTCATCAAAGAAAATAAAATCAATAATAGAGTTATGCGCAAATTGCTCAAAAAACCACCTGTCTGTCGGATCTTTTGTCTCTCTAACGAGAGGCGCGAGCGTCCGGGCAGACGGCGGGTGCGAATCGCCCATATCGAGACTTCCCTTTACAGGCTGGGCGAAAGTGTACATCGAATACAAAAGCGATTTTTTTATATTCGTTCTGTCCCAGTAATCAATGCCGAAAACCCGGTTGAGGGCGACAAAAGCCGGCGCGGTCGTTTCCAAATCGAACTCTTTGTAGCTGATGCCTTCACCGTAACTGCCGTCGGGAAGATAGCTTGCGGCGACGTGTCTTTCCATTTTGAGCAGCAATCCGTTCAGATAAATGTTAAACTGCCCGCCCGCTTCCTCATCTTTCACATCGCTGGCAATTGCCGCCGCCGCGATAAGCGCGCCGCCAACCGTATGCCCGATCCAATTGCTGGTATTCGCCATTACCCGATTGTCCAAAACGTATTCTTTATAAACCGGGATGATCGCTCTTTCGACGAGCGCGCGCCGCACAAGCGAGCGTTCTGCTTCGGTCAAATCATCATAAAGCAGGTCATAACCGAAGGCGGCTTCGGCGGCTAGCTGACCCGCCGGATAATAAGTATGTTGCCCGTGAGCGTCAAACCAGGGCGGCTGCCAGCGACTCCATCGGGAAACGTCCAGCAGAGCCTTTTTAGCCGACTCCCGTGCTTCCCGGTCGTTCGTCAGATAAGCGACCAGTGCGTTGTATTCGATCCGCAGACGCGCCTGGTTCATAGCATCGAAATAACCCGTCAGCGAAGGAAGCAAATATTGATCGTCAAGCATTTCAAAGACTTGTCCGGCGTGCGAAAGATCGCCGCCCCGCCGAATTTTGGCATCAGCTAGAACTTTCTTCCAAATTTCGGCAACTTTCGGATTTTGTGTTCGGGCGACGAGCGATTCTTTATCTTTCGCATCAAAATAAAGTCTTGGGTGAGAAAGCGATTTTGCGATGCGGTGAATGAAACGGACGTTTGTCGCAATGCTTTCGCCGTTTGCGGTTGTGCCTTGCAGTTTGATTGTCCAGACGCCCGTCGGGTCGCCATTTCGTAAGGTGTAAATTGAATTATTCGTCCAAACGCCGTCGCCTGCCTGTTCATCACCATTAGCTCCGTTATCGAAAAGCGGCTGACTAGTTATTGTCTTGCCGTCTTGATTTTCAATCGTAGCAGTTACATTTTTAATTTTTGCCGGCTGTAAAACCGAAAGCGAAACACGCTCGCCGGCAACATAGCTTTTCGCGCTTACGACAGCATTTTGCGATTCGATATTGACGGCTTGCGGCTGACGCACAACAAAACGCGCCGGGCGGCTTGCTTGGAAGGCTAGGTCGTCAATAATGAAGCGATAAACAATATCCGCATCAGCTTGTTTGAGATCTGCAACAATGTAAAAAGCTTCAATTCCAACTCCCTTTGTTATCGCTTTATTTCCGTTGCAGCGAAAGTCTCGGAGCAGAATTTCTTCTCTTATCCAGCCGTTTGTTTTTGCCGGAATTTGTTTAACGTAACGGCAATCGTCGCTTCCGGCGATACCGATTTCTATTTGGTCATTAACCCGGGCGTGATTGAGGTAATAAGCAAAAGAAAGTTTTGCGTTTTCATTCATTTGCAAGAACGTCTGCCGGATAAAACCGAACCGCATTCGGTCATTACGGTTCGGTTTTACGACGCGCATCAGAGCGCGTCCACCCGGGGCGTTGTAATCACTGGTCGGCGTTATCGAAGGCTCATAACCGTAATCCTGCGGCGGCGGATAACTTGCAAATTGCCCGAGGCTGTCGTGCTGAAATTTTTCCCGCAAAGTAAAAGGCTCGGACAGTGATTGCGCGAAAGACGGTGATTGAAATACGCCGAAACCGCATATTAAACCAAAGGCGAACACGACAAAAACACGGTAAATCATTTTTCTGTCGGACTTATTTTTTTTCATACTTCTTGATTCAGTATTCATTTCGTGAGCCCCCAATGTTTATCGAAGAAACCGCCGTCAACGAATTGCGTTTTTTCCCCCTTTAGAGTGCGATTGTCAAAAATCACGTAATCAGGCAATTCGTTCAAACGCAGCCTTCCGGCAGTTTGCATACTGCCGGCGCTCACGCCCCCGACAATCACGACGTAGCGGTTTTGGTTTAGTGGATTCGGGTAGACCAACGCCATTCCGACATCTTCATTCGTAAAAGTTTTATCGCCAACTCGAATTCCGCCCGCACTGAATTTAATCGGAAGCTGGTCGTTGATTCGGGCAATTAAAGAATTGATTTGCGGGTTTCCAAAAAGAATCAAGTTATATTCGTTAATATCCTCTTTCGTTATTTCCGAATCCGCTTTAACTTTCACGATTCCGTTTGCCCGCGCCATCCATTCATGCCGCAAAGCCTCAGCCGCGCGACGCGACGCCGCGACAATCGTCTGGTCTTTTGAATTTTTAGGATTTGTGCCGATGACAAAAAGAAACGGGCGATTAAAAGCATCGCTGATTGTTCCATAAATTTTTTCGGTCTTTTTCAATGACGCTGGTGAAACTGAAATTAATCGTGCCGGGTTTCCGCCTCCGTCGAGCTGCACGGCAATTCCGCCTAAACTGTTCCCCTCATTTTTGTCGGGTATGCGTAAATCCCTTTCGTTTAGTAATTGCAGATAACTCCCGTCTGAATAGCGCCGCAATGTGAGTTTTTTAGAAGTCGGTAATTCGCCATTAAAAATCGTGCGATTATCAACCGTGACTGTAACAGGCTGGTTTGTATCAACCAGTTTTTCATCAAGCGTTAAAGTAAATTGCGTTATATTGTTTTGCCGAACGGCAATCGTATTTGCGGGTTTTACTTCGGCTTCGATGCGGGCGAATCGGTTAGCTTCATCCAATTCATCTATGGCAACCCAATAAGCCTTCCGGTAACGCAAAGTGTCAGTCTTAAAAATCACCCGCTGCGGCGCGATTACTCGGCGATTGTGCTTCTGAAAATACGTCCAAATAGGCGGTTTATCCACGACTTCAACGCCGTAGTGTTTTCCGCGCGGTCCCCACCAGTGCCCGCCTTCGGGATTTTCGTCATAAATAAATTTGTAATCAAGCTCTTTAAGCCGCGCAGCCATCTTGCGGCTGTGTTCGACCACCACGTTATCGTCTTTAGCGCCGTGAACGATGTAAACGGGAACGTGCAAAAGGTTTTCGGCAAAAAGAAGCGGACTCCAGCTTTCCAGAAGACGTTTTTGGAAATGTTGCTGCGATGAACTCGGGGCGCTGCTCATTGCGGGATGATAAAGAAAATAATCCGCGTAACCCGCCTGCGGCGAAATGCTTGCCCATAGGTCTGGGCGACGCGACGCCTGAAACCACGCGCCGTAACCGCCCATCGAATGACCTGAAAGATAAATGCGGTCATCGTCTATTTGGTAACGGCGTTTTACTTCCGTCAGCACTTCATCAATATCAACTTCGCCGCGAAATGCTTGCCCATAGGTCTGGGCGACGCGACGCCTGAAACCACGCGCCGTAACCGCCCATCGAATGACCTGAAAGATAAATGCGGTCATCGTCTATTTGGTAACGGCGTTTTACTTCCGTCAGCACTTCATCAATATCAACTTCGCCGATGTCCCGGTAGCGGTTGTTTCCGCGGTCGTGAACGGCAACCTGAATTGTCCACTCTTTCGGCTCGAAAGAGATGATATTCTGCCCCCAATCAGTCACGTGCGCTCCGTGCATCAACAGAATTAAAGGATAGGTTTCACCGGATTTGTAAGCGGTCGGAAGCAAAACGGAAAAGGGCTGCACCGAACCATCTACAAATGAGCGGTAAGTTGTCACGAAATATTCGGCTGGTTTTCTGACGCGCGGGGTAAATCCGAAATCAAGCTTTTCCGCTCCGGCAGAAACGCGAACTTGCAAAGGTTTTATTACATTTCCGGGCGCAAAGGGTTTTCCGGCAACCCAGAAAGGTATCCGTTTAACTTCTCCGGCTGAAAGATTTACCTTTTCGCTCAAAGAAGGAAAAACAATTTCGTTCCCAAGCAATTCGACAGTTACATTGTCAAGTTTTGTTCGGCTTGCATTTGCTACTTCAACCTGTCCCCAGGCTCCTTC
>MWVY01000016.1_pt1 | contig 34653 bp, 37 predicted proteins | sample 1047251 | NCBI WGS metagenome assembly MWVY01 (sample SAMN06349983, study PRJNA376086) | soil metagenome | isolation source: MS7-5 sample Antarctic (ecotone) soil | place: Antarctica | collected 2015-01-13
GATTTCGGCATCGTGCGGCTTCGCGCTTTCGGCGCGTATTCGATGCGCGTTGCCGACCCGCGCGAATTTATTAAAGAAGTGGCGGGAACAAATGCACATTTTCAAACCGAAGATATTGACACGCAGCTCAAACGCGCTATCGTTGCGGAATTTTCCGATGCCATCGGCGAGTTGAAAATTCCCGCGCTTGATTTAGCCGCGCAATATAAAGAATTGGGCGAAGCAATCCGCGCTAAAATAAACGAAGATTTCCGAACTTACGGTTTAGAAGTTACAAAATTTTATATTGAAAACATCAGTTTGCCGCCCGAAGTCGAAGCGGCACTCGATAAACGCAGCTCGATGGGCGCGCTCGGCGATGCACAAAAATATATGCAGTTTCAAGCGGCGGACGCTCTGCGCGATGCGGCGCAAAATGAAGGCGGCGGCGCAGGTTTAGGCGCGGGTTTAGGCGCGGGTTTTGCCGTCGGCGGGCAAATGGCAAACGCTTTCGGGCAAGGTCGGCAAGGCGGACAAAGCGGACAATCTTCGCAAACAAACACCGTTCCGTGTCCTGGTTGCGGCAAGCCGAATGCGGCAGGCACAAAATTCTGCGGCGAGTGCGGCGCGACAATGGAGGTCGGCAAAGTTCCCTGTGTCAAATGCGGCGCGGAACTCCGCGAAGGCGCAAAATTCTGCTCCGAATGCGGCGCAAGTCAGGAAAAAGCAAAATGCTCCAACTGCCAAGCCGAACTAGCACCGGGCGCAAAATTTTGTCCCGAATGCGGCACCAAGACCGAAGCGGCAGAATAAATCAAGTTTGTTGAAAACAGCGCAACACACAAAAATCAGCCGCGAATAACACAAATCACAGTGATTTGTGTTATTCGCGGCTGATTTTACTGTTTCAACTTATCAATAATCGCGTTGGCAAAATCGGCAGTGCTTGCCGTGCCGCCCAAATCTTTAGTGCGAACCTTACCTTCGACAAAAACGTCCATCATCGCTTTTTCGGCGCGTTCTGCCGCGTCCTTTTCACCGATATGCCGCAACATCAACCAACCCGACATCATAATTGCCGTCGGATTGGCAATGCCTTGTCCGGCAATGTCGGGCGCAGAACCGTGAACGGCTTCAAAAACCGCGCCGATTTCGCCGATGTTCGCGCCCGGCGCAAGTCCGAGTCCGCCAATCAGACCCGCGCACAAATCCGAAACAATGTCGCCGTAAAGATTTTCCAAAACCAAAACATCAAACTGTTCGGGACGCATCACAAGCTGCATACAGGCGTTGTCAATAATTTTATCGTCGGCTTCGATGTCGGGAAAATCTTTTGCCACGTTGTAGAAACATTCCAAAAACAAACCGTCTGAAAGTTTCATAATGTTTGCCTTGTGCATTGCCGTAATTTTTTTGCGACCTTCGCGCTTTGCAAATTCAAAAGCGTAACGGGCAATGCGCGTCGAAGCCTTTTCCGTAATAATTTTTATACTTTCGACCACGCCCGGAACAACAATATGTTCAAGTCCGGAATACAAATCTTCAGTATTTTCGCGGACAATTACCAAATCGAGTTCGGGATAACGGCTCGGAACATTTGGCAGAGATTTGACGGGACGAACATTTGCGTATAAATCGAGAGCCTTTCGCAAACCGACATTGACCGACGTAAAACCTTTGCCAATCGGGGTTGTCAAAGGTCCTTTGAGGGCGACTTTGTTGCGTTTGATTGATTCAATCGTTGCGTCCGGTATGGTCGTGCCGAATTTTTCCAATGCCTGCGCGCCGATAATATGCGTTTCCCATTCGATGTCAACGCCTGTCGCCTCAATTGTGCGAACGGTGGCGGCAATGATTTCCGGTCCGATGCCGTCGCCGGGAATCAAAGTGATTGTGTGTTTTGCCATAAGTATTTTCTTTAATGCGAATCAGTAGTTGAAAACGAGAAGAAAGCAACTGCCGTCCGAAACAGTATAGCATTAAGTCATTGGTCGGGCGAACTTTCAAGGCAGTTTGGATGTTTGTTTTTTCATCATTGAAGTTGTTGTTTTAAACAATTTTCGTTTTCCATTTTCCGCGTCTGAACAAAATCGCGCTGACAATCGCCAACATCGAAAAGGCAATCGTAATCGCCCAAAAAACGCCGTGCGCTTCAAGTCCGAAATGATAAGCCAAAACATATGCAAGCGGAATTTCAAACAGCCAAAAAATAAAAAGATTCAGATAAGTCGGCGTAACCGTATCGCCCGCGCCGTTAAAAGATGTTTCAATGACCATTCCGAAACCGTAAAATAAAAATCCCAGAGAAACTATCAGCAAGCAATCGGATGCGTAACCGGCAACGATTGTTTCGGTTGTAAATATGCCGACAATCGGCTTGGCGAAAACCGCGAGCAAAATACCGACAATCGTTAAAAAACCGGCACTGCAAAAAGCGGCTGTCCAAACCGCCTTTTCCGCGCGGTCCGGTTTTCCCGCGCCGAGCGATTGACCGACTAAAGTTGCCGCCGCGTTGCTCAGTCCGACCGAAGGAAGAAGCGCGAAAATTATCACGCGAATTCCGATTAAATAACCCGCAATGGCATCAGTTCCAAAACCGGAAACAATCCGAATCAAGCCAATCCAGCTTGTCATTCCGATAAGCATCTGCACGGTTGCCGATGCCGAAAGTTTCGCCAGCCGCCAAACCAGACGCGGAACAAAAGTCAAATGTTTGCGCTGGATGTTGAATCGTCCGCCGCGCCTCGTCAAAGCATAAAGAGCATACAAAACGCCGCAGCCGCGCCCGATTGTCGTTCCGACAGCCGCGCCCGTTACGCCCAATTCCGGGAAAAATCCCACGCCGAAAATAAAACACGGCGCGAGAATGATGTTCAGAATATTTGCCAGCCACAAAACGCGCATCGCAATCGCCGCATCGCCCGCGCCGCGAAAAATTCCGTTTATCAAAAACAGAAAAACGATAACGAAATTTCCGCCGAGCATAATCCGCGTAAAGTTTGTGCCTTGCTCGATAACGGCAGCTTCCGCGCCCATCAACGCCAGAAGCTGCGGGGCAAACAACACGCCGACGATGCCGATTATAACTGCGACAATTAAGCCTAAATATAAAACTTGAATCGCGGTTTGCGCCGCGCCTTCCGTGTCTTTTTCACCGATTCGCCGCGCCACCGTCGCCGTTGCGCCAATCGAAATGCCGATTGCCACTGCATAGACGATAACGATCAACGCTTCGGTCAAACCGACGACGGCAATCGCGTCCGCGCCGAGCTTTGCGACAAAGAAAATATCAACTACCGCAAAAAGACTCTCTCCGAGCATTTCCAAAATCATCGGAACTGACAACAGAAAAATCGCTTTGCCGAGCGAGCCTTGCGTTAAATCGCGCTGTGAACCCGAAAAGGCTTCGCGCAGAATTGACCAAAAAGAAGTATTCTCCGTCACGGCGACGGAGTTTTCCGTGCTGTTTAGCATAAAACCTTTAATTATATTGATAAAATGAGCCTAAAGCGAGATTTGCCCGTCCGAAATTTATACGGACGAAACAAACAAAACGGGTGCGAAGTATCTTAGCAGACAAGTAATTTCATAGCATTTGAGAGTTTAGCACAATTGAAAAAAATGTAAAATGTGCGCGGGTGCAAATTATTGTTCAAACTCTTCAGCCAGATATTTTTTCAATTTCTCAAGCGAAACGTCCGCACAAATGAACCCGATGTAATTGTCAGGTCTGAGCAGAACCATAAAAGATTCCTTTGCGCCGAAGGTTTCCGCAATGTTCGGATACAAAGGCAAATCGTGAAAATCAACAAAATCAACATATTGGTTTTTAAAATTTTCGGGGAAATCAGGCGGATTGCCGCTTCCGTCGAAAAATGTCAAAAGGTGAAACTTCGGCTCTGTCAAGTTTTTATAAACGCTTTTTCCGGCAATCAGAAAATACGGCATCCGCTCGCCCGCTCGGACCGAAAAATTTCCGTCGGTTCTACTTAAAGACGAATTTCGATAATTGATGCCGATTTGCGAAACGCGCGGAAAAGCGAATTTTTTAACCGCGTCAATACTGAAAGCAGCACCGGCGATATACGGGAAAATATGCGTGCGAAGAAACGAGATAAACCAATTGGGATTTGCCACCAGATTAAACATTCGGTCGGTTGTTTCGAGCAAAATTTTCGCGTTTTCGAGCCGTTCCTCGTTATAAGTTTCCAGCAATTCAGCCTTTGCTTTATCTTTCAAAACGAACGCTAATTTCCAAGCCAGATTGTAGCCGTCTTGAATTCCCGTGTTCATTCCCTGCGCTCCGGCGGGCGAGTGAATGTGCGCCGCGTCTCCGGCGAGAAAGCATCTACCCATCGAAAATTTGTTGACGTGGCGCGTGTGAACTTTATAGGTTGAAAACCAATTTACTTTTGTTATATCAAGGTCAAGCTGCGTATCCTGCTTGATGCGCTCTTCGATTTCTTCATACAAAACCTCGCCTTCATCCTTGGCAAATTCTTCGGGAAAAGTGCCGACGATGCGCCACTGATTTTCGCCCGTCATCGGGAAAAACGCGAGCAGCGAACTTTTCATTAAAAAAATCATCAGCGCATCTTGGTTGAACTTCCAATCAATTTGCACGTCGGCAACATAAAACATGCGCTCAAACGTGCTTCCTTCAAACGTCAAACCGAGCGAATGACGAACAGGACTTTTCGCGCCGTCGCAGCCGACAAGGAATTTCGCTTCAATTTCTTCAATTTCGCCGTTTGCGTTTTTAACCTTTGCTTTTACGCCTGATTCGTCTTGTATGAAACTTTCGAGCGTCGTTTGCCATTGAACGTCTTTGCCGTTTGATTTGATGAAATCATACAAAATCTTTTCGTGTTTGCCCTGTTCGACCAGGAGTATAAACGGATACGGACTCAAGCCTTTGCCCATTTCGCCAAACTCGACCTCACCGCGCACTTCGCCGCCAACAACCATTCGCGCTTTTGCCGCAATCGCACCTTGCTCGATTAATTTATCTGCCAAACCAATTTGCTCGTAAGTCTCCAGCGTTCGCGCCTGCACGCCGATTGCCTTTGAATGCGGTGTAGTCGTTTCCTTTTTATCGAAAATCACGAAATCAACGCCGTATCTGATAAATTGACACGCCAGAGCAAGCCCTGTCGGTCCCGCACCGACAATTACTACATTCGTTTTCATTTTGTTTTCCTTTTATGGCAAATCTCTCAAAAAACATAAATATATTCTAAAACAAAAATTATATCTTTTTTCAACATATTTATGGTAAAGTATTGCTGAAACTTAAGTCTTATAATCTTTTAGAGAAGAAGGAGAATTTTATGCCAGCAAAAAAAACAAGTACAAAAGCTACAACCAAGAAATCAACTTCGACAAAAGCAAAAAGCAGCAGAAGCACCGCCAAAAAATCCGGCAAAAAGAGTTCATCGCCGGGTATTATGGGCAAAGTTAAAAAAACCGCCGGTGAAATTCTCGGCGGTGCGGCAACCGGCGCGGCTGTCGGAGCCTTAGGCGTTGTCGCTGAAACCATCGGCAATGTAGCGGAAAGCGGCGCAAAGAGTATTAAAAAAGCATCTCCGACGAAAGCCAAAACCGCAGCCGCTTCGGCGAAAAGCAAAACTGCAGCCGCTTCGGCGAAAACAAAAGACACAGATAAACCGGTGAAGTCGAAAGGCGCGGATAAATCAGCGAAAAGTGCAAAGTCTTCGCCGAATACTAAAGCAAAAAATAAAGTGTCGCTAAGCGAGAGCGGCAGCAAAACTTCAAAAACCACTAAAGCTAAAAAATAAGTAAGTGTAGAAGAATTCCGCTCACTTTAATCCGCAAATTTTTTGCGGAAAGATATTTTTGTCTAATGCTGTTAAAGATAATCGGCTTTTTCATAAATCCCGTTGCGTAAGAGTTATCGAGATTTTTTTGACTTGTGAAAATATTTCACGTAAAAATGCTTTACAATCTGTATTTTTCTATAAAATTTATGGTTTCCGAATTCAAGCGTTCAAAACTCGCTCTATTTGTTATCTTGCTTTTGACAATTTCCGCACAGGCAGACGAAGTTAACAAATACGTTCGCGCACAACTTGCGGAACGGCACATTCCGGGCGCGGCGATTGCCGTTATCAAAAACGGGCGCGTCGTCAAAGCTGAAGGTTACGGTTTGGCGAGCGTTGAATTCAACGCGCCCGCGACAAAAGAAACCGTGTTTGAAATCGGCTCGATTTCCAAGCAGATGACCGCCGCCGCGATTATGCTTCTGGTTGAAGAGGGCAAAATAAATCTGGACGAGAAAATTAAACGATATCTGCCGAACACGCCCGACTCATGGAAAAACGTCAGCGTCCGAAATCTTTTGACGCACACTTCGGGTATTAAAAGCTATACGGGTTTGTCGGGTTTTGAACTGACGAAAAGGTTAAAACGTGATGAATTTATCAAAGCGCTTTCCACGCATCCGCTCGAATTTGAAGCGGGCGCAAATTGGAAATACAGCAACAGCGGCTACAATCTTCTCGGCTTTATTATCGAAGCGGTTTCGGGAAAATCTTACTGGAATTTTATGCGCGAGCGCATTTTCAAACCGCTCGGAATGAATTCTACCGGCGACCGCGACCCGCAATATATCATCCGCAACCGCGCAACCGGCTACGAATGGGAAAACAACCGGCTTGTCGGGCGCGATTATGACTTGACGGATGTTTTCAGTGCGGGCGCAATCGTTTCAACTGTAATGGATTTGGCGAAATGGGACGCGGCTTTGCGTAATGATTCTCTGCTCAAAAAAGAAAGCAAAGCGCAGATTTGGACACCTGTTTTGTTCAATGACAGAAAGCCTTATCCGTATGGCTTTGGTTGGAATGTTACCGAATTTCGCGGTCATCGGCTCATCAGTCACGGTGGGCAAACCGCCGGTTTTGCCGCGAATATCTCGCGCTATACGGATGACGATTTGACAGTGATTGTTTTGACAAATCTCGGCGACCAAGGGCTTGGCGGCGCGATTGCACGCGGCATTGCAAAAAATTATATTCCGGCAATTTCGCTCAAAACAATCAAAGCGCAAACCGAATCGGACGCGAAAGTTTCCACGATGCTCAAAACCGCTTTGCGCGAACGTCTGGAAAACAAATTGAATCCCGATTTATTGTCGAGCGAACTGATAAAATCTCTTTCCACCGAACGCGCCAAAAATGTTAATCAACGCATCGCATCTTTCGGCACAATCAAAAATCTTGTGTTTGTCGGCGGCGAAACATCGGGCGAAAGGAAAATCTACCGCTACAAAGCCGAAACACCGACGCGCATTTTTCTGTGGCGTTTTGCCGTCAATGACGAAGGCAAAATCTCGGAAATGACGCTTGAGGAAGAGGAATAAAAGGTATTTTCTTTTATTAAATACAAATTAGAAAATAATTAAAAGAACTGATTTATTGAAACCAACCCATTCCTTTTCAAAAATTCAAAACCAACTCGCCATCTTTCTCTTCAACCGAAACGCTTCCGCCGTCGGTTAATTTTCCGAATAAAATCTCTTGCGCTAACGGCTGTTTAATACGCTCGTGAATTAGACGCGCCATCGGACGCGCTCCGTATTTTGGGTCGAAGCCGTTTTTCGCCAGCCATTCACGCGCTGTTTCGTCTAATTTCACAAGCACGCGCTTTTCGGCTAACTGCCCGTTGAGTTCTTTTATAAATTTGTCCACAATCAGCTTGATAACGTCCAAATCCAGAGCCTTAAACGGCACCCAAGCGTCGAGACGATTGCGGAATTCGGGCGTGAACGTGCGTTCAATCACGCCTTTGGCTTGTCCTTTTGTTTCAGCTTGATTGCGAAAACCGACACCGCCCGACGATAATTCTCTTGCGCCCGCGTTGGTCGTCATAATCAAAATCACATTGCGGAAATCGGCTTTTTTGCCGTTGTTGTCGGTCAAAGTCGCGCTGTCCATAACTTGCAACAATAAATTGAAAAGATTTGGATGCGCTTTTTCGATTTCGTCCAACACAAGAACGGCGTGCGGCGTTCGCATAATCGCTTCGGTTAAGAGTCCGCCCTGGTCAAAGCCGACATATCCGGGCGGCGCACCGATAAGACGCGAAACCGTGTGCGGCTCGGCGTATTCGCTCATATCGTAGCGCATAAATTCGATGCCGAGTTGTTCGGCTAATTGTTTTGATAATTCGGTTTTACCAACGCCGGTTGGACCCGAAAACAGAAAAGAACCGACAGGTTTTGTTTCGTGTCCGAGTCCGGCGCGGGAAATTTGAATCGCGTCCACGATTTTATTTATCGCATCGTCCTGCCCGTAAATCACGTTTTTTAAATCTTCGCGCAGAGTTTTCAAGCGATCTTTTTCATCGGCGACAACCGTTTTCGGCGGAATTTTCGCCATCCGCGCAATTGTGTTTTCAACCATTTGCACCGAGATTTGATTCGGGCGTTTGTCTTCGGCGAGAAGTTTAAGGCTTGCGCCAACTTCATCAATTACATCAATTGCTTTGTCGGGCAAATGGCGGTCGTTGATGTATTTTCCAGCAAGCTCAGATGCAACGCGCAAAGATTCGTCCGAGTATTTTACGCCGTGATGCTGTTCGTAAAATCGCTTCAAACCTTTCAGAATTTCGTAAGTTTCTTCAACCGTCGGCTCGCCGATTTCGATTTTTTGAAAGCGTCTGGCTAACGCTCGGTCGCGTTCAAACGCGGCTTTGTATTCCGCATAAGTTGTCGAGCCGATACAGCGCAAAATTCCGTCGGCAAGCGCGGGTTTCAAGATATTTGAAGCGTCCATTGCGCCGCCGGAAACCGCGCCCGCACCGACAATCGTGTGAATTTCGTCAATAAACAGAATCGCGTTTTCCTGTTTGTGCAAATCATTGATAATGGCTTTAAAACGCTGTTCAAAATCGCCGCGATAGCGCGTTCCCGCCAGCACCGCGCCCATATCGAGCGCGAAAATCTTCGCGTCCTTCAAGACTTCCGGCACACTTCCTTCGCTGATTTTGAGTGCTAAACCTTCTGCCAGAGCGGTTTTGCCGACGCCGGGTTCGCCAACGTAAAGCGGATTATTTTTCTTGCGCCGACACAGAACTTGAATCGTCCGTTCGATTTCCGCTTCGCGCCCGATTATCGGGTCAATCTCGCCTTTGACGGCTTTCGCCACCAGTTCGACGGTGAAAGATTCGAGCGGTTTTTTATTTTTACCGCCTAGAGCGCGTTCTTCGGCAAATTCCTCGTCTTCGATGCCTTCGCCAACGCCGTCAAACGAAAAACCGCTGTCAATTTTCGAGATGCCGTGCGCGATGTAATTCAAAATATCAAGCCGCGTAACGCCTTGTTGCTGCAATAGATAAACGGCGTAACTCTGCTCGGCTTGATAGAGCGCGGCAAGGATATTTCCGCCGTCCACAACTTGCTGACCGCTACCTTGTGACTGAAGAATCGCGTATTGAATCGTCGCTTCAAATGTCGAGGTCGGTTCGGGCAGCATTTGTGTTTTGGCAGGCATTTTTTCCAAAACGTCCGCAAAATAATCTTCCAAAGATTTGGCAATTTCATCAATCTTCGCACCGCAATTGTATAAAATATCGCGGGCGGCGTTGTCTTCAAGAAGAGCAAAAAGTAGATGCTCTAAGGTAACGTATTCGTGTTTGCGCCTGACGGCTTCCTCAACCGCGTAGCTTAATGTTTCTTCTAATTCTCTGGTCAACATACATTTAAAAATAAAAACTATTTGTTGTATTCGTTCAATAAAAGTTTGCCTTTGTAATCAATCCCGCTTTTAAATATACACTCTTTTACTGATTATTTCGCCAACCGTGTTCGCCAATCAGCGGCACAAACGCACATGCGCCGAAATTTTCCGTCTGAAAGCCTTGCGGCGTGCGTATAACGCGGATTAAATTTTGTGATTTTTGGTCTTGCCCGATGGGAATAACAAGCCGTCCGCCGATTTTTAGTTGATTTACAAGCGGTTCGGGTATTGTCGGACTGCCCGCCGCGACCAGAATTCCGTCAAACGGCGCGTAAGTTTCCCAACCGTTTGTGCCGTCCGCGCACCGCAGCGTAACATTCTGAATTTGTAGACTTTGCAGTCTGTTTTGCGCTTCGGCGGCAAGCTGCGGAACTCTTTCAATCGCAAAAACCTTGTTTGCCAGCCGCGCCAGAATCGCGGTTTGGTAACCCGAACCCGCGCCGATTTCCAAAACCTTTGCGTCCGGCGCAAGTTCCAAAAGCTCGGTCATTCGGGCGACAATAAAAGGCTGTGAAATAGTTTGATTGGCGGCAATCGGGAGCGCGTTGTCTTTGTAGGCTTGAGATTTTAAGGCTTCAGGAACAAAAAAGTGACGCGGAACTTCGCCCATTACGCGCAAAACATTCTCGTCGGCAATTCTGTAATGCTCGCGCAATAGCGTAACCATTCGCTCGCGCGGTATTTCGTATTCGTCATTGAGTTTCAGATTCGTTTGCATATTCTTAAATAAATTTTAACGCGAAGACGCTAAGGAATGAAACCATAGATTGACATGGACAAATGCGGATTGATATTAGTGAATAGCTATTGACTAATAATTTTTCACTTTTCACCTTTCACTTTTCACTTTCATATCCGCGTTCTATTGTATTTGTTCCAAAGAAACATCGCCCCAACTTTGCAAAATCTCAATCGCTTGATGATTTGTTAAGTCGCTCCGCATCGGTGTAACGGAAACAAAACCTTCGTCAATTGCTTCAAAATCAGTGCCGCCTCCGGCGTGAAAACCGCTTCGTTCTTCACCAATCCAATAATACAATTTTCCGCGCGGGTCAATATGTTCGCTGATAACCGGACGCGCATTTTTAAAACCTTGTTTGGTAACGCGAATGCCTTTTGGTTCACCTTTCGGCACATTGATATTTAAAAGCGTTCCGTCAGGCAAACCTTCTTTTAAAGCCTTTTCCGTCATTCGTCTGGCAACTTTCGCCGATTCGGTAAAATCCTGATTTCTGTTTGCCACCAAACTAAACGCTAATCCCGGAACGCCTAAAATTGTTGATTCCAGCGCACCGGCAACCGTTCCCGAATAAGTTGCGTCGTCGCCAAGATTTGCGCCGTGATTGATGCCCGAAGCGCACAGATGCGGACGCAGTTCGGGCGGCAAAATTTGATTTAAGGCGAGCGTTACGCAATCAGTCGGCGTTCCGTCAACTGTCCAATGCCGCGCGTCAATTTGCCTGATTCGCAAAGGTCTTGAAAGCGTTAAACTGTGCGACGCGCCGCTCATTTCCGATACGGGCGCGACGACATAAACATCGCCTATTTCAAGCAAAGCGTTTTCCAGCGCGATGATGCCTTCCGAGTGATATCCGTCATCGTTGGTCAATAAAATACGAACTTTTTCCGAACTCATAAAATAAAAAGATGCGGGAAGCGGTGAAGTTTCAAAAAGTAAAACTTCTTCGCATCACGCATCTTGCATTAAAATGTAAAAACTATCTGTTGCTATTACTGGTATTGCTAGTATTGTTAAACTGGCGCATCGGACGATAACGCTTGCGGTTACGCTTGCGGGCATTCGCCGATTTGAGCTTTGCTTTTTGTCCCGGCGGGACGAAATGCGCGTGTTTCTTCAAATCTTTGATAATCTCTTCGGTAATCACTTTGCGCTTAAAACGGCGCAGCGCACTCTCGATAGATTCATTATTATTAACTGATACAAAAGCCATTTGACTTATCACACTCCCTTTTGCTCAGATTATCGTCAGACGGAGCAAACTATCATTAAACACTTTTTTATCCGCGTTAGCAAGTTTTCGGCAATTTGTAAAAATTATTCGGCGAAATTAAGATGGTTGGTTTATTATGGTAAAAAGGAATTTATGTTTAAGTCAATCCATTTCAATTCAAAAGGTCGTGCTGTGACGAATGCTTCAAAATCTGAAGTTCAAGAGAAATTACAGAAAATCGGCGGCGCGGAAAAGTTAGGATTATTGATTAGTGTATAATTGACGCGAGGTAAAACAAAAATGCAGACAATCAGCATTAGCGAGCTGCAACACAATCTGGCTTTGTATCTTGAAAAGGTTAAAGACGGCGATGAAATCATTGTCAAAGAGGAAAACGAAATTATCGCCCGAATTTTACCATTTGATAATGAAGAACAATTACTCGTCGCAGAGGGTTTAATGCGTTTGCCAAAAAAGGAATTGGCAAAAGATTTTTGGGAATCGGACGCGCCCGAAATTCCGCTGGAGAAAATAGTCAAAGCAATCCGCAGCGAGCGCGATGAAGACTAATCAATCATTTTGGGATACGAGCGGGATTGCGCCGCTTTGCTGTTTTCAAGCGACAAGCGGGCGGCTGCGGCAATTACGCCGAAAATACGAAGTTGTCGCTTGGTGGGCAAGTTCAATTGAAGGGCAAAGCGCGTTGAAACGCCTTCTGCAGGAAAATGAAATTTCTCAAACAGCCTATGCCGAAGCCGTCAAACGCCTTGAATTTCAAAGCGAAACGTGGCGCGAAATTCAGCCGACCGAAAAAGTTCGCACAATTGCCAGAAATCTGATTGAATCGGAAAACCTGCGAACACTCGACGCTTTGCAGCTAGCGGCGGCTTTGGTCTGGTGTTTTGAAAAACCGGAAGGCAGAATTTTTGTTTGCTGTGATGACAAACTTTCGGAAGCGGCGAGGAAAATCGGTTTTACCGTCTTGCCAGAGTGATTCTATGTTTCAATCAATTCATTTCAACGCCAAGCCACGCGCTACGACGAACGCTTCAAAGCCGGAAGTTCTGGAAAAATTACAGAAAATCGTCGGCGCGGAAAATGTTTTAATTGAGCCGGAAAAAGTCGAGCCTTACGGCGCGGATGCCGTTAAGGAAAAATTTCCGCCCGAAGCGGTCGTTTTTCCCGAAAGCACGACGCAAATTGTCAAGATTTTAAAACTTGCCAATGAATATCTTTTTCCCGTCACGGCTCGCGGCGGCGGTGTCGGCTACACGGGCGGCGCAGTTCCGGTTGACGGCGGAATCGTTATCGGCACAGACAGGATGAACAAAATTATTGAGATAAATCCAGACGATTTGTATGTAATTTGCCAGCCGGGACTCACAACCTACGCTTTGCAGCAAGCGGTTGAAAAATACGGATTGCTTTTTCCACCTGACCCGGCTTCGTATAAAGATTCTTTTATCGGCGGCAACATTGCCGAAAACGCGGGCGGAATGCGAACGCCAAAATATGGCGTAACGAAGCATTCGGTTTTGGGTTTAGAAGTCGTAACGGCGACGGGCGAAGTTATCAGAACGGGTGGAAGAACTGTAAAAAACGTCGTCGGTTTTGATTTGACGGGTTTGATGTGCGGTTCGGAAGGACTTTTGGGAATTATCACCGAAGCGACTTTGAAACTTCTGCCGATGCCCGAAGTGACTTCAACCGTTCGCGCTTCGTTCAAAACAATGAAAGAGGCTTGCGAAGTTTTGACCAAATTCACGCCCGAAGGTTTATTGCCGATGGCGATGGAAGTGATTGATAGAAACTGTGTCGGCGCGATTGAGCAAAATTACGCTTTTGGTTTATCAAAAGAGGCGGGCGCAATTTTGCTTGTCGCGGTTGACGGGTTTCGTGAAGAAGTAACGCGCAATGCACAAACAATCGAATGTATTTTGCAGGAAAATGGCGGCTTTGACGTAGTTTGCGCCGAATCCAAAGAGGAAGAAGACAAACTCTGGGACGTGCGCCGCGCCATTTCGCCGTCTTTGATGAAATATGGCAGCTTGAAAATAAACGAAGATGTCGTCGTGCCGCGTTCAAAAGTTCCTGAATTGATTGCTGAAATTGAAGAAATCGGACGCAGACACAATACGTTTGTCGCCAATTTCGGACACGCGGGCGACGGCAACATTCACGTCAATTTTCTTTGCAATCGTGAAGATGCCGATTCGATTGCGCGGGCGCGGCAATGCGTGAAGGAAACTTTCGCTTTATCAGTCGAACTCGGCGGCTCGATTTCCGGCGAACACGGCATCGGCTACGTCAAAGCCGCTTATCTCGATATGGCAATTGACCAGCCGACGCTTGAGATTATGAAAGCAATCAAACGAGTTTTCGACCCGAATGGCATTTTGAATCCGGGCAAGATGTTTGTATAACAATAACTAAAAAACTTATAATTTTGATTTCTAAGACTACTAAAGAAAAAAATGAAGGCAAGTGAAACAAGTCTCAATAGATTTTTGGCTCAAACCGATACTCAATTTATCATTCCGGTTTATCAAAGAAACTATGACTGGAATCTTCTCCAATGCAAAGAATTATTTGAAGATATTATTAAAGTTGGTAGTGATGAGAAGCAAGCTTCTCATTTTGTCGGAAGTATTGTCTATATTCACGACAATGTATATTCGGTTGCAGGAATCAGAGAATTGTCAATCATTGACGGACAGCAAAGATTGTCAACCGTAACATTGATTTATATAGCACTTTATTCATTAGCCAAAGAAACCGGAAATCAAGCGTTAGTCAATAGAATTCAAGAAACATATCTAATAAACAAATTCGCCCAAGAAGAGGAAAAGTTAAAATTACGACCGACTGAGCGTAATGATAAAGCTCTTAAATTCCTTCTCAAAAATGATCCGCATGATGAATATAGAGAATACTCACGACTCATTGAAAATTATAATTACTTTAAGGGAAGGATAAATTCAGACAACACGGATTCTGTCATTCAAGGTTTGAATAAATTAATTTTTGTAGAAATTTCTCTAGAAAGAGATAAAGACGATCCGCAGAAAATTTTTGAAAGTCTTAACTCCACCGGACTTGAATTAAGTCAATCGGATTTAATCCGAAACTATATTTTGATGGGTCTTAAACACAAAGACCAAACTAATATTTACGAAAATTATTGGCGACACATCGAGGTCAGCGCAACGCAGGAAGAAACCAATGCAAACAAAGTTTCCGATTTCATCAGAGACTTTTTGACTTTAGAAAACAGAGATATTCCTAACAAAGGAAAAGTTTATCAAGAATTTAAGAAGAAATATCCGATCACCGAAATCGAAAACCTTGAAAAGATTCTCACGAAAATCAAAAAGTATTCGATTTACTACAACAAATTTATTAATCCGCACAATGAAACCGATTTGGATATAAGAAGCCAACTCGCTTTGATCAGCCGACTCGAAATCAATGTTGCCTATCCTTTTTTGTTAGAGGTTTATAATGATTACGCCTCGAATGTAATTAACAAATCAACGCTCATCGAAATACTTGAACTGTTGCAATCGTTCACCTGGCGACGTTTTGTTATCGGATTACCGACAAATTCTCTAAATAAGATTTTCATGCGTTTGTATGAAGATGTTGATTCAAGCGATTATGTTTCCTCTTTGCAAAGAACCCTGCTTAGAAAGAAATCGTCGCAAAGATTTCCGAGGGACAGAGAAGTAATTGCGACATTGAAGGATAGAGATATGTATGGAATTCAAACTAAAAACAGAGCATATTTTTTTGAAAAGTTAGAAAACTACGAAAACCGCGAACCAGTCAAAATCGAAGGAAATCCCGACATTACGGTTGAACACATCTTCCCGCAAAATCCTGACCCAAAATGGAAAATAGAACTTAAAGACGAACAATACAATTTAATCAAGGAAAAGTATCTAAACACGGTCGCCAATCTCACGTTGTCAGGCAACAACGGAAAACTCAGCAACAAGTTTTTCACCGACAAAAGAGATTTGAATATAGACGGCAAAGAACAAGGATATAAATTCAGCCGTTTATGGCTTAATAAACATCTTGCAACTCTGAACAAGTGGGACATAGAAGAAATCGAAAAAAGATTCGAGTTGATTGGGGAAAGGTTTCTAAAGATTTGGACATTTCCATCAATTTTATTAGCGGAAACAACTAATGAAACCGAAGAGATAAATATTTTTGACGCGGAAGACCCAACTTATAAAAAGCTGGAATACGCGATATTCTTCAATCAAAAACTTGATGTTAAAACAGTCAGCGATTTGTATGCGACGGTTATGATAAGTTTGTTTGAACTAAACCCAGAAGCGTTTTTTACCGAAGAAGTTGAGCGAAAGCTAACGCTTACAAAACACGCCGAAGATTGCAGAGAAGTTATCGAATTAAACGATACCTACTTTATTGAAAAACACATGAGTTCAAAAGACAAATTTGACAGATTAAAAGTTTTGTTAAATGCAATGGATTTGGAAGATGAACTTTTAATTAAATATAGCGTGGAATAAAATCAATGGTCGTATTAGATAAAACTTTAATAAATCCGGCGCAAAACAATTTTATTGATTTATTCAATCTAATGCTCCACCGCGCCGTCGCAGAAAAACTGCGGGAAGATGCGAAACCTGTTTTGCAGATTGCCCGCAATAATCTCAATCGCTGGCTGAAAAAAAATGAAAATTCCGCTTTGCTTGAGTGGCGGCAAATCCTCGAAACTCGCACACCCGAAGAAATCATAAAAATCATTTCTCAAGATACGGACGAAGGGCAAAGACTGCGCTCGTCGTCGCCGTTTGCCGGAGTTTTGAGTGAAGCCGAACGCGAAAAAATTTGGAGCGAATGTGCGGAAATCAGACCTGTTTGAATTGGTTCGGCAAATCAAAGCGATTGCGCCCGAAGAAACGCCGATTATCGTCGGTTCGCAAGCCGCTCACGCCGTTACGTCGGTGTTACCTGAAATTGTCCAACAATCAATCGAATGTGATTTTCTGTTCGCAAGCGGAAAAACCGAAACGCGAGTTGAAGTAAATAAAAAGCTCGGCGTGTTCAGTTCCTATCAACTCCAACACGGTTTTTACGCCGACGCGCTCGGTCTGGCAACTGTTATTTTGCCGACCGGCTGGCGAGAAAGATTGCAACCGTTGGCAGATGAAAACGGAAAAGTCGTTGCTTTTTGCGCGGAGATTCACGATGTCGCCGTCAGCAAATTGATTGCCGGGCGCGAGAAAGATTTTCTCTTTTTGAAGGAAGCATTTTTGCGCGAATACATTTCGATTGACGAATTTCTCAAGCGGGCTAAATTGGTCGGGTCAATGCCGCAAAGCGAGGTTTTAGTTTCGCGTCTTGAATAATCTTGTTAAGTTTTTACCGAAGAATCATATTTCAGCCGTCAGAAAGGTATTGGCGGAGCTAAAATCAAATTCGTAGTTTCCGGCGAACACAGTACCGGTTATGTCAAAGCCGCTTACTTAGATATGACGGTTGACGCGCCGACGCTTGAGATTATGAAAGCTATCAAAAAAGTCTTCGACCCGAACGGCATTCTAAATCCGGGAAAAATGTTTGTTTGATTGAAACGGAAAAATAATTGTCTGTGATTCTAAAAAATGTTAAATTAAGTTTGCTATGAACACGATTCAAATTCCGGTTTCAGAATATCAACGGCTACAGGAAGAATTGGAGTTGCTGAAAAATTCCGAGTTTCTGCAAAACGTGAATAAACTGATTGATTTTCTCTATCAAGATAAATACGGTTTGTATATGGGCGATTACACGGAAGATTTAACCGAATCCGCAATTGGCGAGGCGTGGGAGAACGAACCGAGTGGCTGGGATAACATATAAACAAAAAGAAATTGTCCTCGTGCCATTTCCTTATTCCGATTTGAGCAGTGCCAAAGGCGACCTGTCCTGATAATCTCCAACGACGATTACAACCGAGAATTTCACGATGTCGTCGTTTGCGTGCTTACCAGCAATCAGCATAAAGATTCGTATTCGGTGGCGTTGGAAAACGACGATTTGGAAATAGGTGTTCTGCCTGAAAACTCAATTGTCAAAGCCCACAAACTTTTCACGATTCACCAAAGCAAAATCATCAGAAAATTCAGCCTCGTTAAAGACGAATACTTCGAGCAGGTCGCGGCGAAAATCAGAAATTTGATTGAGCAGTAAAATTTAATTTTCGACTCCGTTCGGCATTTTGAATCCGGGTAAGATGTTTGTTTGAAATTTCTTTTGTGGCATAATCAAAAATTATGAAAAACATCCCGCTCGAAATATCGGAAGAAGAACTGCGCGAAGTTACAAAGGCGTATAAAACTTTACAGAACTTTCTCGAAAAAATCGTGTCGCCGAACCAACTTTACACCGATGAATTTTTGGAAGGTTTGCACGAAGCGCAGGCGGAAGTAAAAGACAAAAACTTTGTCGAGGTAAAGAGTTTTGCCGATTTCGTCCAATAAACGCGCAATCCAACGAACAACTCGCTTCGGCAGAGACGTTCGCCGTCTGCCGCAGGATGTTCAAGAAGAAGCCTTTCGAATTGCTAATCAGCTTGCCGCAGATATTTTCGATTCAGCCTTAAATGTTAAACAAATGACCGGCTTTCGCGGCATTTATCGCGTTGTCGTCGTGCGAAATTATCGGATGGTATTTTCGCTTGATGATGAAAACATTTATCTTCTCCGCATTAGACACCGGCGCGAAATATACCGGAATTTGGAAATATAAAAAGTCTTCGACCCAAACGGCATTTTGAATTCGGAAAAAATGTTCGTTTAGACTGCAGCTGCGAATTGAAACAAAGTAATGGATTACTAAAAAAGTCCAGATTTAATATTATGAAAATTCTACTTTCTTTTTTGTTAGGCTCGCTCCTGTTCACGTTTGCAGGCAGTAATGTTTTTGCCCAACACCGAAATCTTACTGTCATTCTATTGCGGCACGCCGAAAAAGATGTTTCGGAAGATGCGGACACAGCTAATCCCGACCTCTCGCCGGAAGGAAAGTTAAGAGCGCAAAGGCTAGTAAAAATTATCAATAAGTATCAGCCGGAAATAATTTATTCGACCGATTATATTCGGACAAAGGCGACGGTTATGCCGCTGGCGCAGAAAAAAAGAGCAATGATTTTTATCTACGATGCGCGAAACCTGAAGCAAATGAATGATTTGATAATGACGGGAAAATTTAAGCGCGTTCTTGTCGTCGGACACAACACAACCACGCCCGCGTTGGCAAATTTGCTGATAAAACAAGATAAATATAAAACTCTCGCCGAATCGGAATACGATAAAATCTGGGTTATCAAAATCAAAAAGAACAAAACCAGACCAAATAAAATCAAAGAGAAGGTTATTGTCTATTGAACATTCCAATTTTATTACACAACCCGCGCCAAAACTTCTTTTTGGACGGCTTTCGCAAAATAAACCGACACCAAAAACGCAGCAAACATAATCGCCGAAGCCGTCCAAAAAGTTCGGTAAATTGTAAAATCGTCAATTTGATTGACCGCGTTGTTAAGCAAAATTCCGCCGATGACCGGTCCGACGGCGCGTGCCAAACTCGCCGCTGACTGCATAATTCCCAAGGCTTTTCCTTGCTCGCGTTCGTCGGCAATTTTTGATGCAAGACTTGTCAGAGCGGGTGAAGATAATGCGTTTCCGAGCGCGAAAAAACCGATTCCGACAAGCAAACCGACCAAACCGCCCGAATCAGGTCCGACATACGGCACAACAAAAAGACTGCCGACAAGCACTAAACAACCGATAACGACGAGCCACGATTCACCAAATTTTTTCGCCAGTTTGCCAAATAATGCGCCTTGCATAATGACGGCTAGAAATCCGATATAGGCAAAAAGATAGCCGTTTTGTTCGGCGTTATAACTAAAACGATACATTGTGTAAAGCACAAATGCGGTCGTCATTATCGAAAAAGCCGTAACGACCAGAAAATAAAGGATAGTGATGGTTGTAAAGCGGGAATCTTGTAACGATTCAAAAAGGACGGCAAAGCGGTTTTTTGTAACGAGATTTTTATGCGTTTCTTTATTTCGCGTTTCGGGCAGGAAAAAATAAAGCGCGACAGCATTGGCAAAACTCAGGACGGCGGCAAATAAAAACGGAACGTGAATGCCGTATTTGCTCAAAATACCAGCGATTGCAGGTCCAAAAATAAATCCGAGTCCAAAAGCCGCGCCAAAAAGTCCCATTCCTTTCGCCCGATTTTCCAGCGTCGTAACGTCCGCGATATAGGCTTGCGCAGTTGAGATGTTTCCGCCAGTGATGCCGCCGATAATTCTGCCTAAAAAAACAATCCACAAAACACCGGCAAAACCAATCACAAGATAGCCGACGGCTGAACCAAGCAGACTCAGAAACAAAACCGGACGGCGACCGTATTTATCTGAAATTCTGCCAAGAATCGGAGAAAAAATAAACTGCATTACCGAATAAGAAGCAAGAAGAAGCCCAATCTCAAACGGCGTGGCGTTAAACGGCGCGGTTTCAGCAAAAAACGGTAAAATCGGAATCACCATTCCAAAACCGATAAGGTCAATAAAAACCGTGATGAAAATAATAATAATCGGTTTGGTTAAAAATCTTTCGTCAATTAATTGGGAATTGATTTCTATTTCTTGGTTCATTAAGCCTGCATTATGCAAAAAGCATTGTAAGAATAAAATTATGCCACTGTGCAGCCTAAAACTAAAAGTGCTGTTATTAATTACCTCTTTTCTCCGACAACCAGCGTGGCTTTAATCGAAAAACGAAATGAAAGCGTACCGTCGTCGGCATCGATTAGTTGAGCAAACCTTTCCAAAACTTGTTTTTGTTCTTCCGCGTCGAGAAAATCAAGCCAGACAGGTAAAAGAAAATCGGCGGCAAGCGGCGAAGCAACAAACTCCGTGCCGTTTTCAAACTCGAAAATTTCGGTTGTTGTAACGATTTGAATTTTTGACAATCCGAGATTTTCGGCAATTTCTTTGACCTTTGAAACCGTTGGAATTTCGTTAATCAAGCGTTCGACTTCCGTTACCTTTTCAAGCAAATCTAAATCAAGCAAAGTTTCCCACAAAAAAGAGAAAATCTCGCCGAAACTGCCCGCCGTCGGCAGAAAAAATACACCTTGTTTGGCGGACAAATCAATAATTTCGGCGATAAACGAACACAAATCTTCAGGTTTGACAAAACTTGCGTCCGCCACAACCACATCAAAAATTTCGTCGGGAAAAACTGAGGCAAAATAGACATCCGATTTTATCGCGTCAGATTTGGCTTGCGCGATGAAATTTAGTTCTTTATTTTCATTAAAGGCAGTTAGGTTTGAATCTTTCTCCAGCTTTTCGCTGATGGCAAGCGCGTGATTTCCCGTTCCGGCGTTGACGTAGAGAATGTTTTTTTCGCCGGAAAATTTGAAATTCGCATCGAAAATATCCGTAAAACGCTCAGTCCAATCGGTGGCAACATAAAGGTCGCGCAAAAAGGCGAGTTCTTTTTGTGATTTGCTCATAAATATATTAGACCTTAAATTTTGTTAATCGTAAATTGTTTATTGTTAATCATAGATTGTTTCTACTTACGATTTGCGATTAACTATTAACAAATTTTTTTGGAGAAATTTTGTGGCAAAAACTATCAAAGAATTATTTGATTTAACAGGAAAAACAGCAGTTGTAACGGGCGGTTCACGCGGCATCGGCAAGGAAATGGCGGAAGGACTGGCGGAAGCGGGCGCAAATTTAATGCTCTGTGCGCGGCGCATTGAATGGCTCGACGAAGCGGTTGAGGAATTTCGCGGCAAAAATTTTCACGTTCACGGAAAAATTTGCGATGTTACAAAAGCGCAAGACGTGCAGGCGGTTGTAGATGAAACCATCGAAAAATTTGGTAAAATTGATATTTTAATCAACAACGCGGGAATTTCTTGGGGCGCGATGCCCGAAGAAATGCCGCTCGAAAAATGGCAGAAAGTGATTGATGTAAATCTGACAGGCTGTTTTATTTTCGCGCAGGCAGTCGGGCGCGAAATGCTGAAAGTTAATAGCGGTTCGATTATTAACATCGCTTCAATTTCCGGTTTGACTTCGAGCGCAAACGGTCCATTTTACGCCGGATATGTTGCCAGCAAAGCCGGTTTGATTGGTTTGACACGCGAACTGGCAGCGAGTTGGGGACGTAGAGGAATTCGAGTGAACGCGATTGCGCCCGGCTTTTTTCATTCGCGGCTTACCGATGCCGTGATTGATATTTATGAGCGTTCTATTCAGGAAAACAACGCGATTCCGCGCATCGGCGCGAAAGGCGAATTAAAAGGCGCGGCAGTTTTTCTTGCCTCCGATGCTTCGAGTTACATTACCGGTCAAACAATTGCGGTTGACGGCGGAATGACAATTTGATTTTGGATTTTTAGAATTCGTGTTTATCTATGGTTAAATAAATTATGGAATTTAGTGCAACAACATTAAATTTAGCTTCGATAGTTGAACAACACGCCAAACTTTCGCCTGAAAAAGAGGCAATCATCTGGAATGATGTGCGTTTGAGTTATGGCGAATTAAACAGTTTGTCAAACCGCGTGGCAAATGCTCTGACGGAAATGGACATCGGACATGGCGATAAAGTTGCTTTGTCTTGCCCGAATCTGCCGTTTTTTCCGTTTATCTACTACGGAATTTTGAAAGCAGGCGCGGCGGTTGTGCCGCTCAATGTTCTTTTTAAAAAGCGCGAAGTTGCCTATCATTTAGAAGATTCGGATGCGAAAGCCGTTTTCGTCTTTGAGGGAACAGATGAACTTCCGATGGCGCAATGGGTCAAAGAAGGTTTCGATACGGTTGAAACGTGCGAACATTTAATCGTCATAACCAAAGATCTAAACGCACCGAGTCCGTTTGCCGAACATCAAACCTTGACGCAAATCACAGATGGTAAATCCGATGAATTTGAAACCTTTCCGACCAAACCCGAAGACACTTGCGCGATTCTTTACACAAGCGGCACGACCGGACAACCGAAGGGCGCGGAACTCACGCATTTTAACATTTTTCTTAATGCGGTAACGACTTACAATTCGCATCTGCCGATGTTGGATTTTACCGACGGCGAGCAAAAAACCGTATTAATTACACTGCCGCTTTTTCATACGACCGGACAAACCGTGCAGATGAACGCGCAGATTTATGGCGGAAATCGGATAGTTCTGCTTCCGCGTTTTGAGGAAAAGGCGACGCTCGAAGCAATGGCGAAGGAAAAGGTGAATTTTTGGGTTGGCGTGCCGACGATGTATTGGGCATTGCTGAGATACGTTGAAGAAACGGGTTTTGACACGACGACGATTACTGAAAATATGAAAGTGGCGACTTCGGGCGGCGCACCGATGCCGGTCGAGGTAATGAAAAATTTTGAAAAAGTCTTTCATGTCCGCGTTTTGGAAGGTTACGGGCTTTCGGAAACTTCGCCGCTTGCCGCGTTTAACCATTTTGAAAAGCCTTCAAAGCCCGGAAAAGTCGGACAAGCGATTTTCGGCGTGGAAATCAAATGTGTTAATGAAAACGACACGGAAGTCAAACGCGGCACGCGCGGCGAAGTCGTTATTCGCGGTCATAATGTAATGAAATGCTATTATAAACGTCCCGCAGCAACTTTGGAGGCGTTTCGCAACGGCTGGTTTCACACGGGCGACATCGGCATAATGGACGAAGACGGTTATTTGCAGATTGTTGACCGGACAAAAGATATGATTCTGCGCGGTGGCTACAATATTTATCCGCGCGAACTTGAAGAAGTAATTATGACGCACGAAGCCGTTTCACTGTGCGCGGTTATCGGCGTTCCCGATGAGCGTTTGGGCGAAGAAGTCAAAGCATTTATTGTGTTGAAAAACGGTTTTGTTTTGAGCGAAGAAGATTTTATTGAGTGGTGCAAAACTCAATTTGCCGCCAACAAATATCCGCGCTATGTCGAATTTCGCAACGAATTGCCGATTGGCGGAACAGGAAAGATTTTGAAACGCGAATTAAGAAAATGATAAGTGGTGAATGATAAATGATAAATGTTTCTGTTTTATTTTTCGGTGCGACGGCGGAAGCGGTCGGGACAAAAGAAATTGAGCTAAACTTAAACGATGAAACAAAATCAGACGAAGTTTTTGCGAAAGTGTTAGACAATTTTCCGCAACTTCGCCAAAATTTTAATAAATCTCTGCTGTTTGCCGTCAATCAAGAATATGCCGACGGCGGCGAAATAATCAAAAACGGCGACGAACTGGCGATTTTTACAGCCGTTTCAGGCGGTTGAAATCGCTCTCGATTTTTCAACTGTTGCCCGTTTTAATCAGATTGGCTATCGAGCATCAAACGGCACATTTAAAATTATGAATGAAGAAAAAATTGAAGAATTTGACTCGAAAAACGTTTCAACCGGGCTGCGCTCTATTCGTGATATTGTCAAGGATTTATCAAAACCGGTCGCCAAGCGTCATCTGCGTTCACGCAAGCAAGGCGGCAAGGAAATTAAATACATCGCTTGGCACGATGCGATTAAATATCTCGACCATTATGCGGCGGGTTGGAATTATGAGATTCGCTCAATTGATTCTATCGGCGGAAAATTGATTTTAGTTGTTCGGCTTTCGATTCCGTGTCTTGAAGGCGTTATCTATCGTGAAGCGACCGGACAGGAAGATGAAGATTTAGATGCTTACGGAAATTCATCGAGCAATTCCGAAAGTATGGCTCTGCGCCGGGCAGCGGCAAAATTCGGTTTGGGTTTGCATCTTTACGACCAAAACAAATAATAGTAATTTTAACGTTATTGAAGTTTATTGATGACAAATTTCTGTTTATCCGCGTTAATATGAAAGTTTCAGACAACGGAAACAGCAGATAGATTCAACTTTTGATTAACAAAACTACACCTTCGAGAAAGTCAAGCCGGTTTGTCCTTGATATTTGCCGCCGCGGTCTTGGTAGGAAACACTGCAAACTTCGTCGGATTCAAAGAACAGAATCTGACCGATACCTTCGTTGACATAAACGCGAAGCGGCAGGTTTGCCAGATTTCCGATTTCAACGACGAGTCTGCCCGTCCAACCGGCTTCGAGCGGCGTTGTATTGACAAGCAAACCGGCGCGTGCATACGTTGATTTTCCGAGTGCGATTCCGGTTATGTTGCGCGGCATTTTGAATGTTTCAACCGTTACGCCCAGACCATAATGATGCGGCGGAAGCAGATAATATTGTGCGCCGTCTTCGGCAGTTCTTAAAGGCGGTTCGATTAAGGAATCTTCATCAAATTTCTTCGGGTCAATCTCAAAACCGCGAATTGGCGAAAAAACGCGAAAACCGTCATCCGCCAGACGCATATCATAACCGTAACTCGAAGCCCCGGCGGAAATTATCCTGTTGCCGTTCACTTCCCGCAAAAGTTCCGGCAGAAAAGGCGTAATCAATTGTTGTTCCTCAGCCATCCGGCGAATCCATAAGTCTGATTTTATACTCATAAAAATTTTGCTTTAAAAATAAAAAATGGAAAGCGATAACTTATCACTTTCCAACCTTAAAATTCAAAATCCGAAACGCAAAATCGCAATTTTTAATTTTCGATTTCCGCAAATTTCAATGTTCCGTCGCCGACGATAAAAGAAAGCTGCGTACCGCCGCCGCCTGCTTTTGCGGTTATTGATTTGTCGGTAAATTTCCTGTTGTCGCGCGGTTTTAAAAGGTCGTAGAAATTCTCGATTTGTCCGGTTCGCAAAACTTGTCCGTCAATAAACGCACTAAGATTTGGCGAAAGTTGAACATTCATCGTTCCGCTTGCAAGTTGAATATCGGTCTTGCTCCCGCGCCGGTTGCTCTTTGGGATGACAATATCAATGTTTCCCTTACCGAAAGTTGCAAGAACCGTTCCGCCGATTAAATTCAGTTTGGCGTTTGATTCCAAAACCTTTATCCGCATCGCGCCTTCGACATTCGACAAATTCAAATCGCCGTTTCCGCCATCAATTTCCAAATTGCAAAAGATCGGAACTTTAATGTGATAATCAATTTTCAGCGGCATTTTCAATAGATTTTTTGGAAATTTTTTCGCCGCGCTTTTAAGATATTGTTTGTTGTAAGTGCCGACGCTCGAAATGCGGAGATGAGCGAAACTTTTCTCTAAAATATATGTGCTGACGTTTGCAAGTTCGGCTAAATCGCTTTCATTTTCGGCTTGAACTTCGATTTCCGCCGAAATTTCAACCTCGTTTTTCTGCCAGCCTTCAACCGTGATTGAACCGTTCGGCGCACCGACAATCGAAACTGTCCCGCCGACGCCAAAGTCAATAGTTTCGGTCTTATACGTTGTCCGCTTGAGGGTTTGTTTGGTCTGCGCCAAGCAAACAGCAGTCAGACTGACAAAAACCAACGTGAAAATTAACGAATTAAATAATTTTTGACTTTTCATTGTTTGAAAAAATCGGGAGAATAACGGGACAAAATCTAGAGTCAAGTAAGTTATTCTGATGCAATCTATCAGAACAGCTTTGCCTGATTGCTTAATCGTAGTCGTTATACTTAAATTGGTCAATGTTTTTATTTCAATTGCGGAAATTGTATTTTTGAATAATGAGAACTTTTTCAGCAGAGAAAAATGATGATTGAAATTCTCAATGAACAAAAACTTGTTGCTGCGTGTCAAGACTTAGCCGGACGTGATAAGGATTTAGCTTTTATTTTTCGCACCTTTGGAACGCCGCCGTTGTGGGCGCGTGAGCAAGGTTTTCCGACGCTCGTTCACATTATTCTCGAACAGCAGGTTTCAGTTGCTTCTGCAAAATCAGCGTTTGATAAATTAAAAGAAAAACTCGAAGAAATTACGCCTGAAGGCATTTTGTCTTTGTCGGACGCGGAAATAAAACAAGCATATTTCAGTCGGCAAAAGACTTTATATGTTCGCGGTTTGGCGGAAGCGATTTTGAGCGGCAAATTAGATTTAAAATCTTTTGATAATTTGCCTGATGGAGAAATTAAACAGGTACTCAAAAAAATAAAAGGCATCGGCGATTGGACGGCGGATATTTATCTTTTGATGGCTTGTCTGCGTCCTGACGTGATGCCGAAAGGCGATTTGGCTTTGCACGTCGCGTGGCAAAAACTTAAGAATTCTGAACAACGACCAAACTCAGAAAAATTTTTGCAAATCGCGGAGAAATGGAAACCTCTGCGCTCGGTGGCGGCGCGGCTTTTGTGGCATTTTTATTTGAATGCGAAAAATTCCAGATTCCAGATTTGAAACTTGAGATTTGATGTTGCTAACTTGGTTTCGAAAATTCGTCATTTGAAATTTGGAGTTTTCAAATGCACTATGGAATTTGGAATTTTAACAATGTTAGAAAAAGAACTCAAAACCGCGATTGATTTGGCGCGAAAAGCAGGTAAAATCATTTTAGAATTTTATACAAACGGCTTTGAAATCGAAGAAAAAATCTTCGCCGATAATTTTTCCGAACCCGTTACGATTGCTGACCGAACGGCAAGTAAAATTATCGTCGAAGGTTTAGCCGACGTTTTTCCTGACGACGGAATTTTATCGGAAGAAGAATTTGACGATAAAAATAGGTTAGCCAGACAACGAGTTTGGATAATTGACCCGCTCGACGGCACAAAAGGTTTTATTGAAAAGAACGGCGATTTTGCCGTGCAAATTGGTTTAGCCGAATATGGTTCAAGCATTTTGGGCGTTGTTTTCCTGCCGCTTGAAAATGTTTTATATTTTGCAAGTTACGAAAACGGCGCATTTTTAGTTGAAAATGACGAACCGCCGAAGCGTCTTTATGTTTCCGACAATTCTAACTTTACTAGCATGAATTTGGCTTCGAGCCGCAATCATCGAAGTCCGCGAATGTCGCGGGTTGTGGAAGAATTTGGCTTGAAAAGGGAAATCCGGCGCGGTTCAGTTGGTTTGAAAGTCGGTTTGATTACGCGAAAAATCTGCGACCTTTATATTCATCTATCATCGCGCACAAAGCAATGGGACACTTGCGCTCCCGAAATTATTCTGCGCGAGGCGGGCGGCGAAATGACCGACCTTTTCGGCAGGAAAATTGTTTATAATACGCCCGACGTTCATAATTATAACGGCGTTCTGGCAAGCAACGGCGTTTCGCACGATTCGGCGGTAGCAAATCTGAAACCTTTATTAAGTGAATTTGGCAGACTGCGTGTAAAATCTATCGGGAAAATTTAATTTAACAACTATGAGGAAAGGTCATTTATGAATAAGAATTTGGATAATTTAGCTCCGTTCGCTGAAGAATCGGAAGAACTGAACGTTATTATTGATACGCCGAAAGACAGCCGCAACAAGTATAAATATGACGAAAAATTAGGACTTTTCAAATTAAGCGGAGTTTTAGCGGTTGGACATTCCTTTCCATACGACTTCGGATTTATCCCGCAAACTTTGGGCGGCGACGGCGACGCGCTCGACGTTTTAGTTTTAATGGAAGAACCGGCATTTGTCGGCTGTCTTGTTCCCTCGCGGCTTATCGGAGTTATCGAAGCCGAACAAACCGAACGCGACGGTAAAACTGAGCGCAATGATAGATTGATTGCCGTTTCCTCAAACTCAAAAACTCACGAAAATATAAAAACAATCAATGACTTAAACAAAACTTTAGTTGAGCAAATCGAACATTTTTTTATTTCCTACAACGAAGCGAAAGGCAAGAACCTTAAACCGCTCGGACACTTCGGCGCACGAAAGGCGAAGAGTTTAGTTGAAGATGGCATTAAAATTTTCCAAAAAACGCAAAAGAAATGAAGGAAACGGAAATCAAACGGCGATTTGTCATTCACGAACATCACGCATCGCACCTGCATTTCGATTTGCGACTTGAAATGGGCGGCGTGTTGAAATCGTGGGCAGTGCCAAAAGGACTTTCGCTCAATCCGGATGATAAGCGTTTGGCAATCGCCGTTCCCGACCATTCGCTCGGTTACATTGATTTTGAAGGGCGCATCGCCGAAGGAAAATACGGCGCGGGGCGCGTCGTTATTTGGGATAACGGTGAATATCTGACCAATGGCGAACCGTTGGAGCAGCTCGAAAAAGGCAGATTGAATTTTACTTTCTACGGCAAAAAGCTGCGCGGCAAATTCGTGCTTTTGCAAATGAAAGACCGAAAAGGTCAATGGCTCATCATCAAAGAAAAAGACGAGCTTGCCGATGCAGATTGGAAGTTGGAAACCGTCTTGAAACCGAAATCTGTCCATAAATCTTAAATTTCTGATTTTCACTGTGTTCTGCGGCAGTGCCTCTGTGGTAAAAAAACTCTTTCTGCTATAATAAAACTATGAAATTTCTACACATTTCCGACGTGCATCTCGGCTGCACGCGCTATCAGTTAAACGAATCTCCGCGTGATTTTTTTGACGCTTGGATTGACGTTTTGCAGAAATACGCCATCGCGGAAAAGGTTGATTTTGTCATAATGGGCGGCGATTTTTTCCATAAACGCAATGTGCCGCCCGAAACGATGAATTACGCTTTTGCGGGTTTGAGTCTTTTAAAAGACGCGGGAATTCCGATTGTTTCGATTGAAGGCAATCACGACCAAAAGCATAACGATACTGAATATAGTTGGCTTCGTTCGCTTTCAAATTGGAATTTGGTTAAATTGATTGAGCCGAAAAACATTGACGGAAAAATAAATTATCAGGCTTGGGACGAAGAAAATGCGGATGGCGGATTTATTGACATCGGCAACGCGCGGATTTTCGGTTCGCGTTGGTATGGCGCGTCGGCAAACTGGGCGATTCCGATGCTGACCGAAGCGATGAAGGAAAATCAGCGCGAAGGTGCGTTTCATATTCTTTTATTGCACACCGACGTTGAAGGTCATCAAACACACCCGATTCCCGCGCTGTCGCTGGCAAATTTAAAAGAATTAAAATCGGTAACCAATTACGTCGGACTCGGACACACGCATAAATGCTATGAGATTGACAATTGGGCGTTTAATCCCGGTTCGCTCGAAGTTACAAGTATTGACGAATACCGCGAAACGCGCGGTGCGTGGCTCGTCGAAGTGAACGAAACCAATCAAATCACGGCAAAGCACGTTCAAGATTACCGGCAACGCTCGTTTCAGCGTTTGAATGTTGATGTTTCCGGCTACGCGGACGCGAAAGACATCACCGAAATGGTTTTGGAAAAGGTAAAACGTGAAGCGCGGATTGCCGAAGAAAATCAACCGCAGCCGATTATCGAAATAACTTTGCGCGGGCATCTCGGTTTTCCGAACTCAAATCTTGAACTGCAAAAAATCCGCGAAGAAGCGCAGAAGTTGACGGACGCGCTGCACATTCGATTGAAAAACCATACCGCGCCGATTGAATACGCGGTGGCAGCGGATGTCGGCGAAGACGTTTCGCGTGAGAAACTCGAACGCCGCGTCATTGAAGATTTAATTATCCGCGACAACCGCTACAAAACGCGGGTTGAAGATATTTCCGATGCCGTCATCGGCGCAAAACGCCTGGCTTTGAGCGATGAAACGCCCGATAAAATTGCGGATTTTATAGCTCTGAAGGTAGTCTGAAGTCTGGAGTCAAATTCATCTGAATATAAATTGACTCTAGACTCCAGACTTTACAATTATGTCCGAAGCATTAGAAAAAGTTAGCGGCATCAAACATTTGCCGTTATTCCCGCTGCCGCTCGTGCTTTTGCCGAATGAGCTGTTGCCGCTCCATATTTTTGAGCCGCGTTACCGGCAAATGCTCAAAGATATTGCGTTGGATAAAAATTTGTTCGGCGTTTCTTACTTTGAACCGCAGGAAACTTTTATCGAAAAACCACCGACGGGAAGCATCGGCTGTGCGGCGGAAGTGCGCGAGGCGCAGACTTTGCCCGACGGACGTTCAAACATTTTAACTATCGGCATCGTTCGTTATCATTTGATTGATTATATTGATGCGGGTGAACCTTATTTAGTCGGCGATTTGGAATTTTTTGAAGATGATAAAGAAGACGAAAATCTTCTGAATCCGTTGGCGGACGAAGTCTACACGCTTTTTCGGCGCGTTGCCCGTGCCGCGCACAAACTCAGCGGCGAGCGCGGTGTATTTCCCGATGTTCCGCAAACCGAACCGCAATCGCTTTCTTTTCTCGTTACCGCCGCGTTTAATCTCGAACCTGATTTGAAATATCAATTGCTCGAAACTCGCTCGACGATTGAACGGCTTGAACGCCTGCGCGAAATTTTGCGGCAAACCGTTGACAAGATGGAGGAAAGCGCGGAAATCTACAAAATTGCCAGAACCAACGGACACAGCACGAAAAAGCTCGACATTTGAAACGCGGCGCAAATGTCGAGCTTTTTCCGATTTGTGCATAATAAGGCTTCAATGGAAAACTCCAGCCAGAGAATTGTTTTGACCGGCTTTATGGGCGTTGGCAAATCAACCGTCGCCCGATTTCTCAGCTTTCTGCTTGAATGTGAAAGAATTGACCTCGACACGGTTATCGAAGAAAGCGAGAAAAGAAAAATTGCCGCCATTATCGAAACCGACGGTTTAACACGCTTTCGAGAAATAGAAACGGAAAATCTGCGGAAAATTTTGCAGAAGAGCGATGCAAAAATTATTGCGCTCGGCGGCGGCGCGTGGACGATTGAGGAAAACCGCAATCTGATTAAATCACACGACCTGACCAGCATCTGGCTCGAATCAAACTTTCAGCATTGCTGGCGCAACATTTTGCTGTCCAAGCGCGTCAGACCGTTGGCGCAGGATAAAAAACAGACGCGCAAACTTTTTGAGGAAAGACAAAAAGTTTATTGTTTGGCAGATTGGCATTTCATCATCAGACCCGAACTAACATCGTTTGAAATCGCCAAACAAATTGCCGAAGAAGTTTTTTTGATAAAATTTAACTGAAACTTTTTGTGAAATGCTGTAAACTAGGTTGACAAATCGAAGCTATGCGAGTAATTTCTTCAAAAAGTGTTAAGAAAATTTTGAAACGAAATGTCCGAAAATCAGATAAAAGCATTTTTGTGCTTTCGGTTTGAAATTACAATGTAATTAATCAGAAAGGTTTTCAGGAGGAAAAATGAAAGTTAAAATTTTAACGATTCTTAGTTTGGCGGCAGTTTTGTTTTTAGGCGGCTGCCGAGGCGACAGTAACACTAATACAAATTTGGCGACCAATATGAATGCTGCTACTCCGATGATGGCGGATACCGCCGCCCAAGCCACGGTCAAAGACGCATTGGAAAAAGCCGGTTTTAACGATGTAACTGTTACGGCAACAACAACCGAAGTTACACTTCGCGGAAGTGTGCCAAATGGTAAACTTGGTGAAGCGGTTCGCATCGCCACGGAAAAAGCAAATAGAAAAGTCAATAACCAATTAACTGAAAAGTAATTAAAGAATAAGGAGGAAAATAAAAATGGCTGTAACAGAAAAATACCAATCATTAGTTGATATGGCTAAACAACTCGGTGTTTCCGGTTTGGATGTGCGCGAAAGCGACGGCGTTTTAAGAATTGACGGCGTTGCGCCAAGCGCGCAAGCCAAACAACAACTTTGGGACGAATACGGACGGATTGACCCGGATTATCGTTCGGGCGATCTTGTATTGGATATTTCCGCGCCGGAAGGCGGCGCAAGTTCTGCCGGTTCAGGTTCGTCGGGCGGAACTTATACCGTGCAATCGGGCGATACGTTAAGCAAAATCGGGCAGCGTTACGGCGTTGGCTGGCAGAAAATTTATGAAGCCAACCGCGACAAACTCGATGACCCCGATAAAATTCAACCCGGACAGGAACTGACGATTCCGTCGGCGTAGAATTTTATTGACTTTAACTTCGGCACTTTGATATGTTTGCATTGAGCAGTATATCAAAGTGCTTTTTCTTTTAAGGAGTTTTATGCGTTTTGCTTTTAACATCTTCGTCCTCTTTGTATTTTTCGTTTCAGCTGCGACAGCGCAGAATTTAACACGCGAACAAAAAATTCAAGAACTGCAAACACTCGGCAGTAAAGTCGAATCAATGCGAAGCCGGCTTGAAAAAATGGAAACGCGCCAAGAAGAACTTGAAGAAGAAATTCTTGCCGCGAGTGATTCCGACCTTGCCGAAGCAGGAAAGGAAAACGCTTCGGCTTTCCGCATTTTTCCCCGTGGTCTGCTCGACGATAAAATTTCCATTCGCGGCGGCGCGGCTTATTATTCTTTTACCAGCAAAACGCACGATTATAACGAAACGCCGCAAATCGAGTTGCAAAACGGCGATTTTTCAGTCGGCTTTTACGGCGCGAATTTTGGTTTTATTTCCGACGCGGGCGAAATTACGCTTTCAAAAATAACCGAACAAAATAAAAACGTCAATTTTCTAATCAATTATCGTCCGCCAACCAGCGAGAGCGAAGCCCGAAACGAATATCAAAAAGCCGGTAAAGGCTTTGACGCGAACGGAGCAAATTATAAAAAACAAGTTTCGGCAATCGTCGGTCATACCTACATTTTACGCGCCGTCAGCTTTGACGAAGCCGACACATTAGTTGCATTTAAAGTTTATCGAAAAGACACCGACGGAAGTTTAATAATCTTTTGGAAAAACATCGAGAATTTTGAAACACCAAAACTCGAAAGAAATAAAACTGCCGCCAATTCTTCCGAAACCTCAGTCGAAACAATAGACCACGAAACGGCAGCACAGGTGCAAAATGCTTTGAATGAAAAAGGATTGTTTAATGTTTCGGTGGAAGCAACGAATAAAGTAGTAATTCTGCGCGGAACTGTGCCGAAAGGAAAAATGGCTGATGCAGTAATGCACGCAACCGAAACGGGTAAAAGAAAAGTTAGAAATGAACTTACTGAACAATAAAAAAAGCCTGTGTGGTTTTCGCACAGGCTTTTTGTTTATACGAAAGTGTTATTTTGCTTTCGACTTCGTTTCTTCCCAAGTTTTCCAAACCTCTGCACTGACTTTCGGCTCGTCGCGTAATTTCTTGCCTTGTGCCATTTGCCAACGTTCAAACCAAGAAATTCCTGCTTTTACGCCGGTGAAATTTTCCGGCGTTTTATACGCCTCGTCAGAAAGTGCTTCGTCCATCGGAACAAAATTGTAACCGCGTTTTTCAAACATTCCGAAAAGTTCATCCGCAGAATCGGCAACAAGGCGGCTGGGAGTTAAAACCAGCGTTTGCGCGATGTCGCGTCCGAACATCTCGTTTGAATACGCTTCGTAGTGCGCGAGCATTTTTCCCATATAATCGAGAAATTCCGCTTTTACTTTTTGCGCCGTTTCCGTATTTCTGTTTTCCCGCGCCTTGTCATACGCGAATGAATACATCCATTCTTGATTGTCAAAAGTATAAGGAATAGATTTATAACCACGCGCAGTCAGCCAATTTTCAAACTTCACTTTGCTTTCCAAATCTTTTCCCGTATTCAAAAACGGATAACTGAAATAACGCAGCTGCAAATTTTTCTCCGCCAAAATCGGTTTGACTTTTTCTTCGGTTTTCACGACATTGGCGATATAATCATTAACATTTGTGTTATAAAACCAAATATGCTTAAAGCCGCCGATGCCGACTTCGAGTCCTGCGTCGCGCCACATTCGCACGATGTTGGCGCGGGCGGGATATATTTTTTCGCCGTCGGAAATCATCGCGCCCTGCACAAAACCGATGGCAGGAACTTTATGTTCCGTTAGTTTTTGAATCAAGATTCGCGCCGTTTCGTCAAACCTCTCGCCTGTTTTATCTCGAAAATTCGGCGGAATTGAAACAAATCCGACTGCCATTTTTTTAGTCGTTTTTTTCTGGGCATTGACAAACACGCCCGAATTAAACGAAAATACACCTAGCAAAACTGCCGAGATAAAAGCACAAGCCATTATTGCCGACCAAGCAGACGTGCTTCGCTTT
>MWVY01000017.1_pt1 | contig 34433 bp, 36 predicted proteins | sample 1047251 | NCBI WGS metagenome assembly MWVY01 (sample SAMN06349983, study PRJNA376086) | soil metagenome | isolation source: MS7-5 sample Antarctic (ecotone) soil | place: Antarctica | collected 2015-01-13
GTGTTGCTGTATGGGAACATGCTTATTATCTAAAATATCAAAATAAACGTGCAGATTATTTGAATGCATTTTGGAATGTGGTGAATTGGCAAAAAGTGAATGAACGATTTGAGAACACAAAGAAGTAAATTTTCATTAATTTACCTTTGATGCCGCCCTAAAGCGGCATTTTTTTGTTTATGATAAAAGATGCATTGGGAGGTGTAGGAAACACACCATTAATAAAACTAAAGAAAATTGTACCGGAGGATTCAGCTAATATATACCTAAAGCTTGAATGGGCGAATCCGACAGGAAGCATGAAAGACAGAATGGCAATCTCAGCTATAGAAGGTGCAGAAAAGGAAGGGAAATTAAAGCCCGGAGATACTGTTGTAGAATACACTGCTGGTACTACCGGTGTTTCCCTTGCATTTGTGTGTGCAGTGAAAGGATATCATTTTCATGCAATTTTTTCAGATGCTTTTAGCGATGAAAAAAGAAGGACGATGCAGGCATTTGGATCTACTATTACCGAAGTTCCAAGTGATCAAAAAAAGATTACAGAAAAGTTAATTAAGGAAATGATTGCAACTGCGGATAACTTGAGTCAGCAGCCGGGTCACTGGTGGTGCGATCAATTAAATAATCATCACTCAGCAGAAGGTTATAATGGAATAGGTGAAGAAATCTTAAAACAGACTAATAATAATATAGATGCATTTGTCCATTGTGTAAGCACAACTCACTCATTGCATGGAGTAACGAAAGCTTTATGGAAAAAGAACAAAGACATAAAAATCATTGCCGTTGAACCCGATGAATCAGCTGTACTTTCAGGCAGACCAACAGGTTCTCATAAGATTGAAGGAATAGGAATTGGATTTATTCCTCCACTGTGGCAGCCCAATTTAGTAAATGAGATTATGACTGTACATACTGAAGAAGCCATTGCTATGGCAAGGAGATTGGCAAAAGAGGAAGGTGTTTTTGCCGGCACTTCTACCGGTGCTAATGTAGTGGCCGCATTCAGAGTTGCTGAAAGATTAGGTAAGGGTAATAATATAATAACAATAGCTGTAGATTCAGGATTACGTTACCTAAGTACAAATCTTTATCGCTTTTAGGCAACGGATGAAACACCTAAGTTGAAGCGGCTGCCTCAGTGATTTTTTTAAGGGAGAGACATTTACAACCCATTAAACAAGAGTTAACGTTCTGTCTTACACAAAAAATGTTATTTAAAGTACTTTTGTAGGATACAGTTAAGCTATGTCAGTACAGGATTTAGAGAAAACATTTCAGGATAAAATTGATAATGAAATCCGAATTGAGCCAAAAGACTGGATGCCGGACAAGTATCGTCAAACACTTATTCGCCAGGTAAGTCAGCATGCACATAGCGAAATTGTGGGCATGTTACCTGAAGGAAACTGGATTAGCCGGGCTCCATCATTAAAACGAAAGCTGATACTTATTGCAAAAGTGCAGGATGAAGCTGGTCATGGTTTATATCTCTATTCAGCCGCGGAAACGCTTGGCATTTCCAGGGATGAAATGATTGAGCAGCTACATAGCGGAAAAGCAAAATATTCTTCTATTTTCAATTATCCAACGCTTACATGGGCTGATATGGGAGCAATTGGCTGGCTGGTAGACGGTGCAGCAATCATGAATCAAATACCATTATGCAGGGCTTCTTATGGTCCGTACAGCCGCGCTATGATTCGCATTTGCAAAGAAGAAAGTTTTCATCAGCGCCAGGGTTTTGAAACTTTATTGGTTTTAAGTAGGGGAACGCAGGAACAACTTGCAATGGTGCAGGATGCTATTAATCGTTGGTGGTGGCCAAGCTTAATGATGTTTGGTCCGCATGACAGTGAAAGCACTAACACCGAGGCAAGCATGAAGTGGAAGATCAAAAGATTTAGTAATGATGAACTGCGACAGCGCTTTGTTGATATGATTGCTGAACAGGTAAAACTATTAAATATGACGCTTCCGGATCCTGAACTGAAATGGAATGAAGAACGGAAGCATTATGATTTCGGTAAGATCAATTGGGATGAGTTTTGGAACGTAGTAAGTGGGAATGGTCCATGTAATAAGCAAAGATTAGATGCACGTAAGAAAGCATGGGAAGTTGGTGCATGGGTAAGAGAGGCGGCTGTTGCACATGCAGAGAAAAGGGCAGGACGTAAGAGACAGCAGGCAGCTTGATGGATGAAAATTTAAAAAGAAGAGTTTTTTATTTAATAGGGTCATTTTTTCATTTTTACTTTTCATTTTACATTGTTCCACCTTCAGTACTACTTAAAACTTACGTTGTATTACACATTTATGCCTTCAGTTGTATCAGAAATCTATAGCTTTCAATAACCCTTATGCAACTTAGCATCATACAAAGTAAAATTTACGAGATCAGAGGACACAAAGTAATGCTGGATTTTGATCTGGCTGCTTTATATGACGTCCACACCAAAATATTCAATCAGGCAGTAAAACGAAACAGTACCCCGTTTCCTCCTGATTTTAAATTTCAATTGGAAGAAAAGGAATTTGAAAGTTTGAGGTCACAAATTGTGACCTCAAACAGAGGAGGCAGAAGGTATGCTCCATTTGCTTTCACAGAACAAGGTGTGGCAATGCTTTCGAGTGTTCTGAACAGCGAAAAAGCCATTGAAGCGAATATTGTGATCATGAGAACTTTTGTCCTCATTCGTCAGCATGCACTGGAATACAAGGACTTGGCGGAAAAAATAAAAAAGCTGGAAAACAAGTATAATAAAAACTTCAAAGAAGTCTTTGCAGCACTTGAATTACTTATGCAGGATAAACAAGAAATGGAAGAACTAAAGAACAGAACACCCATTGGTTATATACTAAATCAGGAAAAATGAACTTTTTACGCAAATATTACTACGGTGACTACGGGGATAAAGAACTCCCTGCTAATTCCCTCTCCACCGGCGATCGTCATGGTGAGGCCTGGCCTTTATGGGAAGTTTTCATTAGAAGCAAACAGGGATTAGATCATAAGCATGTTGGCAGCCTCCATGCAGCAGATGCACAAATGGCTATTGAAAATGCGAGAGATGTATATACCCGCAGACAGGAAGGAGTAAGCATTTGGGTGGTAGAAAGCAAATATATACATGCTTCAAATCCGGATGAATCTGAAAGTTTTTATGAACCGGCTAACGATAAGGTTTATCGACATCCCACTTTTTATGATCTGCCGGACGAAGTAAAACACATGTAACTTAAAATTTAAATCGTTTCTTTTCTCTTTCAATGAAGTCACTTTTCTTCACATACACTCTTCACTTAGCCGATAATGCATTAATTATTGGACAAAGAAATGCAGAATGGACTGGACACGGACCTGTATTGGAACAAGATATTGCTATCACCAATATTTCACTAGATCTCATTGGACAAGCCAGATATTTATACGATTATGCAGCTTCTATTTATAATGAATTAATTGAAGATCAAAAGAAACAGGTAGAGCATCTTATTCCACGACAGTGGAAAAGCTACAATCGTGAAATGCATGAAGATGACCTGGCTTTTTTACGTGACGAGCATCAATACCTCAATTTGCTTATTACTGAATTACCAAAAGGTGACTGGGCTACAACAGTATTGAGACAATTCTTTTTTAGTGCGTTTCAGTTTTACTATTACGAGCATTTGAAAAACTCAGCTGATACTCAGTTATCAGCAATTGCTGAAAAATCACTGAAAGAAGTGGCCTATCATTTAAAATGGAGTAGTGAATGGGTTATTAGATTAGGTGATGGAACTGAGGAAAGCAATAAAAGAATTAAGAATGCACTAGCCGAACTATGGTCGTTTACCGGTGAAATGTTTACATCAAATGATTTTGAGAAACAAGCAGCTAATGAAGGATTTGGAGTAGATGTTGCAGGTTTAAAACAAAAATGGATAACTAAAGTAGAAGCTGTTTTTTCCGAAGCAATGTTAGAAATCCCTAATTCTGGTTGGATGCAGGATGGAGGAAAACAGGGAAAGCATACAGAATATATAGGGTACCTGCTATCAGAAATACAGTATTTGCAAAGAACATTTCCAAATAGTGTTTGGTAGCCTATCTAAATCTTCCGAAAGTTAAATTATGGAGGAAAACGCTTTAAATACTACAGATTCTGACATTCATCTGTCTGATGGATCAATAGAGACTGAAATCTGGAAAATACTTGAAGAAGTAAAAGATCCTGAAGTGCCTGTTCTGTCTATAATTGATTTAGGTATTGTTAGGGATGTCAAAGTTTCTTCCGGTCAAGTCTCCCCTTCAGAACGACAAGCAGTTGATATTATCATAACGCCAACTTATTCAGGTTGCCCTGCAATGGATATTATTAACATGGACATACGATTAAAACTTTTAGAGAAAGGATATAAAAACATCAGCATAAAACAACAACTTTCTCCTGCATGGACAACAGATTGGATGAGTGAAGAAGGTAAAAAGAAATTAAATGCTTACGGTATTGCACCACCTAATCCAAAGCAACAATTTTGTAAAGAAGAAATGTTTACAGAAGAAATTGTAAACTGTCCACGTTGCAATTCACACAATACAAGATTAGTTAGCCAATTTGGTTCTACAGCATGCAAGGCAATGTACCAATGCAATGAGTGCAGGGAAGCATTTGATTATTTCAAATGTCATTAAGTTAATTCCATTTATACATTTTAGTTTTGACGTGAAAACATCTGATCATGTCAACGGTTTTATTTGAAGTAAAAGACTCTGTTGCTTACATTACACTAAATCGTCCTGAAAAGTATAATGCTTTTAACAGAGAAATGTCTTTATCAATACAGCAAAGGTTAGAAGAAAGTAAAAGCAGTGAAATTCGTTGTGTACATATAACAGGTGCAGGTAAAGCTTTTTCCTCTGGCCAGGATCTACTGGAAGCTACAAACCAGACTGGCTTAACAGTGAATACAATAATTAAGGAACATTACAATCCAATTATTCAACTAATAAGAAATTTAGAGAAACCTGTACTGGCTGCCGTGAATGGTATTGCTGCAGGCGCTGCAGCTAACATTGCAATTTGTTGTGATGTAGTAGTGGCTGCCAGGTCTGCAACTTTCATCCAGGCATTTTCCAAAATCGGACTTATACCTGATAGTGCCGGAACTTTTTTTCTTCCGCGCTTGATAGGTTTACAAAAAGCATCTGCTTTATGTATGTTGGGAGATAAAGTTTCTGCCGATGAGGCGGAAAAACTTGGGATGATCTATAAAGTTTTTGATGATGACACATTTGTTGAAGAATCAGTCAGAACTGCAAATACACTGGCTCAATTACCAACAAAAGGTTTGGCTCTTACAAAAAGAGCACTAAATGAATCATTTAAAAATACGCTGGAAGAGCAATTACAGGAAGAAGAATTACTACAAGAGCGTGCTGCCGTAACACATGATTTTAAAGAAGGTATAAATGCATTCCTGGAGAAAAGGACTCCAAATTTTAAGGGAGAATAACATACTACATTATGATCGATCCTAAAACAGTTGTTCAGCACATGATGCAGCACGACCTCTTTAGTCAGTGGTTAGGAATTGAAGTGTTGGATATAAGAGAAGGTTATAGCAAAATAAAAATGACGCTTCGGGAGGAGATGATCAATGGCTTCAATGTAATACATGGTGGAATTGCTTTTTCACTTGCTGACAGTGCTTTTGCATTTGCCTGTAATAATCGAAATAATCTATCTATGGCTCTTGATACATCTATCACTTTTACAAAAGCCACTAAACCTGGTGATGTATTAATTGCTGAAGCAAAAGAATTACACAATGGAAGAAGTACCGGGCTTTATTTAATTACAATTAACAACCAAAACAATGAACAGGTAGCCTTATTTAAAGGCACTTGTTTTAGAACAGGAAAAGCATTGGTATAGTTCTGTCAAAAAAGAGACAAGAAATCTTGGTCGTTAATATTTTCGATATAAAGTAAACAATACTTTTTTCTGTGCTTCGTTTAATGAACTCCTTGTTGTATCCTGCACAAAATGTTGTTTAAAAGCCCTGAAAGCTGCAGTACTATCTCGTACATCAAAACCGATAATGCGTAAAGCTTCCAGGGAATTAAAGTAATCAGGAACTTTTACATTCGTTGTATCGCTCCACCATAATCCAAAACCGTTATCTGCTAATCTTTTCCAGGGAAAATATACATTCGGATCAACCTTCCGTGTAGGAGCAATATCACTATGGCCAATGAAGTTTGCCGTTGGAATATTATGTGCTCTTTTCAAATTTGCCAATAATGTAAGTAAGCTATTTATCTGTGCATCAGTGAATGGTTCATATCCGTTGTTGTCAATTTCAATTCCTATAGAAGACGAATTGATATCAGTTACATTCCCCCATTTTGAAGCACCTCCATGCCATGCCCGTAAGTAGTCATTAAGCATGTGATGAATTAACCCGTCTTTACAAATTACATAGTGGGAACTAACCTGGGTACGTGTAGTAGTAAATGTTTTTAATGTTTGATCACAACTATTTTGTGCAGTATGGTGAAGTATAACAAAATTTGGTTTACGTAAATTAAAATTCACGGTGCCAACCCACGGGGATGCTGTAGCTATGGAATCTTTTGGCGGAACTTGTGTTATTATTTTTGCCAGCTCTTTAGCTTGTTTTTTATAACTCTTATTTGCAGCCGCATAGGGGCCACGGGTACAATTGTAACCTGTTACAACCAGTATTGTGAAAAACACAATTGTAAATAATTGCTTCATCAAATTGAAAATACAAAAGAAATTTATCGATGATTCGAATTGAATTCGAATATTGAGCAATAGCTGTAGAGAATTTATAAGTAATGAATCCAGCTATCTACTACTTCGGCCTGTACTTAGCTCCTTCAAAGATTTTTTTTGCAGGTGTTTGAAGAACCTTTTGAAGTGTTAATGTGTCGCTTGAATTTGCAAATTTTTTCACTATCTGCCACCCAATCCACTGCCCGATATTACCTGGAGAACTCTCCGGCATATTTTGAGTAAACGGAGACTCCCCCATATAAATTTGAATCACCGTTGGCTCAATAGAATAGATATTTTCATTTTGAATAATGTAGCTCCAAACATTGCCTTCATTTTCCTGCACCCAGTTTAATTGTGTTTTGGTATAGCCGGTTTTTAAAGTATCGTGTGCATCGGGTAAAAAATGATCCAGCAAATACAATTGTTTTCCTTTTTCCACCATTTGTTCAATTAACGGTTTTCCTACTGTTTGATCAGGATAGATATCGTCAACAACTGCTTTCATAGAATTTGGTACAATGTATTCCTTGTCAAATCTGCGGGATATATAAGAAGGATATAATTGCTGCACCTGTTCATCTTTATAAACAGAAAAATTTTTACCTGCATATTGATGCAAACCAATACCCAGGTGAGTAGGTGTAAGTACAATGCCTGGTGCATCAAGAGTTGCAACAAACGTGATTACGCCGGGAATAGCATACTGCGGAAAATAATATTTCACATATCGAAAGCTTTCCGCCAGGTCTTTTTGCAACCAATTGATATTATTGTATTTTAACTGAATAGTATCATTAATATCTCTATAGCCTGTGATGATTGCTTTTATTATTTCAGCGGAAGAGGTATCTGCAGGGTTTAATTGTAAGATGTGTTGGATAAAAAATGGATAAAAATCGGGAAACCTGTTGCGAACTTCAGTTAATCCGGCAGAAATGTTATTGGTATCAATTTGAAAAAAGCTTTGCTCAAACCTTTCAATCTGTAGATCTACCTTAATGTTCGAAACATCAGGTGTGTTTTTATTGTTACACCCATAAAATAACACGCAGAAGCATATAAAGATTAGGTATTTCATATTCACCGCAGATTACGTAAATTAATGCAGATTAAAATATTTCTCCCGCAGATTACGCGAATGAACGCAGATGAAAAAAGATTTTGTATAAATCAGTGGTATCAGTGGGGATTATAATATTCTCCCGCAGGTTGCGGGGAATCAATAAAGTTGAAGTAAAATCTGCGTTAATCTGCGTTATCAGCGGGACTATAAATTTCTCCCGCAGATTACGCGAATGAACGCAGATGAAAAAAGATTTTGTATAAATCAGTGGTATCAGTGGGATTATAATATTCTCCCGCAGATTACGTGAATGAACGCAGATGGAAAAATTCTGTGCTAATCAGTTTTATCAGCGGGACTATAAATTATTAACCTTCCGAAAGATCGATTCAGCAATATTTGAGGTATTAAAATTCACGAGTATTGCTAGCTTTAATCCTGTCAGCTTTAGATAAGTTAAAACTTGCTTGTGGTGTACTTCATGCAAATTTTCTACAGATTTTATTTCAATAATTACTTTCCCTTCAATTAATAAATCTAAGCGAAAACCAGCATCGAAGGTTATTCCTGCATAGTTGAAAGGTAAAGCTACTTGTGATTGTACGTATAAATTAGAATGAGAAAGCTCATAAGCAAGACACGTTTCATAAACAGATTCGAGAAGCCCTGGTCCTAGCTCATTATAAATCTTAAATATGGCACCTCTTATCTGATATGAGATTTCATTTTCATTCATGTCCGTTCCTGAAGATTACGTAAATAAATGCAGATTAAAAATTCTGCTCAAATCAGCAGTATCAGTGGGAGTATAATATTCTCCCGCAGATTGTGAGGAATCAATAAAGTTGAAGAAAAATCTGCGTTAATCTGCGCAGGTGAAAAAAGATTTTGTATAAATTATTGGTATCAGTGAGATTATAATATTCTCTCGGAGATTGCGGGAATCAAAAAAGTTGAAGAAAAATCTGCGTTAATCTGCGTTATCAGCGGGACTATAAATTTCTCCCGCAGATTACGCGAATCAACGAAGATGAAAAAAGATTATGTATAAATCAGTGGTATCAGTGGGGATTATAATATTCTCCCGCAGGTTGCGGGGAATCAAAAAAGTTGAAGAAAAATCTGCGTTAATCTGCGTTATCAGCGGGACTATAAATTTCTCCCGCAGATTGCGCAAATCAACTCAGATGTTGAAATAGTTCTGCGTAAATCAGCGGTGTCAGTGGAATTATAATATTCTCCCGCAGATTGCGCAAATCAACTCAGATGTTGAAATAGTTCTGCGTAAATCAGCGGTGTCAGTGGAATTATAATATTCTCCCGCAGATTACGCGAATCAACGCAGATAAAAAAAGATTTTGTATAAATCAGTGGTATCAGCGGGATTACTTTATCCAGGAATGGAGGTCTTACAACTATATTCTAAAGCAGCAACATACTATATCAACTAAATTTGCTGCATGAAAATTTTTCTGGCTCAGCAAAATTATCACATCGGCAATTTTGAAGAGAATGCTAAGAAAATTATTGAAGGAATCGATAAAGCTAAGTTGCAAGCTGCAGACCTGGTTGTATTTTCTGAGCTATGTATATGCGGGTATCCACCAAGAGATTTTTTAGAATTCAACGACTTCATCAAGAAATGTTATGAAACTATCGATATAATAAAACAACATGCTGATGACGTTGGTGTGCTAATTGGAAGTCCTGCCATAAATCCAGTTAGAGACGGTAAAGATCTTTTTAATGCTGCTTTCTTATTGCATGAAAAAGAAGTGAAAGCAGAGGTTCATAAAACATTGCTTCCTAACTATGATGTCTTTGATGAATACCGTTATTTTGAACCGGCTTTTGAATGGAATGTTGTTGAATTCAAAGGAAAAAAACTCGCCATTACTATTTGTGAGGACATTTGGAATTTAGGTGATAATCCATTGTACCGTGTTACGCCCATGGAAGAACTAATAAAGCAGCAACCCGATGTAATGATCAATATTTCTGCATCGCCATATAATTATGCAGCTGATGTTGTGAGGAGAAGTATTATGCTAGCACATGTAAGAAAATATAATTTACCGATGTTGTATTGCAATGCAGTTGGTGCTCAAACGGAAATTATTTTCGATGGCGGCAGTCTTATTTTCGATATCAATGGCGAACTGGTTAAGGAAATGAACTACTTCCTGGAAGATTATGGAATATTCGATCTTGAACAGCTTTCACACAAAAGATCTTATACCAGGCAGATTGAAGTTAATAGTTATGAGAAGGCACAGCTTTCTACAATTTCTTCATTGCCAAACAATGAAAACCAGGGGTTCTCCCAAACATCTCCTTCTTTAGACCGCAGCCATGCAGAAGATTACTATTACTCTGCAGTAGAGGTAGGCAGAGATATAGATATACTTGAATATTTAAAAGAAGAAAAAAACATTAGCGAAATTCACCAGGCACTTATTCTGGGTATCAGGGATTACTTTCGAAAGATGGGTTTTTCTAAAGCTATTTTAGGTTCAAGTGGGGGAATTGACAGTGCATTGGTGCAAGCCTTAGCTGTGGAAGCACTAGGAAAGGAAAATGTTCGTGCTTTATTAATGCCCTCTGAATATTCTTCGTCCCATTCAGTAAGTGATGCAGAGCAACTTTCTAAAACACTTGGCAATCTCTATGATATTATTCCCATAAAAACAGTTTACAATTCTTTTCTAAACACATTGCAGCCAATATTTAAAGATCTGCCTTTCAGCCTTGCAGAAGAAAATATTCAAAGTCGTACAAGAGGCAATTTATTAATGGCTGTTGCCAATAAATTCAATTACATTTTATTAAATACTTCAAATAAAAGCGAATTAGCTACCGGTTATGGGACATTATACGGAGATATGGCCGGTGGCTTGGGAGTTATTGGAGATGTATATAAAATGCAGGTTTATGCATTAGCTAAATATATCAATCGTAATGGAGAAGTTATACCAAACAACATTTTAACAAAAGCTCCATCGGCGGAACTTCGGCCAGATCAAAAAGATAGTGACAGCTTGCCGGAATACGACGTGCTTGACAGAATTTTATTCCAGTATATTGAGCTACGGCAGGGGCCGAAAGAGATCATAGAGCAGGGCTATGATCCTGCTTTAGTTTCCAGGATTTTGAAACTGGTAAATACGAACGAATATAAACGTAACCAGTTTTGCCCCATTCTTAGGGTTAGTTACAAAGCTTTTGGTGTTGGGCGCAGGCTACCGATTGTTGCGAAATATCTATCGTAATTATCCCGTTCTATAATTTTACTTGATTGCGGCAGATAATTTGCTAAAGCACAGTTCGTACTTTGTGATATTAATTATTTTATATGGTTAAAACAGGAGATGACATAAGGCAGTTGAGTGACCGTGTTTCGTATGCTGGCAGGTTCCTGGATACTTTACGTAAAGAGACCGGAAAAGCTATTATAGGCCAAACCTATATGCTTGATCGCCTGCTTATAGGTTTATTGAGCAACGGACATGTGCTGCTTGAAGGTGTTCCCGGGCTTGCTAAAACATTAGCTATTCGGTCTTTGTCAAATGCTGTTCATGCAAAATTTAGCCGCATACAGTTCACGCCTGATTTACTACCCGCTGACGTTATCGGCACAATGATCTATAACCAACAACGAAACGAGTTCGTTGTTCGCAAGGGCCCCATATTTGCCAATTTTATTTTAGCTGATGAAATTAACAGGGCACCCGCTAAAGTGCAAAGTGCGCTATTGGAAGCTATGCAGGAACGCCAGGTTACCATTGGCGACACCACCTATAAATTAGATGATCCGTTTTTAGTATTAGCAACTCAGAATCCTCTTGAACAGGAAGGAACTTATCCGCTGCCTGAGGCGCAGGTTGACAGATTTTTAATGAAAGTTGTAGTGGGATATCCAACAAAACAGGAAGAAAGATTGATCATTCAACAAAACGTTCAGTCTATGACAATGCCTGTTGTTCAACCGGTGGTATCTATGCAAGAGATATTTACTGCCCGGCAGTTGGTCAGAGATATATACATGGATGAAAAAATAGAGCAGTACATACTAAACATTGTGTTTGCCACACGTACACCAAGCCAGTACAAATTAGATCAGCTACAGCCCTTGATTTCATATGGAGCATCACCCAGGGGAAGTATTAACCTTGCGATTGCTGCAAAAGCACATGCATTTTTAAATAAGAGGGGATATGTTATTCCAGAAGATGTTAAGAGCATCTGTAATGATGTGCTTCGACATCGTTTAGGAATAACGTATGAAGCTGAAGCAGAAAACATTACTGTTGAAAATGTAATTGAACAAATATTGGGAAGTATTCATATGCCGTAAGGTTATTGATAGCTTTTTGGATATTTAGTTAATTAAATATTTTAATTGATTTGAATTGAATCTGCTATGAACCCGAATCTATCAACTATTATCCATCAATAACATGCTTACAACAGCAGAAATATTAAAAAAAGTTCGACACCTCGAAATAAAAAGTAAAAAACTAACCACTGATTTATTTACAGGTGAATACCATAGCGCTTTTAAGGGGAAAGGAATGTCTTTTAAGGAGGTAAGGGAGTATTATCCGGGTGATGACGTCAGGTTTATCGACTGGAATGTATCAGCACGTTTTGGTCATCCATTCAGTAAAGTGTTTGAAGAAGAAAGAGAATTAACTGTAATGTTGTTAATAGATGTTAGTGCCAGCTCGATATTCGGAACCGTAAACGCAACTAAGAAAGATATTGCAACAGAAATAGCTGCAGTTCTTGCCTTTTCTGCAGTAAATAATGCAGATAAAGTGGGAGTAATATTTTACAGTAATAAAATTGAAAAATTCATTCCTCCAAAGAAAGGAAAGCAACATGCACTGTTTATCATACGTGAATTGCTTTCTATCGAGGGACCGAAAAAGGGCACACGGTTAAGCACTGCCTTAAAGTTTTTTAATGGTACAACACGCCACAAAAGTATTTCGTTCATACTCAGTGATTTTATTGATGCCAATTACCAGGATGCGTTGCGTATTGCTGGCAATAAACATGATGTAATTGGAATAAAGCTTTACGATAAAATGGATATGGAGCTTCCGAGGATCGGTATGATGAGAGTGGTTGATGCAGAAACAGGAAAACAAAAATGGGTGGATACTAATAGTAAACTTGTTAGACATGAGCATAAAAAAGAATTTTTCCGGATAACCGACTATTGCAATAATGTATTCAAAAAAGCAGGGTCTGATCTATTGCATATACGAACCGATGAGGATTATGTAAAGGTGTTGCAGAAGTTTTTTATTAGCAGGATTAAATCATGAATTTGCGCATTTTCCTCTTTGTATTTATTATATCTATTGCAGATAATTCTTTTGCGCAATCAATAAAAGTTACAGCTACAACAGATAAAAAAAGCATACTTATAGGAGAGCACCTGTTGTTAACATTGCAAATTTCTTTCTCTCAAAATATTTCACCAACTCTTTTTGAATTAGATTCGCTACCACATTTTGAAGTTTTAAAAAGTAATAAAGTAGATTCAAGTGTAGATGGAAAAAACTTAACCCTTAAGCAAACTTTTTTGCTCACCAGTTGGGATTCTGGTAAATGGCAAATACCGTCGTTTGCCCTCCCAAACTCTAACAGAACTACACCCATTCCTATAACTGTTTCATTCTCCCCTTCACCTTTTGATACTAACCAGGATTATCACGATATAAAAGACATAATACCAGTATCTGATCCAAAGCAACCTGGATGGTACTGGTATTTAATTGGTGCAATTCTCCTTCTTCTGTTGTTGATGTTGGTTTTTCCATCAAAAAAGAAAAAAGAAACACATGAGTTTGTTCCTGACGCAGGTATTTATAAAACTTCTTTACACAGGTTAGATAAATTAAAAAAAGACAGCATCAGTTTGGATGATAAACAGGTATATACCGAATTGATCAATATTTTCCGGGAATATCTGCAGAAGAGAAAAAATATTTACTCTTATTCAAAGACAACGGATGATTTGATTGTTCAGATCAGCCAAATGAATCTATCAGATAATGTTTACACACCACTAATGCAGACGCTAAGATTAAGTGATCTTGTAAAGTTTGCAAAACTGAAAACCGGGCATGAAGAAAATCAAACATCAATAGACACAATCAGGCAAAGTATTATTGCAATAGAGAATGTAAGATAATGTTGTACGAATGGTTTCAAAATATTGAGTTTGCTAATGAATGGGTATTACCTTTTTTACTCATGTTGCCTGTTATTGCATGGCTCAGGTACAGAACACTTTCATCTTCAAAAGCAACTTTTACAGTAACAACTGCAGAAGCTTTTAGAGTTCGTACTGCCAGGAACATTTTTTTGCATTTACCATTCTGGTTGCGCTTAATTGCTTTAGGTTGCATAATTCTGGCTCTTGCAGGGCCGCAAATTAAGGATGTAAGAAATAGAACTAAAGGCGAAGGAATTGATATAGTTCTGTGTCTTGACGTAAGCGGTAGTATGTTAGCGAGGGATTTCTTTCCAAACCGTTTAGAAGTAGCTAAAGAAATGGCTGCAGAATTCGTAAAGTCAAGACCTGTTGATCAGATTGGATTGGTTATTTTTTCCGGTGAGAGCTTTACGCAATTTCCTATTTCTACTGATCATCAAAGTCTTCTCTACCAAATTTATGGAGTAAAAAGTGGATTGCTTGAAGATGGCACTCTTATAGGCGAGGGACTTGCTACCTCGGTTCAAAGATTAGAGGCTGGTAAATCAAAGAGTAAAGTAATTATTTTATTAACTGATGGTAAAGAAGAAGCACCGGATACAAGATTGGTTGATCCGTTTACTGCATTACAAATTGCAAAAACAAAAGGTGTAAAGGTGTATACAATTGGAATGGGATCTGAAGGTGCAGTAGCTGTAAGTGAAATGCAGAAAGGAAGAACTTATCAACGCAGTACAGCCTTTATTGACGAGCCATTACTACGAAGAATTGCTGCTGAAACAGGTGGTCAGTATTTTAGGGCAACAGATAAAGAAAGCTTACAGCAGATTTATCAGCAAATTGATCGGCTAGAAAAATCGAATGTGGAGATAGAAAGTAAAACCCGCTTTCAGGACCAGTTTATGTATTTTATTGCTGCTGCTCTTTTACTGCTTTTATTTGAGTTTGTTTTACGTTATCTATTCTTACGTACATTTCCGTAGCATGCAAGGTGTTGTATATAAATCCACGGGCAGTTGGTACACAGTAAAAGATGAGGAAGGTAAAATTTGGAATGCCCGGATGAAAGGTGTTTTCAAATTAGATGACATTACCTCCACTAATCCTATCGCAGTTGGTGATATTGTAGATTTTGATCTTGAAAATGAAAATGAGAATTCAGTTGTTATCACTAAGATTCATGATCGCAAAAATTACATCAACCGCCAATCTCCTAAAATAAAAAGTCAGCAGCATATTGTTGCAGCCAATATTGATCAGGCGCTTTTAATTGCTACACTTAAAGAACCACGTACTTCACAGGGCTTTATTGACCGTTTTTTAGTTACATGCGAGATGTACCACGTGCCGGCGATTATTGTTTTTAATAAATCAGACATTTATAAAAACAAAGAGAATGAGAAGTTCAGTGAAATGAAGAATATGTATGAGGAGATTGGTTATAAGGTACACCTGATCAGTACCAGGGAAAAAACAGGTATAGAGGATATTGAGGTAGAACTAAGTAATAAGATCACACTTGTAAGCGGGCACAGTGGTGTAGGAAAGTCCACCTTTATTAATACCATTATTCCGTCTTTACAAATACGTACAAAAGATGTGAGTGGGTGGAGTGGGAAAGGACAGCATACTACAACATTTGCTGAAATGTACGATTTACCTGAACTGCAAAAAAGTGTTATAATAGATACTCCCGGAATGAAAGAATTTGGTTTAGTGGCTGTAGAAAGACACGAACTTTCTGGCTATTTTCCTGAGATGAGAAAGCTTATTAATGATTGCCAATTTAATAATTGTTTACATACAAACGAACCTGGATGTGCTGTAAAAGAAGCGGTGCAAAAAGGAGAAATTCATGAAGAACGTTACGTTAGCTACTTCAACATGTTAGAAAGTATTGAAGAGCATCAGTGGTGATGTAAAACTAGAAACATGCACAAGTCATAGTTTCTTACTAACTAATTAATTATTTCCACTTTTTCTCTATGAAAGAAAAAGTGGAGCATCCCGATAGTTATCGGTACAAGGCAAAACAAATGCTCCGCTGTTTTGCCATGCCTTCGCTCATTGCTACCATTATACACTTGTAGAACATGTTGTATTGGTAGTTTATTCGTGTTAGTTGCTAATACTGTAAGTGCTTTATTTTTCGCTTGCTGTTTTTATAAGTTTTACTGTTTTACTGCAGGCGAAAAATAAGGCACTGGAGATTGTCTGGAGCATTCATGCGAAGCTGTATTATTATGTGTACAAGTGTAATTCTATGCTACCTACACTAATAAAAGTAATTAGCAGCGCCTGCAGTATTTTCCATCTGCAGCATTATCGGGTTAATAGATCCACCACAGCAATTTTAAAATCTAATGGTTGGGAAAAATTTAAACCTTCAGGAATATACTATAACAGGTGTAATGCTTCTTGTGGGTTAGCCGGCAAAACGGCCGGAGGCGTTCGGGTTTGCCTGTCGTTTTCTTTGCCTCTTTCTTTTGGACAAGCAAAAGAAAGAGGAATAATTTAATAAGAAGAGGGATTTGTTAACAATCGAAAGATAATAATCAAGAAAACTGATCAAGCAGTCTTTCTGCTTACATTATCACTCAACTTTTGTTCCAAAACACTTGCAAGTTCCACTACAGCTTTATTATCTCTCTTTTTTGCATCTTTAGTTTTACTTGGAAAAACAGAAATGCCGTTGTAAATACTGTAGTGAAGTGTCAGCAGGCGGTGACCAAAATTAAAATGCCAGTTTATTGCATCAAAATCATCTTCTTTGTTGATGAATTTAATATTAAACAAATCGCTTAACATGTCAGCAATCTGGTAAAATCGCTTTAAACCGCCATCGTCGTCAATCACTGCTTCGGTGAAACCAAGCGTTGTTCTTAGGGTAAGACTCATTTCAATAGGGTTTACTGTTAGACAGTAAATGAGCCCCGATAGCTGCATTATTAAGTGTTAAGCCTTGAATTTCTTAGCTTTTGGCCGTTTTTCACCATCAAGAAGCTTTTCGGCGCCCACATTTTTTCCGTCACTGCGGCAGCCATACTTCGGCTTAAATAAAGTACATGAGGATACAAGTAGAGAAAAGGCGAGGATGATGAATAAATATTTTGGTGTTTTCATATCAAGGAATATGTAAAGAACGGATTTATTCTTTAAAAATTGTTCATTTTGCTTCATTTACATCTGAAAACCATTGAGCATAACGTAGATAACTATTAGCAATCCTGTTGATCTCGTTTTCTACTTTATCATCTGAAATATCTTTTACCTTTTTTGCCGGCACACCGGCATAAATACTACCTCCTTCACAAACTGCTCCTTCCAAAACAACAGCTCCTGCAGCTATTATGGTATTGCTGTGCACCACTGCTTTATCAAGAACAATGGCTCCCATGCCAATTAGTACATTACTGTGAATGGTACATCCATGTACAATTGCATTATGACCAATAGTAACATTGTCGCCGATAATTGCTTTTGTGCGTTTGTATGTACAATGAATTACAGCTCCATCCTGCACATTTACTTTGTTGCCAATGCGTATGCTGTTCACATCTCCGCGAAGCACTGCATTGAACCAGACGCTGCATTCATCACCCAGTGTAACATCACCTATTATGGTAGCATTGGGAGCAATAAAACAGTTGGTTCCCCATTGTGGAAGTATATTTTCAACTGGAAGGATGAGAGCCATTATATTTCGTTTTGCCGTAAAATTATGTGATAATAAACGCCTCATCATTCCTGATTACTTTTGGCTGAATGAACAACCGCCACATTTTCCTGCAACACGTTGCACAAACATCCGGTTCACCGTTAGCGTTAGAAATAATAAAGGCAGAAGGATGTGAACTGTGGGATGCATCAGGGAAAAAGTACGTTGATCTCATCGGCGGTATTAGTGTAGCCAATGTGGGTCATCGACACCCAGAAGTTATTAATGCAATTCATTATCAACTGGAGAGGTATTTACATGTAATGGTGTTTGGAGAAGTAGTGCAGTCGCCTCAGGTGCAGTATGCAAAATTGCTGACTGAGCATTTGCCTTCATCATTGAATTCTGTTTACTTTACCAACTCCGGTGCAGAAGCTGTTGAAGGTGCCATGAAGCTGGCGAAACGTGTTACAGGCAGAACAGAAATAATTGCCTTCAATAATTCATATCATGGCTCTACACAAGGTGCCCTGAGCATAATTGGTAATGAATACTGGCGAAATGCATTTCGTCCTTTGTTACCTGGAATAACTCACTTACAGTACAATTCTTTTGAAGACTTAAATCAAATAACAGATACTGTTGCATGTGTATTTGCAGAAACAGTTCAGGCAGAAGCAGGTATAGTAGCACCACAAGAAAACTGGCTCACCGAATTAAGAAACCGATGTACCGAAACAGGAGCATTATTGATACTTGATGAAATACAAACAGGTTTCGGCAGAACAGGAAATATGTGGGGGTTTGAGCATTATGATGTAGTTCCGGATATATTATTATTAGGAAAAGCATTAGGGGGTGGAATGCCTTTAGGTGCATTTATAGCAGATAAAAAATTAATGGACTCCTTCACCAATAATCCTGAGCTTGGACATATTACTACTTTTGGAGGGCATCCTGTGTGTTGTGCAGCAGGTATGGCTGCTTTTAAGGTGTTAATAGAAGAGAATTTGATAAAAGATGTAAAGGAAAAGGAGGAATTGTTTAGAAGCTTATTAATGCAAAAGGATATAAAAGCTGTACGAAGTTGCGGGTTATGGTTAGCACTTGAATTTGAAAGGGCTGAAACTTGCAAAAAAGTAGTTGATGCAAGCATAGAGCAGGGTATTTTTACAGACTGGTTTTTATTCGCACCGCATTGCCTGCGTATTTCTCCGCCACTGATTATTTCTAAAGATGAAATAAAAGTGGCATCAGAGGTAATATTAAGAGCAATAAAATAGTAGTTATTCATTGAAGTTCCAAAATAATTTCATTACTTTGTAAATCAAAGTGCTTTTTATGTATGAAGAAAATCAGCAGCTAGATACGCTGCAGGATATTAAAAATATGATGGAACGTAGCAGTAAATTCATCAGCCTCAGCGGGTGGAGTGGAATTGCTGCCGGGTTGTGTGGATTGATTGGTGCAGGTATTGTTTTTAGCTTATTGAGAAATGATTACGGAACAAACATTAACCTGGACGAATATAATCCCACAAGTGATTCCGGTAATTTGACGATGATAATGGCAACAGGAATAATTGTCTTTGTTGCAGCTCTTATATCAGTTATTTTATTCACTTACTTAAGAAGTAAAAAAACAGGAGTTCCCATGTGGGGTACGGTTGCCCGAAGATTAATCTGGAATACCGGTTTACCTGTGATTATAGGTGCTTTTTTCGTAATCCGGTTAATCCAGCTTAATGAATTTGGGTTGATAGCTCCGGCTTGTTTAATTTTTTATGGATTGGGACTGATCAATGGCAGCAAATACACATTTGGTGAAGTAAGGTTCTTAGGTTACGGGGAAGTATTATTGGGTATTATCAATTTATGGATGATTGGCTATGGCCTCTACTTTTGGGCAGCAGGTTTTGGTGTATTGCACATAATTTATGGCATTATAATGTGGAACAGGTATGAACGTACAAACAGTGATAAGTATTAAAATGAAAAACCCCATCAATGGTTTAAATAAGGTTTTTGATAATCGTATCCGCCTTGGCGTTATGAGCATGCTAAGAGTGAATGATGAGATAAGCTTTAATGAGCTTAAGGAAATGCTTGAAGTAACAGATGGTAATCTTGCTACCCATTTAACCACTTTAGAGCATGAAAATTTTATTAAAGTTTATAAAGGCTTTATTGGAAGAAAGACAAATACAACTTATTCAATTACCAAGTCAGGTGAAAAAGCATTTAATGAGCACATCACTGCACTGGAAAAGATGATTAATAATTTAAAATAAATTTTTTTGTATGTCCACTTTGTATTTAAAAGTGCTTTTCATTATTTTTTTATTATTCTGAAAGCTCAAAACAGTTGAATATAAAGTAGCAATTCTTAACTATATAACAATAATGAAAACAAGTATTATTAAATCCAATGCAGCTTTCTATGCTGGTGTATTAATCATATTTCCAGCTTTCTTTATTGTTGTGATTTGTATACAGAAATATACACTTGGGCTTGAGTACTTCTATGATGTTATTATTCCAGTTTTTAAAAGCCTGAGTTCAAAGGAATCATTAGGTTTTAATATAAATGCTCTGATAGTTATTGGACCATTACTGGCTTTGATATTGAACCTTACTGTAGTGCTTAGGTTGCAAACTATCTCAACGGAAGAGCATATAGAGTTTCAAATTACAGCACTAAAGAACCGGCAAAATTGGGCAATGGTAATACTCAATGGTTTATTATTATGTATGCTACTGATTTATATGCTTGGTGAAAAATGTAATTGCTGATACAAAAAAGAAGAGACGCAATTTGCGTCTCTTCAAAAGATTTTAGATTCAAGTTGCAATTAAAAATCTACTCCTAATGCTAAATACAACTGCGGTTTACCTTCAAAGATTCCATTCATCTGCCAGGCAGCATCAAAACGTACAAAATATCCTAACAATGTGCTACGGGCACCAAAACCATAACCTCCTGCAAAAGGACCAATTCCGCCTGCCTTAATACGAACTGCTACAGGATTGTTTGCTTCTCCATAAGCAACAGAAGGTCTCCTAATTTTATCGTACTTACCATTCCACGCAGCACCAAGATCTACAAATTGAACTAATTGGAAATTTCGAAGCAAGGCATTATTAATCGGGCGGTTTAGCAGTGTGCTGAACACAGGCATTCTTATTTCACTGTTAATAACCATTGCATTATTTCCATTAGCAACATTTTGCTTGAATCCTCTAAGATTTACAGCCAACGCCTGGTATGCATAATCCTGGTCAGGATCCGGACGATTTGCATCACCAGCTTCAAAATATCTGTATCCAACAAAGTTGTTGTTCTCTGTTTTTACATTCTCTCTTATTTTAAGCCAGCCATCTACGCCTCCTAAATAATAAATTACTTTTTGGTTACCCCAGGAGAAATCTGCAGCACCACGCACTGCCCAAATAACATTGCGATAGATCGGTAAATAATTACGTGCGTCTATTCCGGCATTAAACATAAACCGGCCATCTGTAGTACGTATTTTATTTATTTGTGTAAACCAGTCAATATATGTTTTCCAACGTAATCCATTCCAAATATTTATTGTTGGATTTATGGTATTATCATGAACATATTCAAAGCCAAGTTGACCAAATGTTTTCTTTTGGTCCGGAATAAGTAATGTAATTGGTATTCTATCATCGGAGGTGATAACTAAATTATCAAAACGAGGACCTATTGTAGCTCTTACACTTCGCACTCTATCAATTGCGTAACGTAAACGAACCAGGTAGTAATTGGCAAATGTTTTAGCTAACAAAGCAGTATTTAAATTGCTTTCAAAAGCTTCTACGGAATTACTGCTTCTGTAGTAAGTAAATCCAATATCAAGGCGTTTCCGAAGATTTGTTAACTCAAATAATACATCATTATCTCTCAAATTTGGAGCAATTCTAAAGCCGCCTGATAGTTTATAATCTTCAAAAAGATCTGTTGTTCCCATCCGAATAAGACCATTCAGCTGATTACCATTTGCCGGATTAATAGGACCGGCACCACCGGCATATGGCATATACTTACTTGGAACAAAAACAGTATTATTGAGACCGGCAACTAAATAATCATTATAGAATTTAGGTGGACGGTACTGAAATAATTTAGCTCTCCTTATAACAGGTTCAGGTACCACTGGTTCTTCACGTACCAACTCACCTGATGCAGTAGTGTCTTTAAATTCAGATTCAAATTCATTTTGAAAAATATCATTATTATTTCTAACCGAATCTAAAGGTTGATAGAGGGTTGCTCTTCCGGAAGCCGCTCTTTCTTCCATCATTCTTTTTCTTACATACTCAGTCGGCCTTGCATTTATATTTCTGCGGCGAAGTGTATTTTCATCAACACGTAATCGATATAGAAATTTGACATCTCCCTGCCTGATAACTTCACTCACTAATGAATTATCGCCTGCAGTACGGGTTTCCAAAAGGCTAGCCTGGTAGTTACTTAAAGGAAACACATAGGAAGAATCATTCGTCACTGAAAAATAGGAGACGGAATCAATGTCTGGTTTATTCAATTCTTTTAAAATGCTGTCAACTTCTTGCCCTGTAGGGTTACGGAAAATATCACCGGCAATGTAAACTAATGTGTCAAGGCCTGCACGTTCTGTTCTGAAGAAACCAGCATATCGGTTGTTTATTCCATTTTCATCGCTTACAAAAGTGAAATGCGATGTATTGTATTGAGTTGGGTGCCGGGCATTACCAAAGCGTACATTACTTAATTGAGAGATTTGTTTGAATTCGGTTTTATTCCAATTATCAACTAAGAATATATTGAAGTTGGGTGCTGGCATGCTTGTATCACTGCTTGTAGCTTCAGCATCCGGACGGTTGCTTGAAAATATGATTCCTGTTTTTCCGGGGAACGCAACAAATGATGGATCCAGATCATCATAAACATCGTTTGTTATCTGTTCGGTTGTTCCTTTATCTATTTCATAAACAAAAATATCTGTATGGCCATTTTGAACAGCACTGAAAAGAAGTGTATTCGGGTTCAACATATACTTCATGTCCTGTACCTGGTCAAATATCTCGGGCAGTACCTTTTGAGTTGTTTTCACCTTGCTTACTACATCATAAACGAACAATTTGATCTTGCTTTCCTCACTGTAAACCACAGCAAGCCTGGTTCCTTTTCCATCCCACGCCAGGATAGGGTAATTTGGATTTACTTCATCTTCTCTTGATCTTGCACCAAACTTCAACAACACTTTTCTATCTACCATATTCTCCTGTAGTACCACACTGTATTTGCCACGTTTATATTCAACAACAGCATAGGTAAAGCTCCTTGGTTGCGGGTTTGCATTAAAACGGATAAAATCTTTTTTGCCAATTTCTTCTGTAACCGATAATTGTCCGCGTGGCACAGTACGGCGGCCACGGATGTCCTTATAATATAAGTCTGTCTGCTCCCGCATAAATTCCTGAAGTACGTTTTTAAATTTAGTCTTGGTTATTCTTTGTGATGCGTTGTTCAGGTTTCGGTAAATGCGAGCCAGGTAAAGCAAATAAGTGGTTTTATTCCGGCCATATTTATTGCCGAAGTAGTGCCAGAATGCATGACCGGCAAGTTGCGGCTTTTCAAAAGCAAATTGGTAAAAGTTGTTATACCTGCCACTTAACATTGCGCTTTTCAATTGATTATCAAGTTCTGTACTCCATGTTTCAGCGGCATAAGCAATATAGCCATCTGTAAGCCACTTAGGCAGGTCTAGTAAAGTTTGGTTTGCAGCAAACTCTCCCAGGTTATCACCAAACAACATGTTTTGAACCAGCACCTGTGCAATTCCCTGGCGTACCTGGCGGCGGAGATTGTTCCTGTTTGCATCAAAATACACGAGCATTTTATTGTTCACCAGTTTTGTTACACCGCCTGTAGTCTGCCAGTCAATTCCAATTCCAATGTTTGACTGCTGCATTTCATTGAAATTGTTATATACAACAATGTTTGCTCTTCGTTGTAATCCATATTCAATAAATGTTTCCAGATCCGGTAATTCATTTTCAGCAATTTGCGCAACATATTTACCTAACTCCATTCCATCCTGGCTGAAATAAGAATTAAAATTTTCTGTCTGGTAATATTGCCAATTAAACTTTTGATATTGAACTCTGTTTTTTCCAAACTCAACTGAGTTTACCTGTGCATGGGAAGTAGAAAAAATAAATAGCATGAACAGACAGCTGGCAAACCGGCCGTAATGTGTATTCATAAAGTATGTTAGTGTTTCTGTGAGAAGCTTTATTTGAAAGTATATTGCAACGCTAAAAATACAAAAAACCTTCATGCTAAAAGTTAAGTCATTCACATTTAGTCCTGTACAGGAAAATACTTATATTGTTTATAATGAGGAAAAAGAATGCTGTATAATAGATCCGGGCTGTTATTTTGCCAGTGAAGAACAGGAACTTGAGCATTTTATAACAAAAAATAACCTGAAACCAATTTATTTATTAAACACGCACTGTCACCTTGATCATATTTTCGGCAACAAGTTTATTTCTAAGAAGTTTGGATTGATTTTGCATTTGCACCATCTGGAAAAACAGGTGTTAGAGTTTGGCCCGGCATCAGGTATGTTGTATCAATTACCCTTTGAAAATTATGATGGCGAATTGAAGTTTATAAAAGAAGAAGAAGTAATTAGAGTTGGAGAAGATGAGTTAAAAATTCTATTTACTCCCGGTCACTCACCAGGCCATATCTGCTTTTATTCAGAAAAAGATCAGTTTCTAATCGGTGGTGATGTTTTATTTAATGGAAGTATTGGACGAACTGATTTACCGGGTGGAAGCTTTGAGGTGCTTGAAAAGAGCATTCGCACTGAATTATATATTTTACCTGACGAAGTAATAGTATACCCAGGGCATGGAGAAGAAACCACAATAGGCCATGAGAAAAAAACTAATCCGTTTGTTACTGCTTAACCAGCTGGTAGCGGTAAAAACTTTCTCAGGAACGGTAGCCTTTCAAACTCTCTTCTTTCTATCTTGAAAATTAATAATGTAAAGAGAACAATAAGTACAAGCCCTGCCAGGTGTTTCATCCAAATGTTTGAGGCATATAAACCCACAAACTGATGTATTCCAAACAAAATGAGGCAAACAGCGATATAAGCGGCTAATTTTTTCCAGGGGTATGGGACAGCATAGTACTTCTGACCTAGTTTGTAGCTTGTGATCATCATAAAACTATAGCACAACAGAGTGGCTACAGCGCATGCGGTATACCCCCATATTGGTATAAAGAACCAATTAAACAGTACTGTTATCACTACACCACCTATTGTAATCCAGGCGCCGGTAAGATTTCTATTTGTTAGTTTGTACCAGATGGAAAGGTTATAATAAATGCCAAGAAAAATTTTTGAGAGCATAAGTATTGGAACAACTTTCAAACCTGTATAATATTCAGGATGTTTTACGCCCATAAAGTATTTCCATATATCCAGAAAAAGCACAACACCCAAAAAGCAAAAGCAACAGGTAATTACAAAGAACTTTAATACTCTTGCGTATGTGGCTCTCACATTTTCCTGTGTAGATTCTTTAAAGAAAAATGGTTCTGCACCCAAACGGAATGCTTGTATGAATAAAACAATTAAAATAGCCAGCTTATAATTAGCACCGTAAATACCGGTTTGCGAGTAAGCTTGTTCGGTGTTTCCGGGGTAAAGTTTTAAAAGCATAAACCTGTCAATCAGCTCATTTACCATTCCACCAAAGCCAACAATAATAAGTGGCCATGAATAGATCATCATTTCTTTCCAGAAAGCTTTGTTTATCCTAAACCGGAACTGGAGGAATTCACTTAATAGCAATAGTAGCGTTATTCCACTGGCTGCAAGATTGGAAATGATTACGTAACCTATATCAATATTTGGTGAGTATAATCTTCCGAAAAAACTTCCGGGATTTTCAGCGTAAGCATTCTTGCATATCACAAGGAAAAAAAGAATAAGAGTGATATTCAGTACAATGTTCAAAATCTTAATGAATGCATATTTCCTTGGTCTCCCGGTATACCGCAGTTTGGCAAACGGCATAACACATAATGTATCCAAAGCAACTATCCAGATGATCCATGTTATATATTCCGGGTGATCTGGAATTTCAAGGAATTGTGCAATAGATGTACTATTTAAAAGTAGTACTGCTATTAGTAAAGAGGTACTGATAATGAGCGAAGAAGAAGCAGTATTATAAACTTTTTTTTCATCGTGAAGAACAGAAAACCTGAAGTAGGATGTTTCCATTCCGTAAGTGAAAATGATATTTAGAAAAGCAGCAATGGCAAATAATGTGGTGATCTTCCCATAAGCGGTAGAAGCAAAGATGGTGGCTAGTAATGGTGTGAGCAGATAATTTAAAAACCTGCCGAAGATGCTGCTTACGCCATACCATAATGTTTGACCTACTAATTTTTTAATGCCGCTCAATAACTAAAGTTTAAACAAAAATAATTGCTGCACTTTACGTGAAAGTAATCTTATATCATGGGCGGGCATAATGTGGATTTTGCAGGAAGCTTGAATCAGTAAGTGTTCGTAAAAAAGATATAATGTTATCTTCTTCAGTTAATGTAAGTGGAATTCCATTTTGCAGTAAAGGATCTAATGTATGGCTTTGAACAACACCTGACTTGTAGTGATTGATCATATTTCGTACAAAGGGAAATCTTCCATCATGTGTATAATAGGAAGAAGCAAAAATGTTCCTAAGTGTCGGAACTCTGAATTTTAAGGAATCGCTTCTGTTGTTCGTTACATGCATTCTGCCAATATCACGTAAATGGTTATCAATAGGCAGCCCAATATTCCTGTATGAAAGATCAGTAAATAACGGTTCTGTGTGACAACTGGCGCAGTTAGATTTAAATACCTGGTATCCTGATTGTTCCTGTACAGAAAAAGATGCAGTACCATTCTTTACCCGATCAAATTTTGAATTAGCAGAAACGATCTGTAGAGTGAACTGTTTTAGTGCAGTCAAAATTTTTTGACTACTCACTGTTTCACTGTCATAAGCATCTCTAAAAAGCCGCTTGTATAAAGTATCAATTTCTATTTTGCGAATGGCTTCATTCATTGTGCCACCCATATCAATCGGGCTGTTGATATGTTTTAATATTACTTCTTCAATAGATTTGCTTGAGCCATCATGCTGAAATTCTTTTTGCCATGCAAGATTAAAAAGAACAGGAGCGTTTCTCCTGGTGTGAGATTGGTTGTACCCATGGCTTAGGTCATGATTATAAGTTGTAAATGCTGCCTGCTGTTGGTGGCATGAACCTCAGGATGTAAAGTTATCTTTTGCCAATCTGCCCTCATAGAATAAATGACGACCTAATTCGATGGTTTCTTTGTTCAGAGGGTTTTTTTGGAAATCATAATGAGGTGCAGGAAAACCTGCCGGTGTAATAAAAGCTACGGGTGTAGTTCTGGAAAAGGCGTCATGTTTTCTGCAGGCTTCTATAATAAATAAAAACCCTACAACAAAAATGGTAAGCGATAGAATTACAAAACTTCTTTTCATTGGTCCCGCGGAACTGATTACTAAACTACAGATTAAACGTTCGGGTGATTGTTAAATTATAATGTGTCAGGACGAATTTTCCTTCTATGTGATTTCCTTTCTGAAGTTTTTTTCTTTACTTCTATTCTTTTTTCTTTTGCCTGTTTTGATGGTTTAGTAGCAATCCGAAGCTTTTTCTTTTTTAGTGCTTCTGTAATTAAATCATTTACTTTTTTAACTGCCTCTTCTTTATTTGCCAGTTGCGTGCGATGTGCCTGTGATTTTACAACCAAAGCACCTTCAGAATTAATTCGGTTTGATAGCTTTTGGTGAATACGAGCTTTCTGTTCATCAGAAAGAACAGCAGATTCATCTATTTTGAAATTTGCTATAACTGCAGTTTCCACTTTATTTACATTCTGTCCCCCTTTTCCGCCACTTCTTGTTGTTTGGAGTTTTATTTCATCAGATACATCAATCATAGTAGGTTAATGGTAAAGTACTTTTGTATTGATTAAAGGTACTATCATGCGGACTGTGGTACAACGCGTTAGTAAAGCAAGTGTAACTATCAATGGAGAAGTTACAGCTGCAATTAATACTGGAATTTTAGTGCTGCTGGGTATTGAAGATGCTGATAATGAAGAAGACATTAAATGGTTAAGTAGTAAAATTCTGAACCTCCGGATATTTGATGATGAGGCAGGCATAATGAATGTTTCAGTTAAAGAAATTAATGGAGAAATAATCCTTATCAGCCAGTTTACATTACTTGCATCAACAAGAAAAGGTAACCGCCCCAGCTACATTAAAGCAGCTAAACCTGAAACTGCTATTCCTCTTTATAATAAAATGATTGACCAATTAAAAACTGATCTAAATAAAGACATAAAGACCGGAATTTTTGGGGCAGATATGAAAGTAGAATTAATTAATGATGGCCCCGTAACAATTATCATTGATTCTAAATTACGGGAATGAACGACATTGAAAATAGAGGAGACATCCAGGTAATATTAAATGCTTTTTACAGAAAGGCATTCGAAGATGAATTAATAGGTTTCTTCTTTACAGAAGTTGTTCCTTTGAATTTAGAATCTCATCTCCCGGTAATCACTGATTTCTGGGAATCTATTCTATTTGGTAATCATCATTACCAAAAGAATGTAATGGAAATCCATCGGAATATTCATCAGATATCATCAATTGAAAAGATACATTTAGATCGTTGGGTAGAACTGTTTACTAAAACAGTTGATGAATTATTCAAAGGGAGGTACGCAAATCTTATGAAGCAACGAGCTGTTTCAATTGCAATGTTGATGGATATAAAATTAAATCACACATCAATTACCGGTTTATGACAATACAACAAGCACAGCAGCAGGTAGATGAATGGATCAAAACAAATGGTGTTCGATATTTTAGTGAGCTTACTAATATGGCTATTTTAACAGAAGAAGTTGGTGAAGTGGCAAGGCATATGGCTCGTATTTATGGAGAGCAATCCTATAAAAAAGTAGAACAGGCTCTTCTTACTTCTGGTGATGTTACCCGGAAATATCTTTCAGATGAATTGGCTGATGTATTATGGGTTCTAATATGTATTGCTAATCAAACAGGAGTTGATCTTACTGAAGCATTACATAAAAATTTTGAAAAAAAGATTACCAGGGATGTGAGCAGACATAAGGAGAATGATAAACTTATGTAGGCTAATCGAATTGCAGGCATAGCTGAATAATAAATTTTGATTAGTAATAATTAATAATCAGAATTTACTCGTTGATCCGTCATCCATACTAATTCAAAGCACCTTGGCCGCTTTTTTGTAAGCAATGTGAGAAACCTGTGGTTATGGGAAAAAAAATTACACTGAAGGGTATTTGGGAAGTTTTAAAAAATAGTTTCAAAGGTTTTTCAGAGGATAAGGTTACTAAATTAAGTGCTTCACTGGCTTACTACACTGTATTCTCTCTTGGTCCTTTGCTGATTGTAATTATATTTCTATGTGGTTTTTTCTTTGGTAGAGAAGCAATTGAAGGAACCATTTATTCTCAAATGGAGAGTTTTGTTGGACATGATGCTGCCATGCAAGTGGAACAGATCATAAAGAATGCATCTATAAATGAGAAGGGGACTTTAGCAGCTACAATAGGGGTAATAACATTATTAATTGGTGCTACTACAGTATTTGCCGAGCTCCAGGATTCCATAAATAGCATTTGGGGCTTAAAAGCTAAACCAGTGTTAGGCATATGGGGTATGATAAAAACCCGTTTGCTATCATTCGGTTTAATTGGGAGTCTTGGGTTTTTACTATTGGTTTCTTTAGCTGTTACAGCATTGGTAGAGGTTTTGGGTGGCAAATTAAAGAGCATGTTTCCAGATATTGGAGTTGTGATTTTGTATATAATCAACTTGTTACTTACTATAGGAGTAATAACAGTTCTCTTCGCCGGAATTTTTAAAGTACTCCCTGATGCTGATGTAAAATGGAAAGAAGTGTGGCCTGGGGCAATAGCAACAGGATTACTTTTCCTGATTGGTAAATTTGCTATTTCATTTTACATTGGTCAAAGCGAGGTAGGAAGTACATATGGTGCAGCGGGATCTTTGGTTATTCTGTTAGTTTGGATTTATTATTCGTCAATCATTTTGTATTTCGGCGCAGAATTTACAAAAGCATGGGCAATAAATTATGGAGACGACATACAGCCTAACGAATATGCAGTACTTGTAAAAAAGGTAGAAGTTGAAGATGGAAAAGGATCAGTTCAGGAGAATGAGGATCAAAAGAACCAGATTAAAGAGGGAAAACAACCTGTTGAAAAGCAGCCAGGGCAACAGGATAAAAACAAAAATCAGGAAGCATCCAGAGACAGAGAAAAGAAACCAGATAACTCAAACAAAAAACAAAATTCAGGTGCAAAGGTGCATAAGATTAATGCAAACGATTATACAATAACCAGGAAAGCTGATAAACCGGCAGGTTTTGGAGCTGTGCTTGGTGGTCTACTCCTTTACTTCATCAATCGTTCTGGCAACAGGGATTCTTAATTCAATTCATACTGCGGATTTATAAACAAGTGGTTGTTTTTGTAACTTGAGCAGCATCAGAACCGCATACTACAATGAAGAAAAAAATTACACTTAAAAGTCTTTGGCAAGTTGTAAAGGAAAGTTTCCAGGGATTTATAGAGGATAAGGTGGTAAAACTGAGTGGTGCATTAGCCTTTTTCACCGTGTTCTCAATGGGTCCAATGTTGATTGTGATCATATTTTTTGCCGATTTATTTTGGGGGAGAGAGGCAATTGAAGGCACTATTTACGGTCAAATAAAAGACCTGGTTGGGCACGCTGCAGCAATACAATTACAGGAAATAATTAAAAATGCATCACTAAGCGGACAAAGTACTTCAACAGCAATAGTTGGTTTTATAACACTGTTAATTGGGGCTACTACAGTATTTGCAGAAATTCAGGATACCATTAATACTATCTGGAATTTAAAAGCAAAGCCATCAAAAAACTGGCTTAAAATGATCATAGACAGAATTCTTTCTTTTTCTGTTGTAGTTAGTCTTGGATTTATTTTATTGGTTTCTCTCATCATCAATGGATTATTAGAAGCGTTCAGTAATCGGCTAACGACTTTGTTTCCCCAGGTAACCGTCATTGTTTTATATATAGTTAATCTACTGATTACATTTTCAGTAGTTACTACTCTCTTTGCCATCATCTTTAAAGTGCTTCCAGACGCTGTAATAAAATGGAAGGATGTATTAATGGGAGCAATGGTTACAGCAGCTTTATTCATGATCGGTAAGTTTGGGATTACCTTTTATATAGGTAGTACCAATGTAGGAGGTACTTATGGTACTGCAGGTTCATTAGTAGTAATATTAATGTGGGTGTATTTCTCTGCTATGATTTTGTATTTAGGTGCCGAATTTACCAAAGCTTATGCTGCTCATTATGGTTCACGTATAATTCCTAATAAGTATGCAGTATGGATAAAACACATTGAGGTGGAAGATGGAAAAGGTTCTTTAAAAGTTCAGGAACAAAAGAAAAAAGAGGAAAATGAGAGAACTGGTGACAATATCACTATAAAGTAATGAAAGTCATTAACCAATATAGAAAGTCAAAAGGTCAAATACTTTATATAAAATGCGAACATTTCTAATGAATCTCTCGTAATCTATCTTACATCTGATTCATGCCTGCATGATAGCAGGTAACGTATTTCTCACTATCCCCCAATCCCTTATTTTTACCCGTAAATATGGCTACGGATACAAACAGGTTTCAGGCAATTATTTCCCATTGCAAAGAGTACGGATTTATTTTTCCTTCCAGTGAAATTTATGATGGATTGGCTGCAGTTTATGATTACGGCCAGTGGGGTAGTGAGTTAAAGAAGAATATCAGGGATTATTGGTGGAAAAGCATGACGCAGATGCATGAGAATATTGTAGGTATTGATGCTGCAATTTTTATGCATCCCACAATTTGGAAAGCCAGCGGGCACGTTGATAATTTCAGCGATCCCATGATTGATAACAAAGACAGTAATAAAAGATATCGCGTAGATCATTTAATTGAAACAAAAGCTGATGAGCTGGAAAAGGCGGGGCATCAGCAACAATCAGAAATTTTATTGCAGCAGATGGATGAGCTGCTATCGAAGAATGATTTTGATGGGCTTAAATCATTAATACAGTCGTATAATATTGTTTGTGCTGTTAGTGGTACGGGTAATTGGACGGAGGTACGCCAGTTCAATTTGATGTTTTCTACAGAAATTGGAAGTGTAAGTGATGAGGCTGATAAAATTTATTTACGTCCTGAGACGGCACAGGGAATATTTGTAAACTTTTTAAATGTGCAGAAAAGTGGAAGAATGAAAATTCCTTTTGGTATTGCACAAGTTGGTAAAGCCTTTCGTAATGAGATTGTGGCACGTCAATTCATCTTTAGGATGCGTGAATTTGAGCAGATGGAGATGCAGTTTTTCATTCGCCCGGGCACACAGCAGGAATGGTATGAATTCTGGAAAAATGAGCGGATGAACTGGCATTTAAGCCTTGGAATTACTTCAGAAAAATTCCGGTTTCATGATCATACTAAGCTGGCACATTATGCCGATGCTGCTTGCGACATTGAATACAATTTTCCGATTGGATTCAAAGAAGTAGAAGGCATTCATTCCCGTACTGATTTTGACCTGCGCAATCACCAGGAATACAGTAAAAAGAAATTACAGTATTTCGATAGCGAGATAAACCAGAACTATATACCTTATGTAGTGGAAACTTCTGTGGGTTTGGACAGAACGGTTATGATGGTATTAAGCGAAGCATATCATGAAGAAGACCTAAGCACTGCAGATAAAAAAGATAGTCGTGTTGTATTAAAGCTTCCGGTGAAACTGGCACCCCTTAAATTAGCCATACTTCCATTGGTTAAGAAAGATGGGCTACCTGAAATTGCGCGGAGTATTATGAATGAATGCAAATCGCATTTTAAGTGTTTTTACGAGGAAAAAGATACAATTGGTAAACGTTACAGGAGAATGGATGCCATTGGAACACCATTTTGTGTAACTGTAGATCAGCAGACAAAAGAAGACAATACAGTTACCATACGCTACCGTGACACTATGCAACAGGAGAGGATTTCAATTTCAGAGATCAGGAACATTATCTCCACAGCGTATTAATGTTCCGGAGTTATCATATTTCTTCTGGACATAACAACTGCAGCAACTATATACAACAATCCTGCTAAAACATACAGAAGCGGTAACGCTGTTTTTCCTTTGCTGAAGTAACCATATGCTATATAAAATATAATTATAGCTTCTAATCCATATAAAATAGCATCAATCCATTTAATTCTTTTAGCAAGAAAGCCGTGAAATATTACAATAATCAAAAAAATAAAACCTAAACTATAAAATACCCAAAAGCCGCTGTCACCCTAATCCATTTTATCAAAACCCTTCAGAAAGATGATGAATGCAGCCAGCAGATGACTATATTTTCTAAGCTTCTTACTTAATACCGCCATAATCAACCATATAATTCCTGGTGAATGGATTTTCTATCATAACCAATTTGGTGAATACGTTGTTTGGCTTCATCTATCATTGCTTTCCATCCACACAAATAAAATTTAGCGGGTGGAAGTTCTGTGGTACCATTTCTCTTTTCAGCAACCAGGTTTTCATATACTGCATGAACGTACCCGCAACAACCATCCCATTGCTCACGGGAAAGAGTGGGAATAAAATGAAATTTATCGAGTTCTTGCTCTAACTGCAACATCTCCGGGTAGTAAACAAGATCCCTTTGTGAACGAGTGCCAAATATGAGGTACAAGTTTTCGTGAGGAATATTATGCAACTTAACGTACTGGCACATGCTTCTGAATGGGGCAATTCCTGTTCCGGTACATACGAAATAAAGATCTTTGTCAACAACTTCAGGAAGAACAAAAACTCCCTGAGGTCCCCTGTACGTCAATTCAGTTCCAACCTTTACTTCATTAAATAAGTATGTTGTTCCGGGTCCACCTTCCAAAAGAACTATTAGTAATTCAATCACATTTGTGCCATCAGGCCAGGAGGCTATCGAATAACTTCTCCATCGCTTATTAGGCTTCTCATGAATAGGTAGATCAATGGTTATAAATTGTCCAGGAATAAAATCAAAAGAAGAAACATCAGGCATTTCTATCCAGAAGCGACGGGTATTATAAGTTGCATCTTCAATTTTGATAACTATGCCTTTTCGCCAGGGTAGAAGTGCCATGCCGCAGTTTTCTTGAAATTACATAAAAAACATTGCGGCAATAGAAAAATGAAAATTTTCAGAGGATTTGTAGCGATTGGCACAGTAGTTGAAAGTATCTAACAACTTCACATAAATATAAATTTGTCGGACGGTTTAGGTTAAAGGGCCAGCATCTCATGCTGGTCTTTTTTGTGCGCCATGCATGCGATAGTTCTTTAGAGTGGAAGTCTTGAACGAGCCATCCAACGGGAATCGTTAGTCCAAAGTCCCGCATATTGCGGGATTGTGGGCGACCACAAATCTGAAGGAAGCGGCGG
>MWVY01000018.1_pt1 | contig 34066 bp, 30 predicted proteins | sample 1047251 | NCBI WGS metagenome assembly MWVY01 (sample SAMN06349983, study PRJNA376086) | soil metagenome | isolation source: MS7-5 sample Antarctic (ecotone) soil | place: Antarctica | collected 2015-01-13
GGTTTGTGCGGTTCGGGGAGCGGCGCGCACACGCTTGAAGAATATATTTTAATTGACGATATTCCCAAACGTGCCGCGCTTCTCGCTTTGCTTCTGCTTACCAATTAACTAAAAAACGCATATTTTCATTTACACTTTCGCCTGTCATAATAAAAAATTCAAAGGTGAAATTTATGCTTCAGGATTTATGGAAACAAATCATTTGGATAATCGGCGCGGGCGAAGTTGATGCCGCGCTTCCGCTGTGGCAGCTTGTTTTGCGAACGATTGTTATTTATATCGTCGCGCTCCTTTTAATACGAGTCGGCAAACGGCGTTTTATGGGCAGTTATACGACCTTCGATATTCTGCTCGGCTTTATTGTCGGCTCGATTTTGAGCCGCGCTATCACGGGCGCAATACGTTTTATAGATATGATTTTTGTTATCTCCGCGCTGGTCGGACTGCACTCGCTTATCGCCGTTCTCTCTTTTTATTCGCAGCGATTCAGCAAAATCGTCAAAAATACTCCGCGCAAAATTGTGGTGGACGGCGAAGTGCTGGACAAGGAAATGCGTAAAAGCAAAATCGGTGAAAATGATTTACTGCAAGCGGCGCGGGAAAAAGGCAAAGTCGAAACGCTCGATGAAATAAAAACTGCTTATCTGGAACGCGATGGAAATATTACGGTTATTCCAAAAGGCAGCGAACCGAAAATTGTCGAAGTAAAAGTTGAAAACGGCGTGCAAACCGTCAGAATTGTAATGGAATAATGAAAATAAAAATTCGCGCACCGCGCAACCGCACGTTAGATTTATCGGCACAAGAAATCGAAATTTACCGCAAGCGTTTGATTTATGCGAATAATAATTTGAGCGATTGCCGCAACAAAATAATCTGCGGCGATGCTTTTGGTGTTTTGGGAAAGTTGCCCGAAAATTCTTTTGACTTATTATTTGCCGACCCGCCGTATAATTTGACAAAGGATTTTGGCGCGAATTCTTTTCGGCAAACTTCGCTTGACGCTTATGAAAATTGGCTCGATTCGTGGTTGTCGAAAACGATTAAATTACTAAAGCCGACGGCATCAATTTACATTTGCGGCGATTGGCGTTCGGCTTCGGCGATTCAGCGCGTCGGTTTGAAGTATTTCGGGCTGCAAAACCGCATCACTTGGGAACGCGAAAAGGGGCGCGGCGCGTTAAGAAATTGGAAAAACGCGGCGGAAGATATTTGGTTTTTTACTGTTTCTGACGATTACGTTTTTAATCTCGAAAATGTTAAAACAAAACGCAAAGTGCTTGCGCCGTATAGAGAAAATGGCAAGCCGAAAGATTGGCACGAAGAAGAAAGCGGAAATTTTCGTTTAACTTCGCCATCGAATTTATGGACGGATTTAACCGTTCCGTTCTGGTCAATGCCGGAAAATACAGCGCATCCGACGCAAAAGCCCGAAAAACTGTTAGCAAAAATTATCTTGGCAAGCACAAACGAAAGCGATTTGATTCTTGACCCGTTTTCGGGAAGCGGCACAACCGCCGTTGCCGCTAAAAAGTTGAGCAGAGATTTTGTCGGCATCGAAGCGGACGAAAGGTTTTGTCTTTTGGCGGAAAAGCGGCTTGATTTAGCCGAGAACAATAAAACGATTCAAGGTTTTGCCGACGGTGTGTTTTGGGAGCGAAATACAAAGAAAAACTTACATGGATAGACAGGATTTACAGAATAAAACACTTTCGGTTTGAATTATTCTCAGAAAACTCTGTGTTCTCTGTGGCAAAATAAAATGAAAATCGCAACTTGGAATGTAAATTCTATCGCCGTCCGCTTGGAACAAGTTTTGAACTGGCTCAAAACGCACGATATTGACGTTTTATGTTTGCAGGAAACAAAATGCGTTGACGAAAAATTTCCGCTTGAAGGAATCCAGAAAATCGGTTATAACGCGGTGATTATGGGACAAAAATCGTATAACGGCGTGGCGATTTTGTCGAAGCACGAGATAAAAGACGTGCAGAAAAATTTTCACGATGACGTATTAGACGCGCCAAAACGTTTGATTGCCGCAACAATTAAAGACATTCGCATTGTCAACACATATATTCCGAACGGCACGGAACTTTGGACGGATAAATTTGCTTTTAAATTAGATTGGCTGCAGCGTCTGCGAAAATTTTTTGATGAAACCTGCGCCTGCGACGGAGATGTTTTATTGTGCGGAGATTTTAACGTCGCGCCTGATGAGCGCGATGTTTGGAACGTGGGATTCTGGGAAGGCAAACTGCATTTTACAAAGCCGGAACGCGCCGCCATTCATCACGTCAAACAATGGGGTTTTGTGGATGTTTTCCGTCAAATAAACGGCGACGAGAAAAAATTTTCGTGGTGGAATTACCGCGAAGGCGCGTTTTTCAAAAATCAAGGCTTGCGGATTGACCACATTTGGACTTCAAAAAGTTTGGCGGAAAAATGCATCGCCTGTTGGATTGATAGAAAACCACGCGGCGCACCGCGTCCTTCAGACCACGCGCCGGTTGTCGCAGAATTTGAAATAATATAAATCAAGAATTAGAAATAGGCGAAAAGGTTAACTCTGCGCCTTTGCGTCTTTGCGGGAAATTAAAAGGATAACTAATAGTGTTTGTTTCGGGAGGATTCCCGCAAAGACGCAAAGGCGCAAAGGCGGAAAAGAAGAGATTATTTTTTTTATAATTGCAGGAGTATCTCAAAAATTGAAGATTCTAATAGCAAATTATCAGCCGCTCACTATTGACTATTAACTATCTTGCGATAAAAAGATTTTTCTTTGTAAATCAGTTAAAAGTATAGAGTGAACAGTTAATAGTTTTGCTCTTTTTTCTGTATTTTGAGAAAGTCCTAAATTGATTTAATAAAAATAAAAAATTTAGGCGTGCAGTAACAAATAAAAGATGAAAACAGCACTTATCCATCATCCGATTTACGAAAAACACGACACAGGAATTGGACATCCCGAAACGCCGAAGCGTTACGAGGTCATAATGAATGCTCTCGAAAATGACAAAAAGTTTTGGGAATCGTTAAATTCCATCAAAGCCGAACCCGTTTCCAAAGGAATTATTCAAGCCGCGCACACGCCGCAGCACTTCAAGCAGATTGAAACGGCGTTTGAAAACGGTGTGGAATATCTCGATGCCGATACGGTTGTTTCGATGCATTCTTTTGAAGCGTCGCTTTACGGTGCGGGCGGCGCGTGTCGTGCGGTTGACGCGGTGATAAACGGTGAAGCAAAAAATGCTTTTGTCGCGGCGCGTCCGCCCGGTCATCACGCAACCGCCGAAAATGCGATGGGCTTTTGTCTTTTCAATAATGTTGCGGTTGCGGTGCGTTACGCGCAAAACAAATACAAGGAAATCGAACGAGTCGCAATTATTGACTGGGACGTGCATCACGGCAACGGAACGCAGGGAATTTTTTTTGACGACCCGACGGTTTTCTTCTTTTCGATGCACCAATATCCGTGGTATCCGGGAACAGGCAGTCGCGGCGAAACCGGTTTCGGGCGCGGCAAAGATTACACGCTGAACGTTCCGGTTAAAGCGCAAACTTCGGCGCAGTCGCAAAAGCGGATGTTTGAAAACGCGCTCGGCGATATTCGTCGAAGTTTCAAGCCCGATTTGATAATGATTTCCGCCGGTTTCGACGCGCATTTGACCGACCCGCTCGGACAACTTCTTTTGGAAGATAGTGATTTTGTGCAAATGACGCGCACGGTCAAACAATGGGCGGATGAAGTTTGCGGCGGCAGAATTGTTTCGTGTCTCGAAGGCGGTTATAATCTGGAAACGCTTGGGCAAACGGTCAAGGCGCACGTTAAGACGTTAAGCGATAAATAATTGGTCTGCTTTGCGAAAAGAAAGTTGTAATAACGCCAAAAGCAAATTGGAGTTGCTTCGTTTCAAATTTGAATTCGTCAAAAGAAAGCATGATTTTATCGAAGAAAAAGCTGACTGTCTGAACTAGAGCAAATTTCAGATGAATGAAATATAAGCTAAATCGGTTTAGATGCCAACTCATCCTTCTAAATTTTAAACTCTCAACTGTTTTCTAAAAAATTTATTCGTCAGACAGTTTAGAATGCGAGAGTTTAGAATTTAGAGTTTGTGCTTCGTTTAGCTAAAATCCGCTATAAGTTGCAACTTTGTTCATATTTCCTGCATTTTTTGTGTTAAACTCTTTGGCAAAAGAGCTAAAGAATAAAAAAGGAGGAAAAGCGATGTCGGATGTAGAAATTCCATGTGTGCAATGCAAGGAAATTTTTGTTTTTACCGAAAGGGAACAGGAAAATTTTTATCAGCGAAATATGATGTCGCCGCAGAGATGTCTGAAATGCCGCTCAAAAAAAGCGGCATCGAGCGCAAATGCACCGACACGATTTGAAATCGTTTGCGACAACTGTGGCAAACACGACCACGTACCGTTTCAGCCAAAAGTCGGACGTTCGGTTTTGTGCAAGGAGTGTCATCAGGCGAATCGTTCAAAGGTGAGATTCGTTTAGCAAAGTTTCAAATTTCAAATTCCAGATTCCAAATTTGGAATCTGGAATCTATATTTATGTCTTTTGAAACCGTTAAATATAAATTAAATGGCAACGTGGCGACAATCACAATGAATCGCCCCGAAGCCCTAAATGCGCTTTCACTGCAATTAACGGAAGATTTGCGCCTCGCTATCGAAAAAGCCGTTGAAGATAAAGCGCGAGCCGTGATTTTAACTGGCGAGGGACGCGCTTTTTGTTCGGGCGGCGATTTGCGCGAGATGCAGTCGATGTGGCAAAAAGAAGGCAGAATCAAAGCGTTTTTGGAAGAACCTTTGCGGGTGTTGCACAATGTTATTTTGCTCATTCGGGAAACGCCGATTCCGTTTGTCGCGGCGGTACAGGGCGTTTGCGCGGGCGCGGGAACAAATTTCGCGTTGGCTTGCGACATCGTTTTTGCGGCGGAAAACGCGAGTTTCAACGAAGCGTTTGTCAGAATCGGACTTTCGCCCGATTGCGGCGGAAGTTTTTTTCTTCCGCGTGCAGTTGGCGAAAAACTCGCGGCGGAAATTTTTATGACGGGTGAAACAATTCCGGCGGAAAAAGCGTTACAAATCGGTATGATAAATCGCGTTGTAACGGCGGAAAATTTAATGGAAGAAACATTGGAAATGGCAAAAAAACTCGCGCTTGCGCCGACTGGCTCAATCGGGCGAATAAAGAAAATGCTCAATGCTTCGTTTTCAAATAATTTGATGCAGCAGCTTGATTTAGAACACGAATTGCAAATCGAAGCGGGCAAATCAAACGATTTTCGGGAAGGTGTAACGGCATTTTTTGAAAAACGCGCGCCTAATTTTACGGGAACTTAAAATTTATTATTTTCTGAAGGTAAAAGCCGTTGGGTTTCGCACCTGACGGCATTTTTATTTTGGATTTTAGATTTTGGATTTTGGATTTACAAAATACTTTAAGTAAATTTCAGACTGGAAATCAATATCAACTTTTGAGTTACAGAATTTTCTATTCAAAGTCGCATTACGCCCATTCCAAAATCCAAAATCTAAAATCCAAAATCAATATGAATTTGACTTACGGACAATTACTCGGCAGTAACCGAAATTTCCGCAACCTGCTGTGGGGACAAGTCGTTTCCGAACTCGGCAATTGGTTTAACTTCATCGCGGGCTTGGGACTTGTGCGTCTTGTTTCGGGAGCAGAACCGACGGCGGCAGCGATTTTAATGGTTTGCCGCACATTGCCGTTTGCTTTGCTGATGCCCGTTGCGGGAACTTTTGTTGACCGTTTTTCGCGCCGTCAAGTGATGATTTTTACCGATTTGGCGCGGGTCTTTCTGGCACTCATCTTTTTGCTCGTTACTTCGCGTGAAAATCTCTGGATTGCTTATTTAGCTTCGATTCTGCTTTCCACATTCGGCGCGTTTTTTGAAGCCGCCAAAAATGCCACCGCGCCAAATGTTTCGGGCAAAGAAGGTTTGCTTGCCGGAACTGCTTTGATGTTTTCTTCAAGGTTTTTGCTGATGGCAATCGGCGCGGCACTCGGCGGTTGGGCAGCGGCGATTTTCGGCTACAAAGTCGCGTTTATCATCAATGCCGCATCGTTTTTGATTTCGGCTTATTCGGTCTGGCTGATTCCCGAAGCGGCAACGCGGGAAACAGAAAATTACGAATTACGAACTACGAATTACGAGTCAGAAAAAATTCGAAGAACATCTTTCTTGACTGAATTGAAAGAAGGTTTGAATTATATGTTCAATAGCCGTTTTGCGATGACGATTTTGATAATGAACATCATTTGGGCAACGGGCGGCGGCGCGATAAATATCGTTTTTGACCAGTTGGGCGGAGTCTTTTTTGCCAACGAAAAAAATTGGAATCCCGACACCGCCGTCGCATTGCTCTACACGGTGAGCGGTATCGGAATGTTTGTCGGAATGATTATCGCGCACCGCATCGGCACAATGGTTGAACTAAAAAATATCACTAACAGTTTTATCGGTTGGACTTTAATAATTCACGGAGTTTTGTTCGCCGTCGGCGGTTATATGCCGAATTTGTGGCTGGTGCTGTTTTTCGTCTTTATCTCGCGGGTGATTATCGGCGTGGAATACGCGGTGCAGGAAACTCTTTTCCAACGCTCTCTGCCGGATTACATTCGCGGGCGCATTTCGACGATTGACCGCGGCGCGGAAATTACAATGTTTAGTCTGGCGAGTTATTTAGCAGGAATTTCGCTCTATACAATCTCGCCGCAGATGTTGATGGTGATTTCGGGCGTTTTGTCGGGAAGCGCGGGAATCGTCTGGTTTCTGCGAATGAAACGCGATGAGAAAACAAGTTTCAATAACGCGAAAATTTTAACCGAAGCGTAGAGTAAAAAAGGAAAATTGATAGCAAAATCAATTTTCCTTTTTATTTTGAATGATGTAGTTTAGCTTTATGACTTCAAAAGTTGCTTGGCAATCACCAATCTCTGAATCTCGCTTGTGCCTTCACCGATGGTGCAGAGTTTTGAATCGCGCCAGTATTTTTCCGCCGGATAATCTTTTGTGTAGCCGTAACCGCCGTGAATCTGGATTGATTCCTCCGAAACTCTAACCGCGACTTCCGAAGCGTAAAGTTTTGCCATCGCCGATTGTTTTGTAACCCGTTTGTCGTTGTCCTTCAAATATGCGGCTTGCTGTGTTAAAAGTCGTGCGGCTTCGATTTGTGTTGCCATATCTGCGAGTTTAAATTGAATCGCTTGAAATTCGGCAATCGGATGACCGAATTGAACTCTTTCTTTTGCGTATTTGACCGCCGCTTCATACGCGCCTTGCGCGATTCCGACCGATAAAGCCGCGATTGAAATTCTGCCGCCATCTAAAATTTTCATCGCCTGCAAAAAGCCTTCGCCTTCGCTGCCGAGCAAATTTTCATCGGGAATATAGCAATCTTCAAACACGACCGAAGCCGTTTCGCTGGCACGCATTCCGAGTTTGTTTTCTTTTTTGTCGGAGCGAAAACCTTCCATTGATTTGTCGAAAATAAACGCGGAAATCCCTTTTGCTCCTTTTTCCTTGTCGGTAACGGCAACCGCGACGCAAGTGTTGCAGACAATCGCGTGGGTGATAAAATTCTTTGAGCCGTTGACGATGTAACCGCCGTTTGAATGAACGGCAGTCGTGCGCGTTCCAGAAGCGTCCGAACCCGCGCCCGCTTCGGTCAAACCCCACGCGCCGAAACTTTTCCCTTCGGCAAGCGGTACGAGATATTTTTGTTTTTGTTCTTCCGTGCCAAATGTGTAAATGTGATTCGAGCAAAGCGAATTATGCGCCGCCACCGACAAACCAACCGAGCCGTCAATCCGCGCAATTTCTTCGATAATCGCTGCATATTCGATATAACCCATTCCCGCGCCGCCGTATTCTTCGGGAAAAATAATTCCGAGCAGTCCGAGTTCGGCAAGTTTCGGGCGCAATTCAACGGGAAAATACTGTGTTTCGTCCCATTCCATCACGTGCGGCAAAATTTCGCTCTCGGCAAATTCGCGTACGCTCATCTTTATCTGCTGTTGTTCTTCCGTCAGTTCAAAGTTCATAATTGATAAATGTTTATAAAAAGTTTGCTTAATTATATCAAAAATTTAGCATAAAATAATTTCCGATGCTGATTATTAAACTGTTTCTAAAGTGGCTGTTGGGAATCGGCTTTATTGCGGCGGGAATTAACCACTTTCTCAACACAGAATTTTACTTAAAAATTATGCCGCCATATTTGCCTTGGCATATTTTTTTGGTTTATTTAAGTGGAGTTTTTGAAATTGTTTTCGGCGTTTTGCTTTTGATTCCAAAATTCTCGCTCCTTGCCGCGTGGGGTTTGATTGCGCTTTTAATCGCGGTTTTTCCTGCCAATATTTATATGGCGATGAACACGGAACTTTTCCCCGAAATTAGTCCGGCGGCTTTATACTTGCGCTTGCCGCTTCAGTTGGCGATAATCGCTTGGGCTTATTGGTTCACTCGTGAAAAAAATCTTGATTAAATATCCGAAAGCACATACTATTTACTAACTTTATAAAATTAGGAGAGATGCTCCGACCTTGATAGTTGAAAGCCGCAGAAAAAATTATGTATAAAAAACTAACGCCGGTATTTTTAATTTTGTTTTTGGGAAACATATTTGGTTTGGCAGCTTTTGCTCAAAAAAGTTCTCCGACCGGATTAACTCTGGAGATTAATTTTTATAAAGGAAGACCGCCTGCGTATCAGACAGTCGCAGAGTCCGCGACGGAAGCAGGATGGGCTTGGTATTCATTATTCAAACGAATACCGGATTTTCAAATCTCTGCCGATTCGCTTCCGGTCAGGGCGGTTAAAATTGTTCCGTATCTCGAAAAAGACGCGGTGAAAATCAATGTTTCCGTTTTTACAGGACGAAAGATTCACGAAAAAGAAGAAACTGTCGGCGTGTATTCGGTGCGTGAAAACGAGCGCGTAACGATAAAAGACTTAGCGAGATTCGGCGTTGAACCGTTTGAAATCGCGGTTGTCCGAGTTGCATCGGCAGCTTCTGTTTTGCCGTCTGTCGTCAACAAAACAAATTCATTGCAGATAACGGGCATCGAACCGATTTTCTCGACGCTCCCTTCATACAAAATCAGGATGTTAAATACTTCTGCCAAAGCCGTCAGCGCATTCACATTTGAAACAACAGTGAACGGTCAGAGAAGATTGTCGGGTTTGCCGCAAGGCGGAAAAGGCAAACCGTTGATAGAATCGGGTGCGACATTTGAAAAAGAAATAAGCAACTCACTTGAACATAAACAACCTTTAAACGGGCAAATTCCGCCCGTCCAAGAAAATCAAATACTTGTTATCTCGTCGGTAATTTTCGATGACGGAACGTATGAAGGCGACGCGAAAAATGCCGCCGGATTTCGCGCCTTTACACTCGGACGCAAAGTGCAGCTCAAAAAAATCATCGCTTTACTACAAAAAGCAACGGAAACCGACGCGCAAATTTCCGTTTTAGACAATCTTGACAAACAATTTGCCGCTTTGGGAAGAGAAGTTGATGACGTTTCTTTTAACGAATTGGTTAAAGAGTTTCCGACACTGACCGAAAAAGAAAAAACAAATCTACGAATTTCGGCGGAAGTTGCTTCAAACGGAATTCAAGCGGAAACGCGCAAAGAATTACAGATTTTTAGAAATAATAATTCGACTGCGAATGCTGATTCCATCCGTGCTTGGTTGGCGACTGCCACAGAGCAGTATCAAAACTGGCTGGTGCGGCTTCCGTAATAAATTTATCAATTGGCAAGATAATGTCATCAAAACAGGCGCGGAAATATATAAAGAATCTAAACTCAAATAATTTTTCACCACGCAACAAACTCAAATGCACACTTGGAAACTTGAACTCGAATACGAAGGCACGCGCTATCGCGGCTGGCAGATTCAGCATAATACAAAAACCGTGCAGGGTGAATTGGTCAACGCGGCGCGACAGCTTTTTGCGGGAAAGGTCGAAATCGGCGGCGCGGAGAGAACCGACGCGGGCGTTCACGCCCTTTCACAAACCGCTCATTTAATTGTTTCCGATTTGTAGACAAATATTACGCCGCGCCAGATTCTGCAAGGATTTAATGATTTACTGCCGCCCGACATCAATCTTATCAAGGTAATCAACGCGCCCGAAAATTTCAACGCCCGCCGCGATGCTGCATCGCGCTATTATCTTTATCAAATCTCGACGCGCCGGACGGCATTTGCAAAAATTTTTGTTTGGTGGATAAAAGATAATCTGGACGCGAAAGCAATGCGGGAAGCGGCGGAAATGCTTGTCGGCAGACATAATTTCGGGTCTTTTTGCGAAACAGAAGAAGGAAAAAAACAATCAACTATCGTCGCCATTGAAAAAGCCGAAGTTTTTACCGACGGCGATCTGATTTGTTTTCGCATCGGCGCAAATCGTTTTTTGTGGAAAATGGTCAGAAGAGTTGTCGGTATTCTGGCGGAAGTCGGGCGCGGAAATCTTTCTTATGACGCTTTTCAAAGGCTTTTGAAATTTGAGTCAAACGCGCCCGCGAAATTTACCGCGCCGCCTTCGGGACTTTTTTTGGAGAAAGTTTTATATCAAGGCGATGATGCGCCGAAAGAAAAAAGGTCAGCACTTTCCATCTAAAAATTTTTCAAACCGCAAAATTGCAAATTGCAAATCCAAAATCCAAAATCTAAAATCTCGTCGCTTGCTTTTCACCGCCGAGTTATGACAAATTCAAAGAATAGAAGTTTTATAAAAATTTGTTTTGCAGGAGTTAAAGATAAATGCACAAAATTACTGCGGAAACAGCAGAAGGAATTGTTGCTTTTGAAGCGGAAGAAGAAAGAAAACTCGTTTTATGTCTTGAAGACAACGGCATTGACATTTTGCATCGGTGCGGCGGAAACGCCAAATGCACGACTTGCCGCGTCGAAGTTTTAGCGGGCGATCCGGGCGAAATCGGCGAACCGGAAAAAGTTGTCTTAGCCACAAAAACCGATTTGAGCGACCACACGCGCCTGTCGTGTCAGGTGCGCTTGATTGATGATTTGCACGTCAAAGTCATTAACCAAGCCAGCGTCAAAGGAATTGACGCGGGACCAAGACCAGTCGAATAATTATGCGGCTTTTTTTGACAAAGGGTTTTTGATATACTGAAAAATCATTACCATTTTATATGCCAGTATTGAAAACGGTTGGAATTTATCTGCCGCCGCAAGCGGCAGCGAACAAGGAGAAAATTATTTATGGAAACGAAAACTGCAACGACAACAAGCAATATAAACACAGCGAAATATCCGTTTGAACTGCCGCCGCTCGAATATGATTTCGACGCGCTCGAGCCGGTGATTGATGCCGAAACGATGAAACTGCATCACGACAAACATCATCAGGCATACGTTGATAAATTAAACGAAGCGGTTGAGAAAAACGCTGATTTGCAGGACAAAACTTTGGCGGAGATTTTGTCTGATTTGGACTCGATACCGGAAGACATTCGCAGCGCGGTGCGAAACAACGGCGGCGGACACATCAATCATTCGATGTTTTGGAAAATTATGAAATTGAACGAAGGCGGCAAGCCGTCGGGCGATTTGGCGACGGCGATTGACCGCGATTTCGGCTCATTGGACGATTTCAAAACGAAATTCAACGACGCGGGCGTAAAGCAATTCGGTTCGGGCTGGGTTTTTGTCATCGCCAACGGCGACAAATTGGAAATCCAAGCGATGCCGAATCAGGACACGCCGTTTCACAAAGGACGCGAGCCGCTTTTTGGTAACGACGTTTGGGAACACGCTTATTATCTGAAATACAACAACCGCCGACCGGATTATCTGAAAGCGTGGTGGGACGTGGTTGATTGGGACGCGGTTGCCGAGCGATACGAAAGATTACGCAGCGCATAATTTTGAATTCGGCGAAAGCAAAAAATTTAACCACAGATGAATACAAATAAACAACTGATTTGAAATTAAAATCGGCTTGAATTTGTGTTAATCTGTGGTTTTATTATTTATATGATTGAAGAAAAAGTTTTAATCGAAAAATTTGTTGCCAAAAGCCGCAAGCGCGAAAGATTGCCAAAACCCGATTGGCTGAAAATCAAAATCGGCGACCCGACCAATCAGAACGCGGTTCTGAAGTTGATTGATGGTTTGAATCTGCACACGGTTTGCCAAGAAGCGCGTTGCCCGAACATTTTTGAATGTTGGACGGACAAAACGGCGACATTTATGCTCGGCGGCGACACCTGCACGCGGCATTGCGGATTTTGCGCGGTCAACAAAGGCAAGCCGATGGAACTCGACCCGCTTGAGCCGACGCATGTTGCCGAAGCGGTGAAACATTTAGGACTTGCTCACGCCGTTATTACATCGGTCAATCGTGATGATTTGCCGGACGGCGGCGCGGCGCATTGGGCGAAAACGATTCGCAAAGTTCACGAAACGAACCCGACGTGCCGTGTCGAAGTTTTGATTCCTGATTTTCAAGGCAATGAAGACGCGCTCAACACGGTTTTGGCAGCGCGTCCCGAAGTTCTTAATCACAACACGGAAACAATTGCGCGGCTTTATCGCCGCGTCCGTCCCGATGCAAAATATCAGCAATCAATGACGCTTTTAGAACGCGCGGCGCATTACCGCGACACGCGCTTTTCCCAAATGAAAACAAAAAGCGGCATTATGGCTGGACTCGGTGAAGAATTTGAAGAGGTCGTCGCGCTGATGAAAGATTTACGAAGCGTTTCCTGCGACATTATGACCATCGGGCAATATCTCCAACCTTACGAAAAACGTCTGCCTGTTGAAAGATATGTAACACCCGAAGAATTTGCCGAATGGAAAAAGATTGGTCTGAGTTTGGGTTTTAAGCACGTCGAATCTTCGCCTTTAACGCGCAGTTCGTATCACGCGCGGCAGCAAACTGAAAGCGGCAGCGGAACGTCAGTTTCAGCAAAAGTTTAAACAAAAACATCTGTTAAATTATTTTCGTGATAACATCTTTAATTGATGAAATTTACAGTTCTCGGCAGCGGTTCGACAGGCAATTCTGTTTTAATCTGCACCGAAAAAACAAAAATTTTAGTTGATGCCGGTTTAAGCGCGAAGGAAACTTTGCGCCGTTTGGCAGTTGTCGGCATGGATTTTAAAGATTTAGACGCGGTTTTAATCACGCATGAACACGGCGACCACGCGGGCGGTTTGCGCGTTTTGCTCAATACTGTCGGTTGTAATGTTTATATGTCGGGTGAAACGAAAAATGCTTATTTGCGCGACACTCGCAGCCAGAACAACGAAGCCGCCAAACGCGCCGAAAAAATAAAAAATCGGACGGTTGAAATTGAATCAAGCAAGAATTTTTGCATCGGCGATATTGATTTCGAGCCATTCAGCGTTCCGCACGACGCGGTGGATAATTTTGGTTTTGTAGCGAAAAACGGCGGCGTGAGAATCGCAACTTTGATGGATTTAGGTTGTTTTACAACACTTATCAAGGAAAAACTGCGCGGCTGCGACGGCATCATTATCGAATCGAATCACAGCCGCGATATGCTTAAAACCTGTCCGATTTATACTTGGGAATTGAAGCAGAGAATTTTGTCGCGCACCGGACATCTGTCAAACGAAGATTTATCCGATTGGCTGACCGATGATTTTGACGGGAGCGCACGGCACATTGTTTTAGCACATCTCTCGCAACGCGCCAACGAACCGCATCTGGCACGGCTGACGGCGCAAACTGCTTTGCAGATGCGCTCGCCGCTCTTTAAAGTCGAAACGCAAATTACGATTTCATATCACCGCGAACCGACGGATTGGATTGAGTTTTAATGCCCAACTAAAAACAAAAAGCGCAGACAAAATATCTGCGCTTTCTTATTTTAATTGTAACTTTCTATTACTGAGTAATTTCAGTCATTCGCACCGGGTCAAGCACCAGCGAATTATCACCCGGTCTAATCGAAACAGGCGAACTCCAGATGGCGTAGCCGTTGCGCGTTTTGGTAATGCCGAACAGATAATAACTGTCGGGTTTGACATCTTTCATTTGCGCTTTACCGCTTGAATCAGTTGTAACGTCGTATTTAACGTGCTTATTGATGGCATCCAACGCTTTTTTTCTGGTTTCGCTGTATTTATCGGGATAAACGACCGACAAACCAAAAGCCGTAGTTAAGCCTTGTCCTGTTTCATCACTGAGGTTTGCGTCGCTCAAAATACTTTGCAAATCTTTATCGAGCAAATAAAACTTTTCGTCTTTAACGGGCTGGATGTTTCCCGATTTAGTCGCAATTTTTGCTTCTAAGCTAACTGTTCCCCTGTCCGGTGCAACCGTTTCAGGCGGAACTGTCGTAACAGTTGTCTGCGATGACGAAGACGGCGGAACAATTACTTGCTGCGGTTCGGACGACGGCGGAATGACTACTTCATTCGGCTGCGTGTCAGTGCGAACGGTTGTTTCGCGCGTGTTGGCGGGTATTCTTTGCGCGGCAACATTAACGTTAATATTGCCGTTGGCGGCATCGTCGCTCTTCAAAAAGTAAAAAAGCAGAAATACGAGCAATAAACCCAAAACGCCGAGCGGGATAAACGCCCACGGCGGGAAACCTTCTCGTTCTCGCGGAACTTCGCTGACCACGACATTTCTTTGAATGGGCGGTGTAACGACCGGCGGAACAAATGAATGACCGCAATTTGGACACGCAGAGGCGGTTGTTGAAACCTCGTGCGCGCACTCAGGACAAATTATTAAAGACATTATAAAAAAAATCCTCCATTTTTTTAGTCAAATTAACATTAACATTTTTCGCAAAAAAGTGATACCAGTTTTTACCATTAAAAATGATTAGATAGTGAAACTTTTCCTGCAATTGATAAAATGATAAGTTAGGATAACTTTGCTTTTATTATTTTAATCAAGAAGGAAAAACTAAGTTATGAATGCAGAACAGCAGGGGAAAAAATTTTTAGCAAGTGTGGCTCATTATTTTGATAAAGCCGCCGCTTTGACCCCCCATCCCGAAGGATTGTTGAACCAGATAAAAATATGCAACAGCGTTTATTCGTTTCAGTTTCCGATTAGAACCGGCGACGGCTACAAAACGATAACCGCGTGGCGTGCCGAACACAGCCATCATAAATTGCCCGTCAAAGGCGGCATCAGATATTCCGAAGAAGCGAGCGCAGACGAAGTCGTCGCGCTGGCTTCGTTGATGACTTATAAGTGCGCGGTGGTTGATGTACCATTTGGCGGCGCGAAAGGCGCGGTGAAAATCAATCCGAAAGATCATTCTCGAAGCGAACTCGAACAAATCACGCGGCGTTACACGGCGGAACTTATCAAGAAAAATTTCATCGGTCCCGCAATAGATGTTCCCGCGCCCGATTATGGCACCGGAGCGCGTGAAATGTCCTGGATTGCCGACACTTATCTGGCGTTTCATCCCGAACAAATCGACGCACTCGGCTGCGTTACGGGGAAAACCGTTTCGCAAGGCGGCATTCGCGGACGCAACGAAGCGACCGGATTAGGCGTTTTTTACGGTCTACGCGAAGTCTGCGACAACGCCGAAGATATGAAGGAAATCGGTTTGGAAAAGGGAATCGAAGGCAAGACGGTTGTCGTGCAAGGCTTGGGAAACGTCGGTTATCACGCGGCGAAGTTCTGTCAGGAAGGCGGCGCGAGAATTATTGCGTTTGCCGAATACGAAGGCGCAATTTACGATGAAAACGGCATTAACTTGGAAGATTTAATGCATCATCGCAAAGAAACCGGCTCAATTCTTAATTTTCCGAACGCGAAAAACCTTGACCGCCGTGAAGACGCGCTCGAAATCGAATGCGATATTTTGATTCCCGCCGCGCTCGAAAATCAGATAACGGCGGAAAACGCGCCGCGCGTCAAAGCAAAAATCATCGGCGAAGGCGCAAACGGACCGATTACCGCCAATGCCGAAGATATTTTGCAGGAAAAAGGCATTATGGTTGTTCCCGATATTTATCTGAACGCGGGCGGCGTTACGGTTTCCTATTTTGAGTGGCTCAAAAATCTGTCGCACGTTCGTTTCGGCAGAATGGAAAAACGCTTTGAACAAGGCACATTTGACCGGCTGCTGCAGTTGATTGAGAAGGAAACTGGCAGAAAATTAACCAGGGAAGAACGTAATCTGGTTGCCCGCGGCGCGGACGAAGCCGACCTTGTTTATTCGGGTTTGGAAGAAACAATGATTTCATCTTATCAGCAGATTCGGGAAATCTTAAAACAAAAAAAAGAAGTCGGGACTTTACGAACCGCCGCTTTTATCAACGCGCTCAACAAAATAGCAGTGTGCTATGCCGAGTTGGGAATTTTCCCATAAACCTTGAAAACTTATAAAAGGGTATTTGACACAAAAAAGGCATCTTGATTGAGATGCCTTTCTCTTTATAAATTTGTTGAAGTTGGTGAATGGATTTGAAGCACCGAGATGCTGATTACATATCAAATTTAGGCTGTTTTCAATAGTTTTCTTGAACTTTCACTTCTACTCTAATCTGTTTATTTCACTGTGTTCAGCTATAATAAAGTCATCTTGGCTTTTCTTAAAATATCAGCGAATAAGTAGTCGGACAAATTTAAATCAAGCTAAATTTCCATCTAACTAGATGGAAAGTTGATAATTGATAATTTGGTCGGAAGCCGTGCCTTTATCAATTATCAACTTTCCATTATCGATTATTTGGCAAGTGATAAATTGTCCTAACTTTAACTTAATTGTGTCCGACTAAGTATCAATTCAAAGTGTGAGTAAAGGTGTGAGTTATGGCAAAATAAAAAATAAATCCACAGAGGTTTCAATTCCACATTGGTTCAATTAAAAGTCGGCGTTTGAAGTGGAGTCAGGCAACAACTCATGTTTCAATTCCACATTGGTTCAATTAAAAGCCAGCGATAAGTTAAATCGAATCCATTTGGAAAAACGTTTCAATTCCACATTGGTTCAATTAAAAGGGGGGGGGGCAAGCGACGGGCGGCATTTGTATATCAAGTTTCAATTCCACATTGGTTCAATTAAAAGAATCTGTGATTGCAGCAAACAGTCGCGGAAAACAACGTTTCAATTCCACATTGGTTCAATTAAAAGGTGAGCAAAATCAGAGCGCGTTTGCTGCTCAAGCGTGTTTCAATTCCACATTGGTTCAATTAAAAGTTGCGAATCTTTTTAATAGCTGTGGCTTGAATAAAGAGTTTCAATTCCACATTGGTTCAATTAAAAGACAGGTCAAGGGCATAGCTTAAAATCTCGCTTGCCTCGTTTCAATTCCACATTGGTTCAATTAAAAGTTTCTTGTTAAATTGAAGTGATGCGTTTTGCAATCGTTTCAATTCCACATTGGTTCAATTAAAAGCGTTCCAACGACTTCTTTGTTGAGCGAGTCATCGAGGTTTCAATTCCACATTGGTTCAATTAAAAGTTTAACTTCATCTTTTTTCACAGCAACGACAACTTGGTTTCAATTCCACATTGGTTCAATTAAAAGAGCACAAAAACGACTGCGCTGTTTTTCAAAACTGGCGAGTTTCAATTCCACATTGGTTCAATTAAAAGTTCGCCGCCGTTTCGATTCCAACCGTGCCGGCACATGTTTCAATTCCACATTGGTTCAATTAAAAGGCATCGAGTGCCGCTAAATCTTCGCCCGCAATAAGTCGTTTCAATTCCACATTGGTTCAATTAAAAGTCAGGCTTTAAAAACAAAGCCCGCTCTGCTTTGCGAGTTTCAATTCCACATTGGTTCAATTAAAAGACGGCGATTCAACTTCGAAGTGCTTTTCAGACGAGGTTTCAATTCCACATTGGTTCAATTAAAAGTCCGATTTCCGAGTAATAAGTGTTATTGATTTTATTGGATTTAGCGAATTTTGGCAATCATTTCTTTTGTTTTGCGGTCGTCAGGTGGCAGTAGTGTGAAAAGTGCGGGAAGTTGACGACGTTGGTTAACTTTAATACTTAGAATATTTTAGCTTTTGTTCATTTAATTTTGCGAAGTGTTTTATCTTTGTTTTACCTGATTTCCAGACGGTTGACGACTTTGCGGATTTACCGTATAGCATCTATCCTGCTGCATTATAACAAATTAGAAGTCGTTCCGCGCTGGTTTCCCATCTCTTCACGACGCAGCCATTTTTCATCTCTGGCAATATATAACAGAACCGAATCGGTTTCGTTATTCATAATATTTCGCAAATCATTTTTGACAATTTCAATTTGCGCTTCGGTCAATTCGCCTTCAAACACGGAATTTTGCCGCCAATTCAAATAGCGTTTCAGACATTTGTGAACTTTCGTGACGCGTTCAACCGAAATATCATAGACAATTAAAACATACATAAATTTTGATTTCAAGAACTGTGTTTTTTATTTGATTAAAAGTTACGCAGTTAAAAAGCCGATGTTGGCGGAAGCCCGCACGCGCGTAAGGGCGTGAATCCTATTACATTGAATTAATTGTTTCATCCTTACACAGTTGCTTCGCGCGTGTTTCCGCATCAACTGATAACCTGTTAATGTAGTTTTTATTACCACCAGGCATGAAAACCTTTATATTCTTCGACTTCCGTCAGATGTTTGACAAGTTTGTAACATTCCAATCTGATGAGTCTTTCATAACTGACTTTTCGTTTAAGTCGCCGGTGTTCAATCGTTGTCTGCAATCGTGCATCCCATTCCTTCAAAACTATTTTACGACCTGAATCTTTCAAATAACAACAATTCAAATCCTGCGCGAAATGTTTTTCCGAAAGCTGTCTGTTGTTGAAAAGTCGAAATATCAATCTGTCTGCCAAAATCGGTTTGAAAACTTCCGCTAAATCCAGTGCCAGCGAGAATCTTCTGAATCCGGGTTCGTGCAGAAATGAAATCGTCGGGTCCAGTTGCGAGCGATAAATCTGTGTCAGCACGGATGAATAAACCAAGCCGTTGGTAAATGAAATCAACGCATTGACCATATTGTCGGGCGGACGGCGAACACGCTTTTTAAATTCGACATCGCGCTTGATGATTTTCTCAAACGCTTTGTAATAAGCCGCTCGCGCACGTCCTTCGCACGCCATTAATTCGTTAATCTGCTTGACGCTTTCAAGGCGCAAAACTTCCGTCTGCACGAGTTCGGTTTCAGCCAATAAATCAACGCCGCGCGTTCCGTAATAACGCAAATTTCGCAAAATGTTGTGCAGCGCCGCGCCGATTAACTCTTTTGCAAGCCGCAGACGTTTTAGATTTGAACTGTAATGCCTGACCTGTTTGACGAGCAGAAATCCGGCTTGCAAGTATTCTCGCGGATAGAATGAGCCGGTGTAAAAGCCGTAATAATTGAAAAAATGAAGCGGAATTTTTTTTGAAGCGAGAAAATTTAAAACCTTCGCATTCAAATCAAGTTCCTGAAAACACCAAATCGCGTCAACGTCTTCGACCGGAATCACACGCTTTTCCCGAACGCGCACCGGCTTATCGTTTTCCGTTTCACCAGCCGTTACGAGTGAACACGCTTCGATTAGATTTTCCGTGTCCGATTCAAGAAATAATTCGCCCAAATAATCCGCGCCAATTTTCTGTCCAATTGTGGAAAGAACTTCTTCCGAACCGTCATCGACGGTTTCTGCATTGCCCGTTTCCGCTTCTTGAATTTTCGGCTTTTCATCCACAATCTCGCCTGAAAGCTCAAACAAAAGCGTGTTGTCCTTGCGCCGCAAACGACCTGAACGGGTTAGATAATAATGACGTGCCATATTCAATTTTGGATTTTAGATTTTGGATTTTGGATTATTTGCGAAATACCAAGTTCATAGTTATTCCGCAATCCGCAATCGGTTCATCCCCAACAAAGTTCGGCATAACTGCACGAACGACAAATCTTCATAAATTCGACTTCCGGCGGCGCATCCATCGAACTGATTTTCTCCATTTCCTGCAAAGCCCTTTCGAGTTCCGATTCTTTTTCGGCAGTTAATTCGACGATTTGCGTTTGCCGCAACTTCGGATAATCAATCTGTCCGCGTAAACCTTTAACACCTTTTTGCTTGAGATAATAAATGTAATAAAGCAGCTGAAACTCGTGCGCTTCTTCCATACTATCGGTAAGTTTGACTTCGTGAATCACGCCGTCCGCCTGCCAATCAAGCACAATCTTCCCGTCAATCGAGATTTCCTTTTTCTTGCGCTCGTAAGATTTTTCGTGAACGAGCTTCCCCAACTTCACGCGGTCTGATTCGGTTTCCATCTGGATGCCGTGATGAAACCACCACAGTTTTTTCCGGCAGATAAAATAATATCCGACTTCCGTCCCCGTAAATTTCGTGAGTTCGTTCATTGTGCTATACGTATAATGTTTTATGCGTCATACGGACTAATCAAAACTTTGCCTTCATAATCAATCAAACCGAGTTTGATTTGCATTAAAAAGCCGTATCTTCCCAAAACATTCGTTTGAAATTCAGCGTCTTCGGCAAAGCAAACTAAAACATCGAAATCATAGCCCAAAACCGCGAGCCTAACTTCATGTTCATAAGTCAAAAAACTTTCCCTTACCGTTCTGATACGTTTCGGCAAGCCGTTTTCAATCTCGATTCCGATTTCCTCGCCGAATTTTCGGGCGAAAATGCAGTTTGTCGAGCCGGTTTCAATCTTGGCATCGAAAGCCGCGACTTTGCCGGAAAGTTTTATTTCAACCGGAACATTAATACCGTTTTGTCCCGCGTCGTATGCAAACGACTTCACGAAATTTATACTCTCCGCCATTACCAGCCTCCCGTAAAACCTTCTTCGTCCGGTCGGGAAAGATAATTGACAAAAGCATCGGGAACACCGCAAGCCTCGGCAATTTTTCTTCCCTGCGGATAAGTCGGCGCAACGCCTAAAAGCCTATCGCCATCAAGAACAACATACTGACCGCCATATTCGGCGCGATTGGCTTTCAGCCAGTTCATCCTTTTTTGATATATATCCTGCTCGGTATTTTCTTCCGCCGATTGTTCCGATTTTCTCTTTTCAATCCATTCTTCCAATTTTTCAAAATCGTCAGCCGAAAGTTCCCGAATAACTTCAACTGCCTGTTCAAATGTTGTTTGCATAAAGTCCGCTCCGTGTTTTAATTCCGCATCGGTTCAATTAAAAGTTTCAGGTGATACAGCAAGCGCGTAGTTTGCAAACTATGTTTCAATTCCACACTGATTAAATTAAGGATTTATCCAAAAATTGATTGCATAAATTTTATCTCAAATGCCAAACCTATTCTCAAATTTAGCAAATTTCTACCAAGTGAAAATAAAATTCCAATCCATCTGAATTTATTGCGTTAATCTTTAGGTTCGTCAATTTCAAAAATCAAACTGAAAATCTCGTGCGACGGCGAAAATTCAATCGTGATGTTTTCGATAGAATCAATCATAGTCAATGTTATACCCGATTATACCCAACAAACTTATGTGCCTTGAATGGTAATTAGTTTCCTTAATCGTCAATTTCTTTTTCAAAAGGAAAATTTAGACCAATTTCAGAATCGTAGAACTTTGAATTAACTATAAATAAGACCTCATCTTCCTCACGAATTGTGAATGTAACTGGGTCAATCCAGTTTTCTTCAATTGCTCTTTTTATTTGCCAAGAGTAGCATTGAATTCCGTATCGCATCTCAAACTCTTTTCGCTCGCTTTGGTTATCGAAATAAGTAGTTTTATTGTCAAACCAAATGTCATAGTCAGCAAACACGGTTGTTTGCGGCGCAATATCACGCGATTTCCATTTACCTTCTACGTTGTCATCATCTTGCTCAACTTTTATTACTGGCAAAATCAGCCAATTCGTGACAACCATATCTTCGAGTGCGCGGATATTTGCGCGAACATGCGGTTCGATGTTTAATTCACTCGGATACAGTTGATTAACCAAACCAACAAAATCTTTCGCACTGTAAATTCCGTCTTTCAAAAGTTCGTTTGACATCGCTAAGGCTTCCGATGTTTGCCAACCGCTATTCGGACTAAATGAGCCGTAAGGTGCGGGATAAAATTCGATTTCACCTTTTTTATTTGTTCTTTGCGGTTCGATAACAAAAAGTTCGCCGATGTTTTCGGAAAAACGAGAAAGTCTGCCGACTCGTTGAGCCAATCTGTCAAGCGGACATAAATCCGAAATCATTAAATCCGCGCTGATGTTGACGCTGATTTCTCCGATTTGCGTCAGAATCGCAACGCCGTGTTGCATTCCTTTTTCCCAAGTTTCTTTGCCGAGCATTTCGCGCAGAAGATTTTCTTTTTCCACCTTGTGCGGTTCGGTAAAACGGCTGTGATACGAAATAATGCCGTCGCAATCTCGCGCTCTAAACCAATTGTAATAAGCCTGTGCGCGTGAAACTGTGTTAGCGTAAATAATTGTTGGCTGCTTCAAAGCGCGTTCCAAAAGTTCTTCGATTTCTTCGGGCTTTTCGGATTTCCCATAGCGTTTTATCGAACATCGCTCACGCTCAATATCAGAATTGTCAGCGTGAATTTTTTCAATCGTAAAACCGGATTTAGAAAAAGTTTCCCGCGCTGATTCTGGAACGGTTGCGCTCATTAGCAAAACCGGAACTTTCAAAATTCGCAAAGCACGAAGCAAAGTAACAATATTTTGTTGCGTGAAATCGTCGTAAAAATCAGACTCGTCAATCACGACGCACGAATGAGCCAAGCCAAAAAAGATGGCGTGATGGTCTTCGCGTGTTCCGGTCAGCGAAATGCAAAGATGGTCAATTGTCGTTACGGTAAAGGGCGTTTCTAATTTCCGCGCTAACTCTTGCTCTTTGTTAATAAAAGATTTTTCTTTCCAAGTTGGATTCAGTTTGTCTTTGATGCGCTGATACCACGCGCTTGAATGATAAAGTCCAGCATCACCCAAGTTTTTGAAGTTCTTTTCGGTCGTAGAAATGGAAAGCGCGTTTGCCGTAAAGCGTGTTGGCATCGCCACAATCAAACGGTCGGCGCGTCCTTTTTCGACTTGATGATTTGCCCAAAGCAAAGCTGCATCGGTTTTTCCCGCGCCCGTCGGCGCACGAAGAATTGCAAATGGTTCGTCCCAAATTTCTTTGACCAACTTTTGAACGCCGCGTTCTTTACCTTTCCAAGGAAATTTGTATGAAAAAGTTCCGAGCGGCGGCAATTCTTGACTGTCTTCAAACGCGCTGGCGCGGTGGTCAATCATCTGTAACCAAGCACGAACACCTGCAAAACGATAACGCTCCAAAATTGCTTGCTCAAAACTTTCCTTCTCGCCTGTTTGAAATGAATGTCCGAGTCCGTAAAATTCATCCCAAAACTTTTGAAATTCTTTATGTTCCTGCCATCTATGTTCGTGCTTTTCGCCGAGTTTGCCATGATGCGCCGCAACTGCAACTCTAACTGGAACGGAAACATTTGCTTGCAAGCGGTAAATAATTTCGAGCGAAGCTAATTCGTGTCTGATTCCGGCTTTTTGAATATGCTTTGCCCAACTATGTGGTAAAGATTTCTTTTTGGCTTCGCTAAAAGTTTGGTAAATTTCAAAATCCTTTTGGCAAGCACCTTGCCAATCTTTATGCTTTTTGCCTTCGTCGTGCCAACGCGCACTTTGCTTGACCGCCGAAGCAAAATCTTCGCCTGTCAATTCAAGATATTTTCGCACGACAAACGGGCGCATTTTCAAAGCAATTTCGGCTTGCTTTAAAAGATTCTCGATGTGTTCTTCAAGCAAAACGCCCGTCGGTTTGGCAATCGGCTTAGGCTTTTGATTGCTGCTCATATTCGTCGGTGGTAATCGGTTGTGCGTCGCCGCTTGGGTCAAACAAAGTGTTTTCGTCCAAGAATTCTGCGGCTTTTTCGTAAGCATCAAAAACGCTGTCGCCTTCGCTTGCCGTATCGTCGCCGAAGAAATAAATCGCGTTGCGTTTTTCAAGTTCGCGCAAAATGTTTTTCTGTTCGGGTTCTTCGGCGGTGAAATAGCGGGCGGCTTTCCGGCTCAATTTCGAGTCGAAGACAATTAAAACTTTCTGCGGTTCGCCGCTCGTCGCATTTCGGGCGTTGTTGGCGTAATCAGTCAAAGAGTTTGTTGCTTCTAAAGCCAGTTTGACGCGGCGTTTTCTTTCGTTTTCGTCAACGTGCTTTTTGTAATTTGTTTGCAAGTGCATTTCGCCTTCATAGGTGAAATCCTTGCGAATGCTAACCGCGCCGATGTCAATAAAAAAGCTCATCAGCATCATATCGTCTTGGCTGTATTCACGGGTTGCCAAGGCTTGGTCACGAGTGTCTTTGTTTTCGTTGACTTTCAGACGAATCAACAAATCGCGTCCGACTTCGCTCGGTTCAAGCGCAACGGCTGGCGTAGCGGTCAAAGGCGCGGTTCTGCGTCCTGAATAACTTTCCTTTTTGGTTTGCAAAAAACCGCCCAAATCGGCGCGTAAATCTTTTTCGATAATTGTCGTCGTGCCGTCGCCGTTTGAAACATAAGTTTCGCCGCGTTTGCCGTCTGAAAAATTCAAGCGTTCCATCGCGCTGAAAAGTGCGTGGCGTTGTTTTTGTCCTGAAATATAAACGCGCCCGTCAGGACGTTGTTTGATTGACGAAGCGTTTCCCAAAATCTTTTCGCCGCCGTTGGCAATGTGGTCGGTCATCGGCGCGAGAAGCGTTACAAGTATTCCTTTGATTTCCATAGTTTTTCTCCTGTTTGAAATTTTTCTAATTTTCTATCGGATATTTTTCATCAATGACTGGCGAATTTTGCTCAGTCGAATCCATTTTGTTTTCTCTCTTCACAAAAGACGACTGCAAACGTAGGTAAGCAGTAAGCAAGTGTTTTGAGTCTTTTAGCGAAAGTTTTTCGCCAACGATTGCCTCATCTTCAAAAATAGATACTGTTGCAGGCATTTCTTCGTTTGAAAGTCTGACAGCGCGAATTGATGTGAGTGAAAACATTTCTTGTGGAGTTTTCGCACTCATTACCGCACTCTCAATTGCAGTTAAAATTTTCGCTTTGACTTGTCGAATTTTCTTAGCTTGTTCCAAATCAGACAAGTTTTTCTCTTTTTCTACTTCGCCTTTTGCGACAAAGTAAGCCATACGATTTAGCCATTGTCCAAGCGCACGCGCCGATTCGACAATTTCACGATTTATTTTTCTTGTTTCCATAAAATACTCCTTTAAAAGTGGTTCGATTTTTATTGAATACTCCGCCCGAAATGCCAAAAAATCTTGAAACGCGGGTTGAGTAAAAAGTTGTAAAAAACGGTTTGCCATCAAACCAAAAAGTTCATAATTTGTTTTGAATTTTGAATCATAATGATTTGGAAAATCACCGTCCATATCAGCATAAAGTCTGGTTTCACGCGCCAGAGATTCAATCATTTCGGAAAGTGCGCCCGAAACCGAAAGTCCGACGACGTGATGCGTAAATTGAACTTGCTCGATTGCGTCATAACTGATGAGATAAAGCGGACGGCTCGGTTTTGTCGGGTCGTCCTTTTTTCCGGCGATTGATTCTAAAACTTCCTTTGCCCAAGCAACTTTGCCCGCCATTTTCCCCCATCTGCCGATTGCCGCTAATAAACCAATTGCCCCAAACGCCGAATTTCTCGGCGCAAAAGGATAATTTCCATTGAAGATTTTTGGGCGACGATATTCGGATTTCGCGGGTTTATTTTCTTCCGTTTCTGTCTTGTCGGTTTCTTTTGCGGCGGAACTTTCTTTTATCTTTTTTGGTTGCAGTGTGGCATTCATTAAGCCTTCTTTTTGACCCGTTATCATCATTTGAGAAAAAAGGTCAACGAAATTTTTTAATTCGATAACTTTACGACCATCAACATTTTTTTCTTCAAGTGACAAATCAGGAACAATAATTGTATTTCTGCCGTCAATCCAAGCTGCCGGTTTTATTTTGGTTAAAGTCGTAATTACAGAACAAGCGGCTTCAAACAAAGTTCCATCCGGTGGTGATTGCGAACCGCGTCCATTGTTGATTTTGGCAGTTGTCGGTGCGAAAGAACGGCTCAAAACATATTTGCTTTCAAGTGGCGAACCCTTTTCCAACAACTCCAAAATTTTAATTGCATTGTCGAAAGTTCCTTTCGCGTCACCATCGGTTGTTAAAATGGTTGGCGCAAGATACTTACCTTGCGCGGCGAGTCCGGCGGATTGAATGAGTTTGCTGTTTTGTCTTAAATCTTTTGATTTTATTGTATAAAAATGCAGAACGTTTGTCGTTTGCGGATTGTCGTCAGTTGCAAATCTAAAATTTTCTAATCCTAGTTCAATAGTTTGTGCGAGAAATTCGGAAACATTTTCTTCGGTTAATTCATCAGGCGAAGTTCTGGCTTCCAGCAAAGCAACCGCCAAACCATAACGCGAATAAGGGTGAATCAAATTTGTCAATAAATCTTTCACGTTAAAACCTCCCATTCGGCTTCAATCCAACCGTCGTTTGAACCTAAATAAAGCGGTGCAGCTGGATTTTCAATTGCTTCGCCAATCATTTCTGCCAGCGCGTTTGAAGTTTCGACGACGAATTTATATTTTCCTTTCGGCAAAATATATTCGCGTGGTGTCGGGCTGGAATAATATTGCGGAAAAAGGTCGCGCACGACATTGACGTGAACGCCGTCGCCGTCTTTGAAATCGTTAATTTTGTTCGGGTCTTTGCTAAAACCTTTCTCTTCGCTTTGGTCGCCGATGTTGATTTGTCCGCCACGCTGCGCGTTCATCAGTGGAATTAAACGATTGTCATAATTTCTGCTTCCACCGATAAAGCCGCCGCCTCTCAAATGCTGTGTCCAATAATCGTCAAAATGAAGAAGCGGCGGCAAACAAGAAGTTCCGAAACGCAAATGAAATTGCAACAAACTAACAAAGCCAACGCCTGATTTTCCCAATTCCGTTCCAAATTTCTTTTTTAATTTTTTGCCGAGTTCATTTCTTTCTTTAACGGAAATGTGCCAACCCAGCGCGTTTTCAATCATTCCATAAAGCATTTGCGGAGTTGGTTCGGGCTGACTACGATAGTATTTGCCCGGCAAGCTCGCCACCATCGAAAGCGGCGCGATTGCTTCAATAGTCAATTTTCCACGAACGGAAAAATCCGGTTCTTTAAGTAAAAATTTGAAATCTACTGTCATTCTTCCTCTCTCAGTTTGAAACATCACACATTTGTGTCAAAATATGATGAAGGCGGCGGGATTTGAACCCGCAAAGTTCAATACCGTCCGATTGAGAATCGGATGCGTATACCTAATTCCGCCACGCCTTCGTAATAGAAAGGTGCCGGGTAATTGTTGATAGCAAGACCGTCACCTTTTTTCGTGTTCATTTAAGAAAAACCATATTTCTATTCCTAAATAAGGTTCAATTAAAAAGATTCAATCAAACTCCTATGGTCTTTCTAAGCAATGAATCTTTTTAACAATAGAAAATTTTTTCGTGACAGTCAAGTCTGTTTTCAAAAAATTAATCAAATATCTTTCAAATCAAGCTAATGCACCAAAACAACTTCCCGTGCTGTTGCCGATGCCGACGTTCCAGGCGAAGCGCACGGCTTTGGGTGTGCCTTCGACAATTATGGGGCAGATGCTTGCTTTGTGGTCGGTGTCTTTGATGCGGACGAGTTTTATTTTCGGGTTTGCAAACTCGCGGTCAAAGCCGACTTTTACTTGTTTGTCTGCGCCGGTAAATCTTACTTCGTCGGCTTCGCGGTTGGCAACGTCCATTTTGTGAATGAGCGTGGCGGTTAAAATTGCGTCGGTTTCCGGTTCGTTGAAAAGATAATGATGCGGCGGTTTGCCATTTGCTGGAGTTTTGCCTTTCGCAAAGACCGGACTTGCTACTTTAAATTTGTATTTTGTGCCGAAATCGGGCGTGGTTTGCTGCCGGATTTGCAGGACGCGCATTCCGCAGAACATTTCTGGGTCGCTCAACGCGCCATTCACAAGTTTTTCGACATATTCGTCTTCGTAAAAACTGACAAACCAACTCGCGCCGTTTGGAAACTCCAAACGATTGACGACTCTTCGGCTTCCATCCAACCAAGAAAGCGAATAAAGGCTGATTTTATCGTGCAAATCATTGTCTGCAAGCCATTTGTGAAATACGCCCGTCAGCCAATGTTGGTAATCAAATGGGACGGGTTTTGTGTTTGGCGAAAGTGTAAAGTGAAGCCTCATTTTAGTTTTCCTTATAATTTATAAAAGCATTGTAACAATCAAAACGGACAAGTATTCTCCTTGATTGAGAGATTTATCTAAAAATTTTCTAAACCCTTTAATAAAACTTCTCTGACTTCTTCTTTAATCTCTTTCGGCGAAACGACCTCGACGTTGGGAAGCCAGCTTAAGATAAATCTGATTAATCCTCTGCCGTTTGCCACACGCATTTCAATCATGATGGTTTCCGGCGATGCACCGCGACGTTGTTTCTTTTCAATTGTTTTTTGCGTCGGGTGAAATTTTCTTTCCGCAAAGATTCGCGCCGTGATGCCTTTTGCTTTTAACCGAACCGTTACGGATTTGCCGTGAATGCCGTTAAAGCAATTATCGTCGAGATATTCTTTAAGACTGAATTCTTTTGGACGCTTGAAGTTTTCATTTAACTCTTTCACATTGGCGATTCGTTCAATCGAAAACACGCGGAGCGTTTTGTAATTCGGTTCAAAGGCGACGAGTTTCAAAGTTGCGCCGTCGGGGTCGAAATAAACGGCGTATGGCTCTAAAACGCGCGTCTTTTCTTCATTACTACCGAGCGAATGATAATACAGTGAAACTCGTTTTTGCCGCACCGCGCACGAAGCCAAGCGGTCAATCGTTTCGGTATGGCGAGCGAAATTCTTTGCCGGAATCGCCGCCGAGCCATACACATTTGAAAGCGCGTCCATTCTTTCGCGGACGGAATTGGGCAGAGATTTTCTGATTTTTTCAAGCAAGGAGTCGGCATACCCGGCATAAACCGAGCCTTTGGCGGTAATGCCGATTCCGGCGATAGATTTTTGTGCAAGCAGAATCGTGGCGAGTTCTTCAATTGATATTTGGGGAAATTCAAATTTAAAGCCCTCGGCAAATTGATAGAAAACCTCTCTTCCTTCACGCCTTATGACAATTGGATATTCAAGCGAAAGCGCGTCAATATCGCGGCTGATGGTTTTGGCATTTACGCCGTATTCACGCGCCAATTCTTGCCGCGAATGCGGGCGACGAATCAACTTAAAGAGAGTTTGGATGAGTCGCTCCGTGAGAGCCGTGCGATAACTCATTTTTATTATCTGATAAAACTGCTTGGAAAATTCGGGTGAAAGTTTTATAACATACAAAAGGAAAAAAGTCAGCAACTTTTTATATTTTTTGAAAATTTATGTATGTCTTGATTGTCTATGACATTTCGGTTGAGCGCGTTACAAAAGTGCATAAATGCTTAAAACGCTTTTTGCAGCAGTTCAACTTTCTGCCAGACCGAACTAAACCCGTCTAGATTTTTTGGCACAATAACCTTTTCGAGTCGGAATTACCATAATTTCGCGGGAGGCTTTGAAAAATTACCAAAAATTACCTGATTCGTTTACCACGAATTTATTCATTTGTGAGCAGTACAATGTAGCCGGATAATTCGCCGCGAGCGCATATTATTTGTTTGCCGTCGGGCGAAAAATCGAAGGAATAAATGCGGTTGCTTGTAAAGTTAGTCAATTGTTTGGGTTTGCCGCCGTCCACGGGTTGCGCCCATAAATTGCTGATTCCTTTTTTGGTGACGATATAAACGATTGCTTTGCCGTCAGGCGTCCAGCGCAGCCAGTTCGGCAACTCCGCTCCTTCGACAGGTTTGAATTCGCTGACGACGCGCAGAGAATTTTCTTCAACGGCTAATACGGCAAGTGAGTATGCTTTAGCTGCTTCGGGACGAACGCTTGCGGCGAGAAATTTGCCGTCGGGCGAGACGGCGGAAGGGAAGTATCTTCCGGCAAAGAGTTTCTCCGGCTGCCCGCCTTCGACCGGAACTCGCCACATCGCCGCGCCGCCTTTTGTGCTGTGATAATAAATCAATCCGTCAGGCATAATTGCCAGAGGTTCGCGGAGCGCATCCTGAACCAATAATGTCTGTTCGCTTCCGTCTGCGTTCATCCGCCAGAGCGATTCGATGCCCGAACGCAAAGAGCCAAAAATGACGTATCGCCCGTCGGGAGTAACGGTCGGCTGCGAGTCCAAATGCCAATCAGATGTTAATTGGCGGCGGTCTGTGCCGTCTGCATTCATCACCCAAATATCGGGATTGCCGGCGATTACCGATCCATAAAAAACTTTGTCGCTGCTCCGCGCCCACGAAACGCCGAAACCGTCGTCGCCTCCAGGTTGAGTTATCGGCTGCGCGGCGTTTTCGGCGGGAGTTGCCAAATTTACTTTCCAAAGCTGCGTTGTGCGTTTCAGAATAACGCTGGTCAACTCAACTCCCGCATCATCTGTCTGCTCGGAAACCGAAATGCCGTAGTAATCGTTAAAATCATGGGTCAGGCGCGTCACCTCGCCGCTCGGATATGCGACGTGCCACAACTGATTATTGTCAATGGAGCGATCTTGCCGCCCGGTCATAATAAACGCGCTGCCGCCTTCGACCCAGTGAGTTGTCCATATTTGTCCCCAAGGCTCTTTGAAAACAGGCTGCGTTTGACCATCGCTGATGCGAATGGAGAGCGGGAGCATTTGCTCACGGTTGTCGGCTCTGGTGCCGGTCGAGCAAAGAATTGTATTTCCGTCGGGCGACCAGGCAGGCTGCGCTTGATGCGAAAAAAATTCAGGCGACTGGCGTGAGTAGAAAACGCGCGGGTTGGTGCCGTCAGCCTCGGCAATGATTAAATCTCCACGGCTGTTGTCCTGATTTGCCCGCAGAAACACCATTTGTTTGCCGTCGGGCGAGAAACTCGGTGTCGATTGAGCGTCATCGATAATTTTCTGTGGCTCGCTGCCTCCAACCGAAACGCGGTAAATGTGAAAAGTAGTGTCTTCCGTTGTTTTAGCCCGAAAATAAACTTGTTGTCCGTCCGGCGCAAAACTCACTCCGCGTATTTGTCGGCTGGCGGAGGGCGCGACGAGCGCAATTGCCTCAGCGGAAAATTTGCCGGAAGCGTTTCGGCTGCGCAAAAATACGCCTCTGTTTCCCGCCTCTTCAAAAACGTAAGTCAGAAGTTTACCGTCCGGCGAGATGGCAGCTCGCAGGGCGCTGCCGCTGTTGGTCAGGCGTTCTGTTCGCAAATTGGCGAATTTATTGGGAACGAATTGCCTTTGAGCCGCAATCTGAAAAATCACCCAACCGGCGACTGCCGCTAAAATTAGAACGCCGGGTAAAATAAATTGCCAGCTCAAAATTTTATTTGTTTCGTCGGCGGACGGTAAATGTTTGGCAGAAGATTCATTAGTGTTAGTTACGGCGAAGTAACGATGACTGTTATGAAAATTTGAATCCGATTGCAATTGTACCTGCTCGATGTCTTCGGCAAATTCGTGGGCGGTTTGATAACGCTCGGCAATGTTTTTAGTCAGAGCCTTTTTAATAATTTGATTGATGTTCAACGCGCTTTTAGATTCGTTTAACGAGAGCGGTTCATCTTTGAGAATCGCGGCTTGGACATCGCTTGGCGTTTCTCCCTGAAATGGACGCTTTCCAGTAAGCATTTCAAACAACACCACGCCTAAACTCCACAAATCGGTTGACGAATCGAGTTCTTTGCCGCGTATCTGTTCCGGCGACATATAACCGACGGTTCCCAAAATCATTCCCGATTGGGTGGATATTTGTGACGGCAGCGCGTCGCCGTCAACCGATGTTTCTATCTTTGGCTCGTTCAGTTTTGCCAGACCGAAATCCAGAACTTTTACTAACCCATCGTCCTTAACAATGATGTTTTCAGGTTTGATGTCACGATGGATAATACCGCGCTCGTGGGTTGAAATCAGCGCGAGGGCAATTTGTTTGGCAATATTCAAGGCGAGAGAACCTGATATAGCTTTTTCCTTAATCAATTCACGGACGGTTTTTCCGGCGACGTATTCCATCGCCAAAAATAAGCGCCCGTTTGTTTCGCCGAATTCGTAGATATGCGCGATGTTTGGATGCGAGAGCTGCGACACGGCTCTCGCTTCTTGACGAAAACGCGACAAGCTCTGTTGGTCTTCCACAAGCGCGGGCGGCAAAACCTTCACCGCCACCAATCGTCCGAGCCGCGTGTCTTCCGCCAGATAAACCGCCCCCATTCCGCCCCGCCCAAGGAGTTTTTGCAGTTTGTAGGAGGCGAATTCGGACTGGCTGAGTAGTTCGTCGTATTCGAGCAGAGTTGCTCCGAGAGCGAAAACCGATTCACCTAAAAAGTCGTCGTGTATTGAATCTTCGGTCAGCATCGAATCTATTTCTTCGCGCAATCCCATGTCGTCGCCGCAAGCCACCGGTAGATATTCCGTTCGCTCGGCGGGCGATAGTGCGACGGCGACATTAAAAATTTGTTCAATATTTTTCCAGCGATCCGCTTGCATTATTTCAGGGTTATTGCAGAGCCAAATCTCGTTGAAATGAGATTTATGACTAGCCTGATTCACAGAATGTAAATCCGAGCCTGCAATTAAAATTTATCCTCCAACTGCTAAGGCACGAAAAATGATGGAAAGTTATATATCTTTCTTTTCGCCGCGAATTTCTTTGCCGAGCCACGCTTTTGCCACCCGCCAGTGAACGGACACGGTGATTGGCGCGATGCCTAAAACTTCCGCTGTTTCTTCAATCGTCAAACCGCTGAAATATCTTAGCTCGACAATCCGGCTTTTCGTCTGATCGAATTCAGCCAGTTTCGTTAGCGCATCGTCTAAGGCTATAAGTTCATTTGATTTTTCCGGCGTGAGAATGGAGACATCGTCCAGATTAACGTGCGGCGCGCCTTTACCGCGTTTGTCGGCTTTTTTGTCGCGGGCGTGATTTATCAGAATGCGCCGCATAATCTGCGCCGAGATACCGAAAAACTGCATCCGGTTCTGCCATGTAACATCGGTTTGTTTAACCAGTTTCAGGTAAGCCTCGTTAACCAGAGCGGTCGTTTGCAATGTATGACCCGGATTTTCGCGCCGCATATAATTGTGCGCAATCCGGCGTAGCTCGGTTTCCACCATCGGCAGCAAGCGGTCAATTGAGGATTCATCTCCACTACTCCATGCCGCGAGCATCTCGGTTATTTGCTGAGTGTCACTCATATAGTGGAAGTGGGCAAAATCAAAACAGACTGATTTTCGCTTTGCAAAAGTTAAGAAATTTGCCACGATTCTAGCAGATAAATACAGGAATAACAATCTTTTTTCAAAATAATTTGAAAAACTTACTAAGTTTTGTGATTTTTTCGTGCAGAGATAGCTTGCCTGAAAATGTATTGGTCGTGCCTTTTTAAGTATAAAGGGGAATTCGGCTTCAATTTTCGGTTTCAAAAAGTGTAGTTTGTAAGACCTCACGCAACTTATGTTTTATTTAATGTCTCACAACATTATTTTCATAATGTCCGGATATTACTAAAAGGCATAATACACTTGACTCATCTGTGGTGTGTAATGACTTTGCCGGTTGAACGTGCCGTGCCGCAAGCCGTCAAGGAAGTTTTGTCTCTGATAGATGAATTGAGGAAACTTAATTCGCCTCTAATTTAGCAATTTTCTCTTCAAGACTTGTAACAACTTTGTCCTGTTTGAGGTTTTTCCATAACTCAAGCGACTGCCGGTAAAAGCTCAAAGCCTCGTTTTTGTTTCCGACTGTTGCCTGCGCGTTTCCGCATTCGCTCAAAACATACGCCTGGATGGATTTGCGTTCAAGACGACGGCTGTTTTCGAGAGCCTGCTCGAAATATTTGAGAGCTTCCGCGTTATTTTGCAGTTTGATGATTGAAGAAACAGCGGAAGTTTTAGGCATCGCGCCAATCACCGTGTCCGTTCACTGGCGGGTGGCAAAAGCGTGGCTCGGGAAAGGAATTCGCGGCGAAAAG
>MWVY01000019.1_pt1 | contig 33232 bp, 36 predicted proteins | sample 1047251 | NCBI WGS metagenome assembly MWVY01 (sample SAMN06349983, study PRJNA376086) | soil metagenome | isolation source: MS7-5 sample Antarctic (ecotone) soil | place: Antarctica | collected 2015-01-13
CAGGTAAAATAGCAGGTTTCGATATTGATACTAATTTCTTTTTAGGCAATCATCCACCACATGCTTCAATTGAAGGTGCTTTTATCAAAGATCCTTCTTTTATAACTGATTGGAATGATGCTTCCATTGGTTGGGTCGAAATTCTCCCTAAATCACCTCTTGATGCTGGCTCACAAAATTTTTATGAGTGCGAGAGTGATAAATTGTACAGCCATATTCGTCTGCATATTTATCCCGATGGTGGTGTAGCAAGATTAAAAGTGTATGGCCAAGTTTTTAAAGATTGGAATAAAGTTTCACCTGACGAAGTGATTGATTTGGCTGCTGCAATCAATGGCGGAAAAGCCATTGGTTGTAACGATATGTTCTTTAGCTCCATGAACAATTTGTGTATGCCTGGCAGAGGCGTGAATATGGGTGATGGATGGGAAACAAAAAGAAACCGAACACCAAACAATCGTGATTGGGTGATATTGAAATTAGCCACTGCTGGTGTGATTGAAAAAATAATGGTAGATACCTGCCATTTTAAAGGCAATTACCCTGACAGGTGCTCAATTGAAGGTTGCATGAGTGAAAATGATGAACCTGTAATTCAAAATAAAGTGAAATGGCAGATTATTCTTCCTGAGCAAACATTAGATGCAGATAATGAGCATGAATTTAAGCAGGAAATTCAAAGTCATGTACCTGTTACTCATGTCCGGCTGAACATTTTTCCTGATGGTGGCGTGAGCCGATTAAGACTGTTCGGTAGAATTTCAAAAGAAGTGTAATGCTGAACATCAGTATCTATATCATTCTACTTCTTATTCTTGTACTACTTATAAATTTTACTTACAATTTTCCTGCGTTAAATAAAGTTGATGTTAGTGACGAGGATCCTCATGAACGAAAGGAAAGCTTTTCGTTGTTCCAGGGATGGATTTATGCAGCTATTGTTCTGGTCATTATTGGAGTTTTGGTGCACACTTATTTTGTAATAAAGGGTTCACCATGGGAAGGGCACCTGATGGAATGGTTAAATATTGCTGTACGGCTGATGCATATAACCTTTGGAATTGCCTGGATCGGCGCTTCCTTCTACTTTGTTTTTTTAGAAAATGCCCTCAACAGAACTAAAGACGTTCGTGATGAATTAGCAGGAAATCTTTGGGCAATCCATGGAGGTGGATTCTATTATTTAGAAAAATATAAAGTAGCCCCGCAAAAAATACCAAAGGAACTGCATTGGTTTAAGTATGAAGCTTATTTCACATGGCTTTCCGGTTTTGCACTTCTTTTTATTGTGTACTATTTTAATGCAAAAGGTTTTCTTATAGATCCCAATGTAATGAACATGAGCACCTTTGCTGCAGTAGGTATTGGTATCGGTTCTCTAATTGCAGGATGGATTATTTACGACCTGCTTTGCAAAACTGCTCTTATAAAAAAACAACAGCTATTTGCAATAATAACATTTACTATTGCCACTGCTTTTGCATTTTTCTATTCACAGGTTTTTAGCGGACGTGCAGCCTACATTCATTTTGGGGCTATGCTTGGTACCATCATGGCTTCAAATGTTTTCTTCATCATAATTCCTTCGCAAAAGGCAATGGTAAAGGCAGCCAGGGAAGGCAAACCCCTCAATCCTGAACTTGGAAAACAGGCAGGCTTGCGTTCATTACACAATAATTATCTCACATTGCCTGTGTTGTTTGTAATGATCAGCAATCATTTTCCTACCACATTTGGTCATTCATCTTCATGGGTGGTTTTGGCTATTATTAGCTTAGGAACTGCGGGTGTGAAACACTATCTCAACCTTAAGGAAAAAGGGCAATTGAATGTGTGGGTTCTGCCCGTATCAGTGGTAATTTTATTAGGAGCTGCATTTATGTCGGCACCACGCGTTTCAACCGGTGAATGCAAAACAGAAGTAAGAATGAATGAGGTATTTCCCATAATACAAACCCGCTGTAACACCTGTCATTCTTCTCAACCAACTGATAATGTTTTCACTACTGCACCCAATGGAGTTATGTATAATACACCTAATGACATTGTGAACATGGCAGATAAAATTATGCAGCGTGTGGTGGTGACGAAAACAATGCCGCAGAATAATAAAACAGGTATGACAGAAGAAGAAAGAAACATTATCCGGTGCTGGATTGAACAAGGAGCAAAACAGTGATAATCAGGAGTTATGAATATGAGTTATGAAGTGAAGCAATCTCTTTAAAGGAAGCATGATTATGAACTTAGCTATAGAATGCTTATTAAGCTTCTGTTGTGTCACCCGATTGCTATCGGGTCACTTGTGCTGCAACATATGCATCAACTTACTGACGAGCCCGCTTGCCAGTAGCCAGATTTCACGATAACATTGTGCCTATTGCCATACTGAACACTACTGCAGGTGCGTTAAGAATAACGGCAAGTGCACAAAGAATAAAACAAAAACTATGACTCTGAAAGAATTCAATTCGCTGGAAAGAGAAGCAGCAAAATCAGAATTATTGAAGTGCTGTGGCTCGCAAACATGGGCATCATTGATGATTGATTATTTTCCCTTTGCATCGGATGAAGAGTTACATAATAAGGCTGCTACCTTATGGTATGAGGAATGTAAAGAAGAGGATTGGCTTGAAGCATTTCAGCATCATCCAAAAATTGGAGATGTAAAAAGTCTGCACGAGAAATTTTCTTCACCTAAACAATGGGCAGGTGCAGAACAGGCAAATGTTGAGGGAGCTAATACAGAAATAATTCAAGAATTATCATCAGGAAACAAAGAATATGAAGACAAATTTGGATTTATATTTATTGTTTCGGCAACAGGAAAATCAGCAGAAGAAATGTTAGCTATTTTAAAAGACAGATTAATTAATGATTATGATGAAGAAATACGAGTAGCCATGCAGGAGCAAAACAAGATCACACAACTAAGATTAAAAAAAATTAATTCATGACTAAAATAACATCTCACATTTTAGATACATCAAAAGGAAAGCCCGCCGAAGGTGTTACCATTATTTTGTATGAAGGCGGCAATGATGAGTGGAAAGAAATATCAAGGACATCAACCAATTCAGATGGTAGAGCACCTGCTTTGACAGATAACCTGCAGGAACTGCAACCAAGGATTTACAAGCTCCGATTTGAAACTAAGGACTACTTCGATAAATCACGTATTTCATCTTTTTATCCCTATGTAGAAATTGTCTTTGAAATAACAGCTTCAGAACATTACCATGTTCCGTTACTGATCAATCCTTTTGGATATAGCACTTATAGAGGAAGCTAAACAGTTGCAATTATATTTGACTGCTACGCAGTCAAGTTCATTAATACAATGTTTAAGCTATAAATATTGGACTGCAATGCAGTCGAAAAAAGAAAAAAACTATCAGACGATATAAAGACGCCTTTAAGCGTCTGACATTTGTAGAAATAATTCATGGTATATAACTGGACCGCTTAGCGGTCGAATTGAGCCAATTATAATTTCAATTCAATGCCAAATAGTTACACGCAACTCTACATACAGTTTGTTTTTGCCGTTAAATATCGTACAGCTCTAATCGACGATAGCTGGAAGAAAGACTTATATAAATACATTACAGGCATTGTTAAAAATAAAGGCAATAAAATGCTTGCTATAAATGGAATGCCTGACCATATTCATATTTTTATAGGTTATAAACCTACAACTGCTATTCCTGATTTGGTGAAAGACATTAAAGTGGCAAGTAATGTATGGGTTAAAGAAAACAAACTTTCCAATAATGCATTTGCTTGGCAGGATGGCTATGGTGCATTTTCCTATAGTCGTTCTCACATTGATGAGGTTATAAGGTATATACAAAATCAAGAGCAACATCATAAGAAGAATTCTTTCAGAGAAGAATATGTTGCATTTCTTAAAAGGTTTGATATAGATTTTGACGACAAATATTTATTTGAATTTTTCACAGACCATGCTATTTCAAAGGATAGTAAGTAATTATCAAAGTTTGCGAGCATAGATTCAAACGTAAAATTTCCATATTGCTAATGAATTACAAAGCGCACAGATTTAACCAAAAACATGCACAAACAAACAATGAACACAACCATACCGGAACAGAAAAAAGATAATCTATTTAGCAGTCTCAGGGAGGCAAATCTTGCTTTTAATAAATTTTACCCTGGTGACCGTTCTGAGAGGCAACCTGTACATACGGTTTATGGTGGAGCCAATTTGTTTAAATATAATTCTGCAGAAGTTTTAGGTAAAAGAGCATTAGAAAGTTTTCAAACGTATGCACCTGACTTTATTACGTTTGGAAAGATCTTTAAATTAAATGGCTTTGATGAAGTAAATGGTTCACATGAAAAAGTAAAAAAAGAATATGAAGGCTTATCAGCAGATGAAAAGAAAAAACATCCTGCACATTTATCTTATGAAGTGTATCATAAAGTAATAAAAAAGTTAGAGCGTGAAGCCATTGAAGATTTTAGAATTGATTTTGAAGATGGTTATGGTAACCGGTCAAATGAAGAAGAAGACCAAACTGCTGTTGATGCCGCAATGGAAGTGGCAAAGGGAATGACAGAAAATTCTCTCCCGCCCTTCATTGGAATACGCATTAAACCATTCACTGAAGAAATGAAGGAAAGAGGTTTACGAACACTCGATATTTTCATAACAACTTTAGTTAAAGAAACCGGGGGAAAGCTGCCTCGGAATTTTGTTGTGATGTTGCCAAAAGTTACAATTCCTAAACAACCAACTACGCTTGCAAACTTTTTTGATATACTGGAGAGCGAATTACAATTAGCGAAAGGTGTGTTGAAAATGGAAATGATGGTGGAGACGACCCAGTCCATTATGGATGTTGATGGTACAAATCCATTGTACAGATTTATTAAAGCAAGTAGCAACAGGTGTATTGCCATGCATTTTGGCACGTATGATTATACAGCATCAGCAGGCATTACAGCCAAATACCAGGAGATGGATCACCCTGTTTGTGATTTTGCACATCACATGACAAAAGTTGCTTTGGCACATACAGGAATTTGGTTATCAGATGGCGCTACTAACACAATGCCTATTGGACCACATCGGGGAGAAAATATGACCAGCGAACAGTTCGAAGAAAATAAAAGAATTATTCATCGTGCATGGAAAAAAGGTTATGATCACATCCGCCATTCATTATGGAATGGTTACTACCAGGGCTGGGATTTAAATCCAGCGCAGCTGCCTATGCGCTATACCGCTGTATTTGCTTTCTTTCTTGAAAGTTATGATGATGCTGTTGAACGTTTAAGAACTTTTGTTGAAAAAGCAGCTCGTGCAACTTTGATCGGTGACGTGTTTGATGATGCTGCAACAGGACAAGGATTAATGAACTTCTTTTTAAAAGCATTAAACAGTGGTGCTGTTACAGAAGAAGAAGTAATGAAAACAGGTTTGACAATGGAAGAAATTAGAGGACGCTCTTTTCTAAAAATTCTTGAGAACAGAAAGAAATAATGGAGGTCTGGGAGTTCATACATCAAAAGCTAAAACACAACATTAAAATAATTTTGCTGTGGGTGTTGGAAAGTGAAGGAAGTTCCCCGGGAAGAAGAGGATTTAAAATGGCAGTTGCAGCTGATGGTGAATTTACAGGTACAATTGGTGGTGGAATAATGGAACATAAGCTGGTAGAGAAAGCAAAATCGTTACTAAGTGATGGAGTTTCATTGATTTCTTTACAACGTCAATTTCATGATAAGCAACACAGCAGAGACCAATCAGGAATGATTTGTTCGGGAAGCCAGTTGATTGCTTTTGTACCACTTTCAGGTTCTGAATTACAAGAAATAGAAAACATTTTCTCCGCAAAAGACAGAAATAAAATTGTTCATCTTTCAAAGAATGGGATCAGTATATCGGATAAATCAGAAGATGAAACAACAGGTTTGATATATACGAATGAAGAACAGTGGCAATACACAGAATTAATAGATCAACGTCCTGTTATACATATTATTGGTGGCGGACACGTGGGGTCAGCACTATCTGAATTAATGAACTTGCTTAATTTTTACATTAAAATCTATGACAACCGTCCGCAGCTAAACACATTGCAAAGAAATTCATTTGCACATGAAAAACATGTTGTAGATTATGAAACAATAGGAGATGTAATTGCTGCCAATAAAGAAGAATATGTTGCTGTTATGACCTTCGGCTATAGGGATGATAAGATTGTTTTCAAGCAACTACTTAATAAGGAATTTTATTATTTAGGTTTGATGGGCAGTGAAGCAAAAATTGCTACACTATTCAAAGAATTGGAAGAAGAAGGAATATCACCTGATAAATGGAAACATTGCTTCATCCCAATAGGAATAAATATCTATAGCAAAACCACAAAAGAAATAGCAGTGAGCATAGCAGCAGAAATTATACGCGAAAAGAATAAAAACTTACCAACAGGCCGAACTGAATAATGAATGTAGCACAATTATCCAATGAGCAACGTACACTTGCCGTGCAGCGGTTAACAGCATTATGGGCATTTATCGAAAGTGGATTAGGTGGTGCGTTGCATGCTTTAAAAGTACCTTTCACCGGGTTAGTAGTTGGTGGCATAGCTGTATTAATAATCACCTTAATTGGCTACTTTTCTAATGGCAGGTTTAAACAAATATTTCAGAGTCTTGTAATTGTTTTAGTTGTAAAAGCTGCAGTTAGCCCGCATACACCTTTTCCTGCTTATATAGCTGTATCCTTCCAGGCAGTTATAGGATTTGTGCTTTTTTCTCTTTTGAATATAAATCTTATAAGCATACTACTATTGAGTGTTGTTGCTATGATAGAATCAGCTATTCAAAAGTTATTATTACTTACATTATTCTTTGGAAAATCATTCTGGAATGCAGCTGATGAATTAATGAATTTTATTACCAAACAACTTTCTGTTCCGGGAATAAATGGAAGTTTGTGGATTATAACCTCTTATTTATCAGTTTATATTATTGGAGGGATTATTACAGCACTGATGACATACAAAGTGATAAAGGAATTCACGATTCGAAGAGATCGACTTCTATTGCCTTACATAAGCATTTCAGATATTGTTTCAGCAACAAATCATACAGTGAACAGACGAAAGAGAGTTTTGTTGATTTCGGCTACTCTGGTTTTAGTTTCAACAATATTGTATGTTTTTGCTGCTGATACACAACAAGCTTCCTTTGCAGTTATAAAGACAATTATCTGGACAGTAAGCGCAGTAACTGTGTGGTATCTAGTTATAACTCCGCTGGTCATTAATATATTTAGTATTCTTTTGAAGAAAAAGCAACATAAGTATAGTGAACAAATAGGTGCAACTATAGCATTTTTACCTGTGTTGAAGCAATTAACAACACATGCATGGAAAGCAAGTGCAACACATAAAGGGTCACAACGGCTTTCACTTTTTCTTACTACACTAATCAATTGGTCGCTCACTTACACAGATACAGAAGCATCTAATAGTTCTGTATGAGCATCATTATCTTTTCCAGACCTGTCCGTAGTGGTAAAACCACTGAGCTAATTAAGTGGTGCGATATACAACAAGATGTGAGCGGAATATTAATGCCTGATATTAATGGATCAAGAAAAATAATGAACATCAAAACAGGAGACGTTTTTGACGCAGAATGCATGGAACCGGAAAACACAGATGAAGAATTGCTGCAGGTGGGACGATTTAGTTTCTATGCATCTGCATTTAATAAAGCAAACGAATTACTCTTAGAGAATATATCACATTCACTCTCATGGCTGGTAATCGATGAAGTTGGAAAACTTGAACTCGGAAAAAAGGGTTTGTTTCCGTCAGTAGAGTCTGCAGTCAATCAATATCAATTCACTTCCGGTAAAAAAGCAATTTTCGTCATCAGAGATACATTAGTAGAAAGTGCAATATCCTTTTTTAATATTACAGAATACACGCTTATTCATGATTTGTTTCAGCAGAGCAGAAGAAATAACAGTGCCCAGGAAGAACAAAACCGTGTAGGTGGAGGTAATCAGTAATTATAACTGATAGCTATTCCGCAGGAATTATCTTCAACGTGTAATTGATTGGATAATTATCATTTTTAATGCGAACAATATGTGTTACATCATTTTTGAGCATAAACGACCCTACCCTTCGGAATGCCACATCTATTTCATTCATTACTATTAATTGCTCCTGGTTTCCTCCATCTGCATTTAGAAGTGCCAGGTAACCTTGAATGTTTGTGTTCTTACCTTCAGCATTTGCAAAGTCAAGAACAGCTTTGTAGTTACCCTTTTTAAGTGGCATAAGGTAATAAACTGATTCACCCATTTCCAGGCTGCCGGTTTTGGTCTCATTTAATAATATTGGTGTGGGTACAATATTGCCAAAAAATGGAAAGGGAGTAGCATCAGTATTTTTTAAAACAGTTAACCAAAATTTGGTATCGTTCTGATCGCTTGAGATTTTGAATATATATGTCTTTGGTGTTTTTAAAGAGACGCTATGTACTTTTCGATAATCTACATCAATCTGGTTGAAGTTAATGACGTTGCTTGCAACAGGTGCCCCATTCTGATCAAGAACAGAAAGGTTACTTTGCAAATTGCTGCCACGCTCATTCTCCCGACGAGTATCTAATACTATTTTAAAACTTCCTGCAGGAAGTGAAATCTTATAAAAGCTTCTCTCATCTCTATCCAGAGAAAATTCACTCGTAGCACCCAGTTTTAATGGAAGAGGATTATTAATAGTTTGTGCCTTTACATCTGTATATATAAACAAAGCAGAGAAGATCTGAAATGCAAACACAGTAACAGCAACTTTATAATTGAATTTATTCATATGTCTTTTTTAAAAATATTTTCAACAATTTAGATTTTAATGAACGAATCTGTTTTTGGTGTAACCTCATCTTGGGAAGCAGGATATAAAACCAGTGGTGTAACTAAATTATTCTGCACTTCTACACTGTTCTTTAAGTACATCATCAAATTACGCTTTATTTTTTTCCTGCTTTTTAGTTAGATGTTTAATTCCTATAACAGATGCCACTGCTGCTAATACAATAGCTGCACGGAACTTAAAGTTCTTGTAAGGGTCAAAACGTGAACTGTTTTTTGTAACCTTGGTCATATTTTTATTTAAAAGATAAATATTTCATCGATATAAAGAAAATAAGATTCTAAAATGATGTATCAACAAATAATCCGCTCTTTATAATCCTTTGTATTAAAATAAAAAATCTATGTGCACAACAATTCACGATTCTACAATCAAAAAAGATAGTGAGCATTTAGTAAATGCAATAATAATGGCCCTAGGTCTGCTATTGTAATGTATGAGGCGTCGAAAAATCGATATCGAAGTAAATTCTAAGTACGATTAACTTCCTCCACTGTATTAGTTCTACGCTTATTTTCCACTTTCTGTCCTTTGATGAAATTGTATTGTAAGGAAACGCCTACAGCTCTTATTCTAAAGTATTGATCAAATTCATTTACCTGGCCACCTATATCTGTTGTCCAGTAATATCTAAAGGTTTTGAATTGCTAATAAATAAATAAATCAATGACAGATGTTGTTTTGAATGTGGTTTTGCTGATTTAGCTACTTTCAGTCAAGTTTCAAAAAAATTTATAACGTTTCGCCAATACATTATCTACAACATCTGAATTAATTTGTTGTTGTTTGTAAGAAATTTGAAGAAAAGATTTTCCTCAAACGTTTTCACTTAATATCAACCAGCGCATTTCCTTTTCATTAATGGCTTCGGTTAAATCACCGATCCTTATACTTAATTGCTGCAACTGCTCGTAAGGCATTGCAGTGTTCAACTGTTGCTCTATAGAAGTTTTTTCTTTTTGCAACGCCTGTATTTCTTTTTCAATCAATTCAAATTCACGCTGTTCTTTATAAGAGAGCTTCTGCTTTGATTTTATAGGTTTTATCTCAACTTGCTTCGGCTGATTTTCCGTAATATCTTCCGCTTCCTGTTCTTTTAATGATTCCCTGTACTGTGTATAATTCCCTGGAAAATCACGAATAACACCATCACCTTCAAATACAAACAAATGATCTACTAACCTGTCCATAAAATACCTGTCGTGACTTACAGTTACCAGGCATCCTCCGAATTCAAGCAGAAAATTTTCCAGAACTGATAATGTAGGCAGATCAAGATCGTTAGTTGGTTCATCCAGTATTAAAAAGTTAGGATTACGAAATAAAATTGTAAGCAGATGCAATCGTCTTTTTTCGCCCCCACTGAGCTTACTAATATAAGTATATTGCTGTTCCGGAGGAAAGAGGAAGAGGTTTAGAAACTGTGCAGCACTTAGTGTTCCTCCATTTGCAAGAGGAAAATTCTCAGCAATTCCTTTTACATATTCAATCACCCGCATATCTTCCTTTACAACTAAACCTTCCTGTGAGTAATTACCAAAAACTACTGTGTCTCCAATATTTATTTTACCACTGTCAGGTTTTTCCATTCCTTGCAACAAGTTTATAAAAGTTGACTTTCCTGTACCATTTTTTCCAACGATGCCAATGCGTTCACCTTTTTTAAAAGTGTAATCAAAACCCTGCAGAATTTTTTTATCACCAAAGCTTTTATACACCTTCTTTAATTCAGCAATCTTTCCTCCTAACCGGTTCATTTTTGCTTCTAACGTTAATTGCTGATCTTGTACTTGTTGTTTTGCTTTTTTTTCAACTTCAGTAAAAGCATCTATTCGGCTTTTTGATTTTGTTGTTCGTGCTTTAGGTTGTTTACGCATCCACTCTAACTCTTTCCTGTACACATTTTTTGCTTTATCAATGCTTGCCAATTCACTCTGCTCTCTTGCAGCTTTTTTTTCTAAAAAATTTCCATAATCTCCTTTATTGATAAAAAGAATTCCGTTATCCAATTCCCATATTTCTGTGCAAACAGCATCTAAAAAATATCGGTCATGGGTAACCAGTATCAAGGTTACATTTTCTTTATTCAGAAAATGTTCGAGCCATTCTACCATATCTATATCAAGGTGATTGGTAGGTTCATCCATAACAAGGAGTACATGCTTATGTTCAAACCCAATATCAATCAAAGTTTTTGCAAGTGCCACCCTTTTTCTTTGCCCACCACTTAAGGTTGCAACTTTTTGATTGAGCTGGTGGATGTTAAGCTTCCCCAGAATTTGCTTCACTTTTGATTCAAAGTCCCATGCATTTAATTCATCCATTGATGAAAGTGAATCATTAACAGCTTTTTCATCATTTGCAGCTACAGCTGTTTCATACTTTTTTATGATGTTAATAGTCGGATGATCATGATTAAAGATGTTATCTGAAACTGTTGCATTATCATTCAGCTTTGGTTCCTGTTCAAAAAAAGCAACATCCACTTCTTTATTGATCCATATTTTACCTGAATCTGCAATTTCCTGGCCCGCAATTATTTTGAGTAATGTTGATTTGCCACTGCCATTCCGTGCTACCAAAGCAATTTTATCACCTTCAGATATATTGAAGGTAATATCCTGAAAAAGAGGCTTTATTCCATAGGCTTTTGTAAGTGCCTCTGTTGATACATAGTGCATACGCAAAGATAAAGATGCATGGTGGGGCTTCTAAACAGTATCAATTATCAGCATACTGTTGATTCCATGTTTTTGTTTTATCATGATTCCTTAGATCAACATTAAAGTCAACTGCAGCCTTTAATGCTAATAGAACAGATATTCATCCTGCATTTACTTCACAAATCTCTTCTTGTTTCACACCATTATTTATCAATTGCAAATCTGTGCCTCCGTCATTAGATTGGTTTAAAATAAAAATTACATCACTGGAGAAGTATTCTATTGAAAACTGTCTCGGTGGGTTTATTTCTTTGATTACTGATTTGTATTCTTGTTTATTAGGAAAAATAAAGTGAATAGTATCGTTTTTCTGTACAGCACTTTCCGCCCAGAATTTTTGTCTTCCTTCATCAGTTGATAAAAAATAAAAAACCTTTTCAATATCTGATCTGCATTGAATTTTTCATTTAATTATTTCCATATCTACATATTAAGAATTTAATAGAATAAAAAACCCTGACTGTATATTATTTAAGAGGCTGCTCTCATAATAGAATTTTACTATTATTCAATCATTTAGGTGATTTTCTCAATAGATATCTCATCAACTTCAATAACTATAATTTCAGATAGCATTTTCCTTACTATCTTAACGTAGAAAACTACTTATTATGAACACCTTTATACGCACATCTGCATTTCTAATTGTTGTAATATTTTGTTTTAATACTGTTTTTGGACAAGATAACTTCCGCTATCAAACTCCGCCAAAGGATATTTTGGACCTGGCTCTTGCAGAGCCTACTCCTGCAGTTTCAATTGATAAAAAGGGTGAGTGGATGCTACTCCTGCAAAGAAGTGAATTTCCAACAATTGAAGAGCTTGCACAGCCTGAATTGCGAATTGGAGGCTTGCGTATTAACCCGAATAACTTCAGCCCTTCACGGGCCGGATCTTCTACGAACATTCAGATAAAAAACATCAAATCAAAACAGGTTTTCACAATAAGTGGTTTACCTGCTGATTTAAAAGCATCAAGTGTGCAATGGTCTCCTGATGAAAGGAAATTTGCATTCATCAATTCAACCAATGACCGTGTTGATCTTTATGTTGTAGATATATCAGCCAGAACAGCACGAAAAGTAAACTCATCACCTTTGAATACTGTGTTGGGTGGAAGCTACCAATGGGCTGGAAATAATTTATTGATATACAAAACTGTTCCGGAAAAAAATTCTTTACCGGGAAGACCAAAGGCACCATCCGGACCAATTGTGCAGGAAAGTTTAGGTAAAGCGGCAGCATCAAGAACATACCAGGACTTAATTCAAAATCCTTATGATGAAGCTTTATTTGAATACTATGCCACTGCACAGTTAGTAAAAAATGATCTAACTAAAGAAACCAGGTTAGGTGCTCCTGCTATTTACAGAAGTGTAAATGTTTCCCCTGACAATAATTTTATTTTACTGAATACTATAAGCAAACCATTTTCCTATCTAATACCTGCTCAAGGATTCCCTCATACAGTATCAGTAATGAATATGAATGGTGAAGTGATCAACACACTTGCAAAAAATCCGAGCAGCGAGGGGGCTCCAATAGGTTTTGATGATGTGGTAGATTTTCCAAGGAGCTTCAATTGGAGAGATGATGAACCTGCAACTATAACATATGTAAAGGCATTGGACAATGGCCTTGGAAGAAAAAAAGCTGATTTCCGTGATGCTGTTTATGCTATTGATTTACGGAATAATATTAATCAACCAAAAGAATTATTTATAACTAAACGCAGGTTTGGCGGTATTACATGGGGAACAAAAGATGTTGCTGTTTTTTATGAAAGAACAAATGCTGACCGAAGGGTAAGAATGAACCGTTACAATCCCACAACCGGACAAGTAGATTCATTATTTGAGCGTAGCAGTAATGATGCATACGGTGATATAGGTTTTCCAATGACAACAAAAAATGAGTTTGGACAGCAGACCTTAATTCTACTTAATGGAAACGAGTTGTTGCTACGTTCCCAGGGTGCATCAACAGAAGGAGATATGCCTCTGGTGCAAACATTTAATATCACCAATGGACAAAAAAAGATATTGTGGCGTTCACAGGCACCTCATTACGAAAATGTTGTTGAAGTGATTGATCCGAAAAATTTAATTTTTATTACCAGTCATGAAGGAGTAACTGAAGCTCCAAATTTTTATATACGTGATCTAAAGAAGAAAACAAGTGTTGCAATTACTGATTTTAAGAATCCATATAAACAGTTAGAGGGAATTTATAAAGAAAAGATATCGTATAAAAGAGATGACGGAATTAACTTGACCGGTAATTTATATCTGCCAAAAGGATATGATGCTAAAAAAGATGGAGCTCTGCCAATTTTGATATGGGCCTATCCAAGGGAGTACAAATCTGCTGATGATGCAGCACAGGTGAGGGGATCCAGATATACTTTCACACGCATCAACTATGGCTCTCCTATATTCTGGGTAACACAAGGATATGCTGTTCTGGACAATGCTGAAATGCCGATTGTTGGTGAAGGTGGAAAAGAGCCAAACGATAATTTTATTCCTCAATTACAACTTAATGCCCATGCAGCAATTAGAAAGTTAGCAGAAATGGGAGTTGGCGATAGCACAAGAGTTGGAGTGGGTGGACACAGCTATGGTGCATTTATGACATCTAACCTCCTGGCGCATACTAATTTATTTAAAGCAGGTATTGCCCGGAGTGGTGCATACAATAGAACACTCACCCCATTTGGCTTCCAGGGAGAAGAAAGAACATACTGGGAAGCACCTGAAGTATATAACAACATGAGTCCTTTTATGTTTGCTCACAAAATAAAAACTCCTTTGTTGATGATTCATGGCGAGATGGATAACAACTCCGGAACGTTTCCCATACAAAGTGAAAGGTTATATAACGCAATTAAAGGCCATGGTGGAACTGTACGGTTTGTTATACTTCCATATGAAAGCCACGGATATGCAGCAAGGGAAAACATTTTGCATATGCTGTGGGAGCAAAATCAATGGCTTGAAAAATATGTGAAGAGCAGGGATAAAAATCCTGATAATGCAAAAAGTTTCTAAAGAATAATTATGTAGATGTGTAAAAGCTTTGAACTACTTTAATATGGAAGTGGAGTTCATGCTTTTTTAACTAGTATTTGATATAGTTGAACTAAGCAGTTAAGTTATCACGATTAGTTCCGATTAATTGTTTTGCATAAATAGGTTCACGGTGCTCACAAATCTGTTGTCGCCACATAGCATAATATAAACTTTTTTGTTACAGCAGGCTGTGATGGTCTCCTGTTTCTACAATACGACCATGTTCCTGAACATGTATCACATCTGAATGCATATAATTGCAAGGCAGTGTGCAATAAGGATGGTAATTCGTTCCCTCTTTGCAGAAGTTAATCTTTATGGCATTAAAGTATAGCCATAAAGTATTCCAGATTTATCTTTCGTAAAAATATTAGCATGTACATGTAATTAATTGTTTCCATAATATAATTCACACAACTAAAATTATCCTTCAAATGTAAAAGATCAGGTATGAATTTAACTCTTGTAGAAAAGACATTCCTTCTTTTTACATTTACAATTACATTGATTACTAAAATAGAGCTAAAGGTTTAAGGATAATGCTGGATAACTTACTAAAGGATTACTTTGTTAGCGAAGACTGGCTTGAAGACTTTATAGAAAATGCCCACGATCTTATTCATGTACTACATCCGGATGGCCGAATTCTTTATGTAAATAAAGCGTGGACAAATTTGCTAAAGTATTCAAAGGAAGAAATCCTGGGTAATTCTATTTATTCTTTCATTGCCGAGGCAGATATTTCCCGTTATAGAGATTACCGTACTGCTGTAATAAACGGTGTTGTTTCAAATAAAGAAATTGCATTTGGTTTAAAAACTAAAACCAATGAAATTATTATCGTTGAAGGGATTGTTTCCACGTATGTTAAAGACGGTTCAATACTATTCACCAGAGGATTTTTCCGTGATGTTACTGCAAGAGTACAATATGAAGCACAACTGGAAAGGGTTAATAATGAATTGAAAGAAAGGGAAAATAATCTGCAACAATTGCTGATGAATGCTCCTGATGCTGTTATAGTTATTAATGAAAATAGCGAAATCACGTTCTGGAATCCCAAAGCAGAGGAAGTTTTTGGCTGGAGAGCCGAAGAGGTTATACATAAACTATTATCTGCAACTATTATCCCATTACAACACAGGCAAGCTCATGAAGCAGGAATGAAACGGTATTTAGCAACAGGGAAGGCACAAGTTCTTAATACGACAATTGAAATAGAAGCATTGAAAAAGTCAGGTGAAGAATTTTTTATTTCGCTTACAATTTCTCGCACTTTGCAAAACGGAAAATTAGCTTTTATAAGTTTTATAAGAGATATTACAGAACAAAAGAACAACCAGTTAGAATTAGAGCGAAAGACATTGGACCTTGAGCATTCAAATACTAATTTGGAAGAATTTGCATTTGCTGCATCTCATGATTTAAAAGAACCTATTAGAAAAATTCTAACTTTCTCAGATCGTCTCAAATCAAGGCTTAATAACAAGTTAGAAGAAGAGGATCTTAGGTTATTTGAACGCATGGAAAGTTCAGGAAAAAGAATGGCTTCTTTGGTAGATGATTTACTTACATACTCCCAGGTTAGTACAGATAAAACTTCAGTAGAAACATTGGATTTAAACATAGAAATTTCAATGGTTTTGGAAGATCTTGAACTGGAAATACAGGAAAAGGCTTCAATTCTTTTTATAGCACCCTTACCAACAATTAAAGCGCATAAAAGACAGGTACATCAGCTATTTCAAAATCTTATTGGAAACTCAATAAAATATGGCAAGCCAACAACGCCACCTTACATTAATATCAATTCTGTGTTGATAAATGGGAAAGATTCTGGGTTTCGGTTAAATAGTGAGGATGGTAACAAAAAGTATCATTTGATCCAGGTGAAAGACAATGGTGTCGGATTTAATCAATTAGATGCAGAGCGTATTTTTAATGTGTTTACAAGATTACACGGCAATACAGAATATAAAGGCACTGGTGTTGGTCTTTCCATTGTAAGAAAGGTAATGGAAAATCATAATGGCTACGTTTGGGCTGAAGGCAAAGAAGGTGTTGGTGCCACATTTAAGTTGCTATTTCCTGCTGAATAAAATAGAAATAAAATAAACTTTGTCGATAATACAGATTATACAATTGAATAAACATTTAATCATATGACTCAAACAATCATAATTACAGGTGGTGCAGGTTTTATTGGGTCGCATGTAGTTCGTTTATTTGTCAGAAAATACCCGGATTATAAAATCATTAATCTGGATGCTTTAACATATGCCGGTAACCTTGAGAATCTACGTGATGTGGAAACTTCACAGAATTATTATTTTGAAAAAGTAAATATCCTGGATACAGCATCTCTGGACAATCTCTTTTTAACATATCAACCTTCAGGAGTTATTCATTTAGCTGCAGAATCTCATGTAGACAGATCTATTCTATCACCTATGGATTTTGTTTATACCAATGTTGTTGGTACAGTCAATTTATTAAATGCTGCCAAAAGGTATTGGAGTAATGATTATGAAGGAAAACGGTTTTACCATATTTCAACGGACGAAGTTTATGGTGCATTAGGTGAAACAGGTTTATTTACAGAAGAAACACCATACCAGCCTAATTCACCTTATTCTGCATCAAAAGCTGCTTCCGATCACTTTGTTCGAGCTTATAGTGAAACATATAATTTACCTTTTGTTATTACAAATTGTTCAAACAATTACGGCCCTAATCACTTTCCTGAAAAGTTGATTCCTCTCTTTATATATAACATCATTAATAATAAGCCTTTACCTGTTTATGGCGATGGTTTATATACACGTGACTGGCTGTATGTAAAAGATCATGCTTTGGCAATTGACCTGGTTTTCCATAAAGGAAAAAATGGTGAAACATATAACATTGGGGGAGTTAACGAATGGAAAAATATTGATCTTGTAAAGCTCATGTGTAAGCTAATGGATGAGAAATTAGGTAGGAATCCTCACACTTCTGAAAAACTGATCACTCACATTAAAGACAGACCCGGGCATGACCGCAGATATGCAATAGATGCAAGTAAGATCAAGAATGAACTTGGCTGGAAGCCAACAGTTACGTTCGAACAAGGATTAAGTGAAACAATAGACTGGTATTTGGAAAATACCGAATGGTTAAACCATGTAACCAGTGGGGCATATCAACAGTACTATGAAAAACAATATCAGTAAATGAAGATTGAAGAAACAGGACTTGAAGGTTGTATTTTGATTCATGACACCTTGTTCAAAGACGAAAGGGGATACTTCGCTGAATTATATAATGACAAACGTTTTGAACACGCTACAGGTCTGAAAATAACGTTCGTGCAGGATAATATTAGCCACTCTAAAAAAAGGGTATTGCGTGGGATTCATTTTCAAATTGGTGAGGCTGCACAAGCTAAATGGGTTCGAGTTTTACATGGCAGAGTTCTGGATGTTGCAGTTGACCTTCGTAATAAATCTTCAACATTCGGGCAATATTATTCAACCGAACTTTCAAGTGAAGCAAATACCAGTTTATTTATACCCAGGGGATTTGGCCATGCATTTGTTGTACTGAGTGATACTGCATTGTTTTTTTACAAATGCGATAATCATTATAACAAAGAGGCGGAAACTGGAATTATTTACAACGATCGCGATCTCTCAATCAATTGGAAACTACCAGTGGATGAACTGAGAGTATCTCAAAAAGATAAAGAACTTCCCACTTTTAGTGATTACCACAAATTAAATGGAATATGAAAGGAATTATTCTTGCAGGCGGTTCCGGAACAAGATTGTACCCAATAACAAAAGCTATATCAAAGCAACTAATGCCTATCTATGATAAGCCAATGATCTATTATCCACTGTCTATCTTAATGATGGCTGGAATTCGTGACATATTGATAATTACTACTCCTGAAGATAACAACCAATTTAGAAGATTATTAGGTGACGGAAGTCATGTGGGATGCAGATTTGATTACGCAATACAGGAAGTACCGAATGGATTGGCACAGGCGTTTGTGATTGGCGCGGAATTTATTTGTAAAGACAAAGTGGCGCTTGTTTTAGGAGATAATATTTTTTATGGCACAGGATTAGGAAGGCAGTTACAATCTTTGAACAATATCGAAGGAGGATATGTATTTGCTTACATGGTCTCAGACCCGGAAAGGTATGGAGTTGTTGAGTTTGATGCGAATCAAAAAGTATTATCTATAGAAGAAAAACCGCAACACCCGAAATCACATTATGCAGTACCAGGTTTATATTTTTACGATAACGAAGTGGTGGATATAGCAAAAAATTTAAAACCATCATCCCGCGGAGAATATGAAATAACAGATGTAAATAAGGAATATTTAAAAAAGGGGAAGTTGCATGTTGCTGTTCTCGATAGAGGAACTGCCTGGCTTGACACCGGTACGTTTGATTCTTTAAATGATGCATCAGAATTTGTAAAAGTTATTGAAAAAAGGCAGGGAACAAAAATTGGTTGCATTGAAGAAGTAGCTTATCGTATGGGTTTTATTTCTGAAAAAGAGTTGCTGGAGCAAGCAGCAGCACTGTCTAAAAGTGGATACGGCAACTATTTAAAACAGGTTATTCAGGAAAGAGAAATATTATAATTATCCATGTCTAAGCCGGATTTTCGTCATGGATTCTCATTATAATTACTTACCGGCTTTAATCAATTCTAGTGTACGGCATAAATATATTTTAGAAATAATCACAATAACATAAGCTATACAGCTAATCTTACTATTGACAGTTTTTCAAGAGTCCTGCCTCTAATGTATAAATCACATAACAATCTTTCAATTTGAAGTAGGTTTGTGAAGTATTTATGCAGAAATATTTTGAAAGTAAAATTGTAGTTGTAACTGGTGGTACAGATGGCATTGGAAAGGCATTAGTTGACTTATTATTGTCGTTCGGCGCCAAAGTAGCCACATGTGCACGTAATCACGATAAACTGTATCAGTTGCAGTCAGAATACCCCTCCTACCCTTTACATACCGTTGTAGCGGATGTAAGCAGTGAAAATGATTGCCGTCGTTTTATTGAGTCTACACTGGATGTTTTTGGAGGAATTGATATTCTGATTAACAATGCAGGAATTTCTATGCGAGCTCTTATAACTGAGGCTTCCACAGAAGTTTTAAGAACAGTAATGAATATAAATTTCTTTGGAGCTGTGTACTGCACTAAGTATGCTTTAGATGCTTTAATTAAGAGCGAGGGTAGTATTGTTGGCATTTCCTCTATAGCAGGTTACAGGGGTTTACCCGGCAGGAGTGGTTATTCCGCATCAAAATTTGCATTACAAGGCTGGCTTGAAGCAATACGTACTGAGCTGCTGGATAAAAATGTTCATGTAATGTGGGTATGCCCCGGTTTTACTACATCTAATATCCGGAATGCAGCCCTAAATAAAACAGGAGCACCACAAGGAGAAAGCCCTATGGATGAGAGTAAAATGATGTCTGCTGAAGAATGTGCAAAACACATACTTCGGGCAATCAAACAAAGAAAACGAACTCTGGTTCTAACGTTTACAGGTAAACGCACGATTTTTATGAACAAGTTTTTCCCTGCCGTAGCTGATAAACTAATTCATAAGTTTTTTTTTAAAGATGGTAAACTTATAAAGTAACTTATAGGATTTCCGAAATATGAATGCTAAATTTCGATTCTAAAATTCGTTATCTTAATCTGAAATGCCTTTAGTAACGCTTACGTCTGACATTGGGCACCAGGATTACCTCATTGGTGCTGTAAAAGGAAGGTTATTAAGCATAAATCCTGAGTTTAAGATTATAGATATCACACATAATTTATCACCTTTTAATTACCCGCAGGCTGCATATGTGTGCAGGAGCGCAATAAAAAACTTTCCTGAATTTTCGTACCATATTATTCTTGTTAATCTATTTGATTCAAAACCAGATCAGATTCTTTTTACTTTTCATGATAATCAATACCTGCTGTGTGCAGATAATGGCTTGCTGGGAATGATAACAGAGGAAAAACCAGAAATGCTGATTGGAGTACCTCTTGAAAAAACAGCAATAAAAAACACGCTCTATTGCATAGAAGTTGCAGCAAAAGCTATTACGCAATTGATGAATGGAGAACCGGCAGAAAACATCGGTATTCCTGATCCGGAATACATAGAAAAAAATCCGTTGCGGCCACTTCATGGAGATGACTGGATAGAAGGACAAATAATATTCATTGATAATTTTGAAAATGTGGTGGTAAATATCACACAAGAACAATTTGAAGAACAAAGGCGCGGCCGAAGCTTTAAAATTGTTTTTAAAAGAGATGAAGTTATTGATCGCATCAGCGGCTCTTATGCAGATGTACCGCATGGAGAAAAATTAGTTTTGTTTAATAGCGCCGGGTATATGGAAATTGCCATTAACAAAGGCAATGCTGCAGGATTATTTGGACTACAAGGGTATAGCGAAAATAACACTGAAGTTTCTGTTCTCCAGAAAAATCGTCTGTTCTATCAAACGGTTAAGGTTTATTTCGTTTGAGTATAAGAACAGCATTCGTTTAGCAGCTTTTTTATCTATTTAATTTAACAAAGATTAGTGCACCGATCAATGCTGCAGAAGCTAATTTTATCTTCTCAACCATGAAAAGCTTTTTTTTCTTCATTCTATTGTTACCTGTATTCGTATCAGCACAGGATTGTAAGATCAAATCAGAAAGAGACCCTTATACAAAACAAATAAAACTCTCGACCGGGCTTATCCCATTCAACAAAGGAATTGATCAATTTCATTTAACTATTGATGCAACAAAAACAGAAATAGATTTGCTCTTTGCACTGAATAATATAAGTGAAGCAAAATGTTTTGACGGTACTTCAATTGCAACAATCATATTTGAAGGAAGTAAAGTGAAAACCATTTACAGGAACACAGCATATATGAACTGTGATGGCCTTTTTCAGGTTACCTTTAAAAACACTCCTGCAACCCAATCTGCATTAGAAAAACTTGCTACAAAGAAAATAACCTCTATTATCCTCACCGGCAACAATAAAGCTATTCATGTTCTGAAGATCAGTGAAGAACAAAAGCAAACGTTAATGGATGCTGCAACCTGCATGATCAAAGAATCAAAAATATTAATTCAGTAGCCGACGCATTTACATTTTAGCGAAGTGTTGTTAAACGGCCATTAAACGAAATTGATTCCCTGTTGTTGCTGCTTACCTGCAGTACTCCGTATCCGGAGCTTGATACCTGAAGTGCCATTTCCCGCACATCTTTTGTATCCAAAGGTTCTATAAGAACAAGCCAGCTTCCTTTTTTCGCTTTAGTTACCTTATATTGAAAATTGGTAGATGTAAATCGTATTCCTCCTTCACTGCTATTCATAGGTGCTGTATAGGCCCTGCCATAATAAGGAAGATATGTAGTTAAAGTGTCACCGGAAATTCTAACCTCGTAGTCTGATGTTAATTGTATAGCACTTCCACGCATTGGTAATGCAGATTGCGCTTTAAATATGAAGTTCTTTTTTTGAAGGTTTTTTTCTATTTCAATAGGATCTCCTATAGTGTTTACTTGCTTTACAGGAGAACAACTTATAATAAACAATAATAAACTTATTGCCGGTAAAAATGTTTTATTCAATAAATAACTCCGTCTTTTCATATTATGAAACATGCCAAATGATGTACCAGTTAAGCCACTCAGATATAAATCAGTACGAACCAACTGTTAAAAACTAAAGGAACATAATATTTACCAGGTAAAAAGAATTGAAACAACAATGTCACCGAATAAGTGACAACAAAAGTTACATTCAAGCATCCGACGAATGATTCTGTGTGAAGTTGGTAAGTTTATCATCATTAATTCCTGAATCACCTATCCCTTTATTGTTTGCTCTTTCCACATTTGGTTCTTCTGCAGAAGGGCTATCAGTATCAGTGTTATTGTTCCTGCTGTTTATATTACCTGTTTGCTTGTGAGGTTCTGTGTCTTCTCTGTATTTATAAGCCGTATCCTTATTGTTTTCTTTTTCTTTCATAAAAATCTTTAGGTTATTCAATGAAAATTTAATGCCATTTATACATCCAATCTACTTTCGCAGGTATTATACAGAGCTCATGCTGTTATAATTTCAGATATAATTATACCAGTTCTATAATGAACATAAAGAACATAATGTTTTCCTCGCTTGATTACTAATTAGTAAAACAATCTGGTTCATGAATTCCTCTTTAAACAAAAGAATTCCGCCAAATATTACTTTAACAGAAACAGGATAACTTCGGGCACATAAAGTAGTAGCAAAAAAGAAAAATAACTGGAGATGATAAACAATACTATAGAGGATAATAAAACAAAGAAACTTCTGATAATTGAGGATGAAGGGGAAATGTGTTTATTACTGAATATTTATTTACAGCGGAAAGAAATGGAGTTGGATCACGTAAAGACCCTCTCAGCTGCAAGAGAATATTTACAACAAGAACAACCATCAGTTATTATACTGGACAATAAACTTCCTGATGGCCTGGGAGTGGATTTTATCAGTTACATCAGGCAACAATATCCTGATATAAAAATTGTAATGATCTCAGGTTATCCTACTGCTAAAGATGTGGCACTAAACAATGGAGCTCATATATTTTTGGAAAAGCCCTTTACCCGTCATGACCTTTACCACGCAATAATGGGTTTGTTGAATTAGAAGAACTTCAATGGAAGTATTTACATAATATTCTATATTACAGATCAATAACCTATTACATGAGAACACTGCTGCTTACTGGTGTAGTTGTATTATTTACACATACATTGTATTCCCAAAAAATAGAAGAAGGATTTGACTTTAATTTCAAGCCAACTCCTCATATCCCGAGATATTATGTTGTTACGGAAAAGAAGGATTCTCTGTGGTACAGACAAGCATGGTATCTGCCGGAAAGAGGGATGTATATGAAAGGATCCTACAAAGACAAAGCAGGTAAAATTGAACATGGAGCTTTTAAATGGTTTTACGCTAATGGAATATTACAAGCACATGGTGATTATGTTAACGGCTTAAAAGAAGGAACATGGATCAGATATAATGAAGCTGGAGAAATGGCTGACTCAGTTTATTATGAAAGGGGAAAACAAAAAGGTGTAGGATTAAGGTGGCACAAAAATGGATTTCTTGCTGACTCTACAAACTTTGATGGTGTTGGAAATGGTGTGATCGTGCAATGGTATGAAGATGGCACACCAGGAGCTGCTGGTTACTATTCATCTGATACAGTAAAGAAAGGCAGGTGGCAATATTTTCATGAAAACGGAAAAATAAAAGCCACCGAAGATTATGTTAATGGAGAACGTGTTGCTTTAAATTGTTTTGACGACAAAGGCAACAAATTAGATACATCCGCCTGTAGTTTAAGGGAAGCAGAATTCCCTGGAGGGATATCTGCATGGAAAGAATTTATTATTAAAAGACTTAGACCAGATGTACCGGTGAAAAACAAAGCACCTGTTGGCCAATACACTGTTTATGTACAATTTATTATTGACACAGATGGTTCAGTTTCAGATATCAAACCGCTTACGAAGTTTGGCTATGGAATGGAAGAAGAAGTAGTGCGATTCATTAAATCATCTCCCAGGTGGATACCCGCACAATTGTATGGTAAAAAAGTGAAAGCTTACCGCCGCCAACCTATCACATTTGCTATTTCTCAGGGCTAAAATCAGTGCTTAACATTAAATTTCTTATCTACCTCCATTGCTTCTTTTATGATTGAAATAATTGGAACCGGCTCAATATCTCCTGGTGAATGAAATATCTTATAGTACACTTGTTTGTTTGTACCATGTGATAAATAACTCTCATTGTCCTGTAAACGATGTCCCTGGCAAAAACCTAATAGCACTCCTTTTTTAATTCCACCCCACGGAACAGATGAAGGCCAAATCAGGCATATCCTTCGATTGCCATAATAATATGGCACATTATAGGTGAGTTTTTCTATACAATATGAAGGAAGATTTTCTAAAATAATTTGCCGCAGAACATCAACAATAATTCGTTCATCTTCAGGGATGTATTCCCAAAATTCTACAAGAGAAGTGAACTTTAATCCGTTTTGAAAACTCATTAGAAATTAATAATAACTGAATAATTTCTGGTCACACAACATGTCATTCAGAACCACTTTTAAAAGTAGATGTCTACGTAATCAGTTACCATCCCACCTTCACAATTTTGCATATCCTGCATACGCCAATATTTTCTTCCTTTGGTAGAAAGAAATACCTGTTCTCCTTCTTTTCTACAAGGTTTACCTCCATTTAAGGTTTCTACACGATGCTCTACGAAACCCCTGAACAGCAATTTTTTATCTGTGACAGGTTTGATTCCACCCTGAATGGTTATATAATCAGTCCCGGTACGACTATCTTGCCTGCCTTCAATATTATACCAACCATCTTCAGAAGGTTCAATATTTACTGTGCCCGGATGATCCCAACCTATCCACTGCAGCGTAAAATTGTGTTTGCCCAACCTGATTTTTAGTGTTGTATCAACAGGTGTAAAGTTTCTGTTAACCGTAGTTTCAACTACAGAAGTTTTATGGTGTAGACTATCGGTTAAATCTGTTTGCTTCTGCGAACTATCAATTGTTGATGAAACGGAAGTGTCTTTATTAAGTTTGATTGTTGAACCATCATTATTACAACTCCAGATTATCATAACGGATACAACAACATTTAAGCAATGCATCTGATTTCTTTTCATATAAAAGCGAATAGTAGATTAATTATAAAGCGTAACTAAATTATTTAATCCTTCCATCCCCACGGCGCCTCCGGAGTATCGATAGTCCTGGTAAGATCAAACTGGATAGTAAAGAGCCTGTCTGTTCCCATACGTCTTAGATTATAAGTGAAGTATTTGCCAGGTACCAATTCCACCCACCAAACATTTGTAGCTGCTGCTGGTAAAATGTTTACGGTATGTTGGTCGGCTGGAAACATTTGTAATGTTGGTGATCCACTATTTGAAGTTGTGCCACCATATTGCGTTACTTCATCTTCTGTACCATCCTGGTGCCTGTGATCGTGTTTGAGCTGAATGCTATTAGGTGAGCGGGTGAAAACCCAGGTGCGGGAACGGTTGCTTCCAACCATAAAAGGAATACGAATTTCAATTTTACTACAGCTTTTCACATGCATGACCAAAGATTGATCCTTGAAAACAGTGTCATTTGGAGGGGCATTTATTACTGTGCCAGCGAAAGCCTTGCCACATAAAGCGTTCAGCTCATTCCAAAAAATATCCTGGTTGTTTTGTACTATTTTACTACTTGGTGACTGCTTTGTAGTACTACAGGAAGTTGGTAATAATGCAATAGTTACCAGGCAAGTGCTTATAAAAAATTTCAGCATTAATCAAATATAACCTGTTTCACTACTATGATATCTTAGATCAAATGTTCAAGTACGTTAATCATAATCAAAAGGTTTATATACCAATTGTGATAATTGTAACGCCTGTTAAACCAACTCAAAAGCCTTCACTACCTCGTACAAATATTTTAATAAATTGGATACTGATGTTTGAATTGTTCTTCCAATCACTTTCTGAAAAGCTAGATTTCACTGATGATGAAATTGCCGTTATCAAAACGTATTTGACTCCGAAAAAACTTCGTAAAAAACAATACTTGCTCCACGAGGGTGATGTATGCAAATTCATTGCGTTTGTAGAAAAAGGTGCAATGCGGTCCTATTCTGTTGAAGGCACTAGTTTTAATCCAGTGGAAGGTAATTTAGCTATAGAACATTAAGAGAAGAAAACAAAAATCTTAGAAATGGAAAAGCTAATCACAGGCATACATCATATTACTGCTATTGCAGGTGATGCGCAAAAGCATATTAATTTTTATACAGGTATACTTGGAATTCGGCTGGTAAAGAAAACAGTAAACATTGATGCACCTGATGTATATCACTTTTACTATGGTGATGAAGTTGGAAACCCCGGAACCATACTTACTTTTTTCCCTTACGGAGACCTGGTGAGAGGCAGGCATGGCAAAGGAATGCTGAATACCACTACATTTTCAGTATCTGCCTCATCACTTGATTACTGGCTGGAACGTTTGAAGAAGTTTGATATTAGTTATAAAGAACCTGATGAAAGATTCACAGGAGAAATAGTTATTTATTTTGAAGATATTGATGGCCTCGGATTAGAATTGGTGTTTACAGATAAAGACAAAAGACCGGGATACTCAAATGGCATAATTCCATTAGAATACTCTATCAAAGGTTTTTACAGTGCCGAGATTTGGCTGGAAGGTTATGAAAGAACAGCAGCATTACTAACTGAGCAAATGGACCATAAATTAGTTGAAGAAAAGGGAAACCGGTTTCGACTTGCTGCCATTGATGAACCCGGGAATTATATTGATCTTGTTTGTGCTCCGGACAGCATGAGAGGGCTTTCCGGTAACGGCACGGTTCACCATATTGCTTTTGCTACCCCAGATAAAAAAACCCAGGAAGAAGTAAGAACAAAAATTTCTAAAAGGATGTTGAATCCAACTCCCATTATAGATAGAGATTATTTTACTTCAATTTATTTCCGCGAACCTGGTGGCGTATTGTTTGAAGTGGCTACTTCCGGACCTGGATTTTTGATTGATGAATCTAAGGAAGACTTGGGTAAAGGATTGAAACTTCCTAAACAATTTGAAACCCATCGAAGCCAATTAGAGAGAACATTAACTCCTATTGTTATTGACCAGGAAAAGTTTAAATGAGATGCACATAAAAAATATAATTGCAAGAGGTCTGAAAGTTAACGCTGCGAAAAAAGTTTTGATCATGTTGCATGGTCGTAGTGCAAATGCTGATGATATTCTTTCGCTTTCTGATCATCTGCATGTAAACGATTTTGCAATACTGGCACCTGAGGCAACAAATAATACCTGGTATCCATATTCATTTTTGGCTCCACCGGCACAAAATGAACCCTGGCTCTCGTCAGCTTTAAAACTTATCTCGGAATTAGTAAATGATATTATTCAAGAAGGGATTTCTAAAGAAAATATTTATTTTCTTGGTTTTTCACAAGGTGCTTGTTTAACTCTTGAATTTGTTACACGTAACGCAAACAGATATGGTGGTGTTGTTGCCTTTACAGGTGGTTTAATTGGAGATAATATTTATCAGGAAAACTATAAAGGCGATTTCTCCGGCACTCCAATCTTTATTGGAACCAGTGATCCTGATCCGCACATTCCGGTTGAAAGAGTCTATGCTACATCAAACATTTTAAAAGACATGAATGCTGATGTAACTGAAAAGATCTACAGCAATATGGGACATACTATAAACCAGGATGAAATCAACCATGCAAATAAGTTGATCTTTGATTCAACTCCTAATTAAATTATGTTTCCTGTTGTAAGAGTTTATAGTGATGATAACGGTGACAGTCGTTTTGAAGATATCTCCATTCCATTGAAGGATGCCGGCGAAATAGGTAAACTATCAGAACAATTTCCGGCAACATCTATTATTTTCAGAGAAGTTGTTCCAGAGTATGACTACAACTTCCATAATGCACCGCAGAAACAATACCTAATACTTATAGACGGAGAAATAGAAATCGAAACCACTCTTGGAGAAAAGCGGCATTTCAAAGCAGGTGAGGTGCTGCTACTGGAAGACACAGAAGGAAAAGGTCATAGAACAAGAAACCTTCAACCAATAAAAAGAAAATCAATTTTTATTACGGTGCCTTGATTAATTGGAAACGATCAGTAATAATTTAGAACCCAAATGGCAGGATAACACCAAAGTGAAAACCAAACTGATTTACAGGTGTATTGTAAATCTTCCCAATTGCATGTTCATGCACTTCATTAGTTGGTGTTTGAAACTTAGTTACATAATCAATCCCTTCAGCACTAAGTTTATTAGTTAGGCGCATAAACTCAGCCAATGTTCCTACTTTATAAGTAACTCCAATATCAAAAAGAATACTTTTGGTTACACCTATATCCCACGGTGATGCGAATCGAAGTCCCCCTTCAACTTTGCCAATAAAAGACTTATCAGCTTGTATTTTTTCTGCTTCTAATGGATGACAACCATCACTATCTTCCGGATCTTCAATTACGTAACCAGTTTTGTATCGCAACATACCTGTACTTAAGCCTGTATAAAGTTTGAAGCTTTTGCTTTCATTAAAAACATACCGCAATCCTGTAGTCAGCTCGAGAATATTACTACTATAGTCAATTGATGTTTTCGTTATAACATTCCTGAATTCAAATTCATATGGCTCAGATTTCATCCCATTATTTCCTGCATCTACATTCACCATCAATTTTAATGGTGATGCCTTCTTCACTGGAATTTCTAATCCCACACCTAATCCATATGCATTTTTGAATTTTCCAATTTGCTCGCCTGCTGCAGTATTCATATTAGCTCTTGATGTGAGGCTAAACTTCTGAGCTTCTGCATTAATAAATAGAAAAAAACTTAATGAAAGTAAAATTGATTTCATAAACAGATTTTTAGTACTTGAAATTTACAGCACCTTTTAGAATTTAAGAGCTTCTAATATCTCCATCATTGTTAATCTGCTGCAAATTTTACAACTTGCTTATCTCTAATGTTATCATACTTATATAGGTTTCCTCTTTGTAGCTAATGGAGAAGGTGTTGCTGCGCTTCAAAACAGAATTGATTAAATTCACAAAAAAGACAATGAAAAATATACTTCTGTTGTCCATCTTAGCTTTTGTAACAAGCTGTTCCAGTACCAGGAGTAATAAGTTACAAACATCCGGTAAGATTGCAGGTGCATGGAAATTAAGTAATGCTAACGAAGAACAGGTTCTCCTCTTTGTTGATGGTTATTTTACACATACTACCTATAACAAAGAATCAAAAAGGTTTATTCAAACCCGAGGAGGAACATATTTGGATTCTAATGGTCGAATAACTGTTAATTATGAATTTGATACAAGAAGCTTAGAGCAAATTGGACGATCAGTTGTTTACAATTATTCTTTGAACAACAATAGACTCACTACAAACATTAATGGTGTTGAAGAATCCTGGTTACAAATTGATAATGGCACTGGAAATCTTTCAGGTTTATGGAAGATAAGTGCAAGAAGACAGGAAGGGAATTTAGTTCCGATCCATCAAACAGGTACTCGAAAAACTATTAAGATATTAAGTGCAACAAGATTTCAGTGGGCAGCTATCGATCCGGGAACAAAAGAGTTTATGGGAACAGGTGGTGGGACTTATACTTTCTCTGATGGCAAGTACACAGAGCATATTGAATTTTTTTCAAGAGACAGTACACGGGTTGGAAATTCACTTACGTTTGATGGCAAATTGGAAGGAGGTGACTGGCATCATAGTGGACTAAGCTCAAGAGGTGATCCTATCTATGAAGTATGGAGCAGAAAGAAAGAATGATAAAAAACTACCCCAAATATTTCGGGGTAGTTGTAAACTTGTATTGAATTATTAAAGCAATCATAGATGCAAATGCACCAGTGGATTTGTCGGGTTAAAGACACCAGCAGGATTGTAAGTCCATACCCATGCATGCAACAACCATAAACCAAATCCGGTGTTACCATCCCACACATCTTCCAATCCGGTAAACCCCTGTGGCATTGGTTCATTAATTGGCACTGCATACTCTACAGCCACGAGGTGGAAATTACCATCATCATCTTTATTATATACCAGTATTTCAGGTTTTCTTACATCAAATGTTCCATCCAGTAAACCTGGGTTCAAATAATGATGACCCATGTTTTCAACTCTTACACTTATATCTATGTATCCATCTTTAATGGCATTACTGATATTCCGGTATTTGGCTGTTGCTGCTCTAGCTTGCTGCAACTCCCATTTCGTTTGAAATGAAAGCCCGCTATATTCATTAACTACGTCAGCCTCAGTAATCTTAGTATGGTTGCTCTTACTTTGAACTTCTTCAAATGTTGATGAAGTGAGGTTCTCCTTCTTACAGCTTGTAAAAACCAGTGTAACTAAAAGAATAGACCAGATGCTTGTAAGTGATTGATGAAGGGCAAAAGTTTTCCCGTTACAGCGCAATGCGCCGTTAATTAAATTTTTCATTTTGTTTAGTTTTTAGATTAGAACAATAAAATGCAGAGAGAAAGAAATAAAAGCCAGATAGTAAGTTATTGGCATATTTAATTTGCAGTAGCCGGACTGATCACTGCCGGAACTTCCGTAATTGTATTAGCAGGGAATCCTCCTTTTTTAGCATGCTCCCTGATCAACTCTTCATTTTCAGCTTTGTAAATACAGAAAATTTTATTTCCGGTTACGTAGCTGTGAACCCATTGAATCCTAGGTCCTATTTCTTTTAATACTGCACAGGAAGCTTTAGAAATGCCTTTTAGTTCATCAGCACTTAATTTACCGGCACCGGGAATTTCTCTTTCGATTACGTAAGTTTTCATTTCAGTTGATTTTGCGGTTTTCGAATTGTTTGTTTCAGTTGCAGTTTGAGCCATGGATACATAGCCACTAAATAAAAGTGTTACTGCAAGTAAAGTGAAGCGGTTGATCATCTTTTTCATAATTTAATTTTTATTGGTTAAAAGATGATGTAAAAGTAGAAGTGACAAGCCCCTGTTACCTATAACAATTCATTCAATGTATGGTAACAATGTGAAACAAATCATTCAATAAATGGTAAAAACAATTCAGAGAGGTTCGTTAATGCAGCAGATCAACATAAGCCATCGGTAGCAGATCATATTTCTTTTTGAAGCATTTGGTAAAATATGATGGATCGGTAAACCCCGATTCAAAGGTTATTTGTGCAATAGAATAATTACGTTTTTTCAATAATTCTTTTGCTTTCTCAAGCCTGAATTCTTTTAGTAGTTGATTAGGAGATAAACCGGTTAGTGAAATTGTTTTCCTATATAATTGTGATTTACTCATTGCCATTGATTGACAATAATCATCAAGATTAAAATCAGCATCCTGCCAATTCTCTTCTAATTGATTATACAAACACTCGAGCAATTTCTCATCCTGTGGGGTTAAGGTTAAAAAATTTTCACCTCCATCCTGAAAGTGATCTTTAGAAACCAATTCTTTTACAGACCAGGTGATGGCGACCTGAAGATTCTTAGCGATTGCACACAAATAAAATGCTAATTGAATAGTATTGCCAAATAGTTTATTACTTTTTTCAACAGGTTCACCAGCATTAATACCTATTCGGAAACAGATTTCATCAGCATCACTCACTTGCATTCCTCTTTGAATTGCCAATGCACATGAAATAGCCTTCGCTGCAGAAGCAAAAGATATTATGAACCCGCTTCCACCATGTTCAACTTCGCTTCCACCAAAATGCGCAGCGTTTTTACGGATTATGTTATTCTTCTGGGAGAGCAGCTCGTTTGCTTTTTCTTTACCTAATCTATGTTGTAATAAAACAGGGTCAGTTGTTTTTGTTACAAGTAAAATTCTAAGGGCAGGATCGCTGAAAACCTTCAATCCATCTTTGGTGATTTCTGCTTCTTCAGGATCATAGATCCTGCCTAAAAAAGATTCTACAACTTTACTGCTTACTTCTATTATTTTACCGGGTACCAATCCATGTGCTTTCCGGTGCATTTCTGCAACAGCGTCTTTTTCAGGAGCCTCAATCAAACAAAATATACTTTCTCTTTGCTCGTCTATCCAATACGTCATGCATTTACAACCATATTCCTCCTGGTGAAGCAGGTCCATTGTATGGGCTTCCGCAACATCCCTGGCTTTTACACCTGGAACAACATGTACATCCATATAGATTGGCATAGCAGCTAAGTTTAATGGAGTGAAAGATAATTAATTTGTTGATGTTAGCTTAGTTTTTCATCTGAGTCAATTTCGAACACGAATGATTGTGATACCAACATAATAACTCCGATGCCTGCCGCAGGTAGGTTCTGTAGTTTATGTGGCACTTCTAATGTTCATTTCTTTGCTCTTGTAGGCTTTCAGAACCAGATAATAAGCTTTTATGTGTGGGTGTAAAAATCTTTGGTTGTTTTTTTGTTTTCATTGAATTCCTAACCTTATTCTGGCTAAAGTACTTATGTAAAAAATCCTCTTTTGAATCGCGGAACGATTCAACTGCACCTAATTTATATAGGGTGTAAATGTAAATCCATGGTAAATCAAGTTGCCAGGGTAAAAAGCCACACCGCGCACTACCGGGATAAAGATGATGATTATTGTGCCACTCGCCTGCAAAAAAGCCGGGGCGCCACTGGTTTATAGATAAATTGCTTCTATCAAAGTCCAGTCCATCCACATGTTTTTCTTTGCCTTTACCGTGGCCGGTGTAATTGAAAGCCCGCACAAAAATGAACCAGAAAATCCCAGCACTAAATAGTGTACATGCCAATCCATGCCCACCTATCATAT
>MWVY01000020.1_pt1 | contig 32986 bp, 30 predicted proteins | sample 1047251 | NCBI WGS metagenome assembly MWVY01 (sample SAMN06349983, study PRJNA376086) | soil metagenome | isolation source: MS7-5 sample Antarctic (ecotone) soil | place: Antarctica | collected 2015-01-13
TCTGTGGACAATCGGCGCGGACGGCGACACGAGCCGCGCCGTTCAATTGTCGAAGGGCGAAACGGACGGAAATTTCGGTTTGACCAATCTGGCTGACGGGCGCGTCGCATACATCGCCCGCGTCGGCAGCGATTACGATGTCTGGACGATGAACCCGGACGGCTCGGACGCAAAGCCGCTGACGGCGGATTCGTTCTGGGAAAGCGGCTTGACGGCGACCGCCGACGGGCGTTTTCTGATTTTCATTTCAAACCGGGCGGGCGGCAATCATCTTTTCCGAATGAACGCGGACGGTTCGGACGTCCGGCAGTTGACTTTCGGCGAAGCGGCAGATCACGCGCCCGATTCCTCGCCCGACGGACAATGGATTGTTTATCAATCCTGGTTTGCCGATAAATTCACCCTGCGGAAAATCCCGACCGGCGGCGGCGAATCCGTTCAATTGACCGATTACCAATCGGTGATGCCGTCAATTTCACCCGACGGCAATTCGATTGCCTGCATTTTGCCGAGCGACAGCCGCGCTCATCCGGCAACTCTCGCCGTCATTTCGGCGGCGGGCGGCGAGCCGCAAAAAACCTTCGCGGTCATACCGTTCGGATATTTTTATCAAAGCCCGCGCTGGACACCCGACGGACAAGCCTTGATTTACGCCAAACAGGAAAAGCAAATCGGCAACCTTTGGAAACAACCTTTGGCTGGCGGCGAACCCGCCCAATTGACGAACTTTAATGCCGATATTATTGCCAACTACGCATATTCGTGCGACGGCAGCCGCCTTCTCGTTTCACGCGGTCAGCTTCACACCAACATTGTGTTGATTAAAAATTTCAAATAAAGCAGTTTCTGTATTAACCCCTTTATAAAACTTGACTGAAAATGGTTCAAGTGGTATTCCTTAATACAGTTTAATTACATTTGATAAATCAGTTTAAGGTAGTTTTGGAGGCGTGATGAAAAAGTTTAACCAAGTTTTTTTTGGTTTATGTTTAGGGCTTATTTTAATTGTAAATCTTGCCGCGGCGGGCGAGAAAACACTGAAACGCTCCAAAAGAGTGCAGGACTCGACACAAATAACGGTAGTTCCGTGGGGACCGAGCCAAGAAACGGTCAATGCGGCTAAACTGCGGGTGGAACGCAGTAAAGCGGTGCAGAGCGAATTAAGCGGAACACGCTATCGCCTGCTGGAATTTAATTACCTGGAAAACGACGATAAATCGCAACCGCCGCAAGTTCCGACGCGCTTTCGGGCTGTTTTCTATGATTACACAAACGACCGCACGCTGGTTGCGGAAGGCGATTTTGCGGGCAGCGAAACAATTTCCGTCAGCCGGGCATTTTACCAGCCGCTTCCAAACGATGAAGAATTTGATGAAGCGGTTCAGATTTTGCAAGGAGATAAAAATTTTAGCGGATTATTAAGAAATGAGATGGTCAAACCGTTTCGCCCGATGCCGCCGACGACTGTTTTGGACGGAACAACCGAGCGTTTAGTAAATATCGGTCTTAATGCGCCGGACAATTCCGGTAAAAACGAAGTTGTCAGCGTCAGTCTGAAAAACGGTTGGGTTATTCGCTACGATAAAGGCTCGCCAGAAACATCTCTAGCCGCTCCGACATCCTGCGGCGTGACGAGTGCTAATCAACCGACAAGTGGGCGCGGAACAGCCGGACAATATCAATTAACCGTTTCGCAAGGTGGTTCGCCTCTTTGGGAAATGCTGGTCATTCGTCCGTCAGCTTCGTCCGGGTCAAGTGCTTCGGGAATCGAAGTCCGCGACGTAAAATATAAGGGCAAATCGGTTCTTAAACGCGGGCATGTGCCGATTTTAAACGTAGAATATGCGGGTAATCAGTGCGGACCATATCGGGATTGGCAATATCAGGAAGATATGTTCGACGCTCCTACAACCGGAGCATCCGATCCGGCTGATGGTATTCGGATTTTAGCTTCCGGGCAGATTGCTCAAACTGTTCTTGATAACGGAACTGACATAGGTAACTTTAAGGGTGTGGCAATTTACACGCAAAACAAAGAAACCGTGCTGATAACGGAACTGCAGGCAGGTTGGTATCGCTACATTATGGAGTGGCGTTTTGCCGACGATGGCACGATTCGTCCACGCTACGGTTTTGGCGCAACCAATAACAGTTGTGTTTGTATTGCTCATAATCACCACGCTTACTGGCGTTTTGATTTCGATATCGTCAATCCAAACAATAAAATCTTTCAAGTCGAACGCGGACGCAAATTTCTGCAGCCGATTTTGACGGAAAGATTTCAAAATAAAAATATTCAAACCAATCGCAGTCTGTTGATTCAAAATTCAACCGGCAATGAAGCCTATATGTTGGTGCCAAATCTTACCGACGGCGTTGTCGATACTTTCGGAGCGCACGATTTTTGGGTTCTTCGATATAAAAGTGTTCCTGGCGGAAATTCTGTTCAAAACGAAATTGATGACGGTCGGTTTTGCTGCGGCGGCACATCACAGGGTATCGCAATTGATCCTTGGGTGAATAATGAAACGGTTGTTGACCAAGATATAGTTGTTTGGTATGGAGCGCATTTTATCCATACGGACGGCGAAAACCTAGTCAGTCCTGACCGCAGCGGCGAGATTCTAACCAATTCTTATGTGGTCGGTCCCGATATTCGTCCGATTCGTTGGTAATAATCCTTCTTTGTTAAAGTAAAAAAGGCAAAATCTGTTTGGGAGATTTGCCTTTTTTACTTTAACAAAGTTTGTTTTGACTATTTTTCAACCTTATAAATTATCCTGTCCGCCGTTTGGGTTTCCCTATCAAACACCACATTAAATTTGATTTTGCTCCATACCGGATCGCCAATTCTGACTTCGCCGACACCGGTAAATTTTTTCTGATTGAAAGTTATAACTGTATTAAAAGAAAAAAATAATGTATCAATAAAGTGCCATAATCGATTTAACCTTTGCAATTTCGGGGAAAAGTGAGAAAATCTCTGCTTATGGAAAATCGACGCTCGAACAATCATAATACTCAAGGAATTAGAATTCATCAATCAAAGACGATAAAGAGTAAATGTTACACTCGGAACTTTTAGAAAAACTTTTCGCAGGTGAACCGCGTGCCGTGGCGCGTGCGATTACAAAGGTCGAAAACGGCGCAGACGGTGCCGCTGAAATTATGAAAGCGATTTTTCCAAAAACGGGAAAAGCTGTTGTGGTTGGAATAACGGGTTCGCCCGGCGCGGGAAAATCTTCGCTCGTTGACAAACTCGCACTCTTTTACCGCAGTTGCGGCGAAAAGATTGGAATTGTTTGCGTTGACCCGTCAAGTCCGTTTTCGGGCGGCGCAATTCTCGGCGACCGGATTCGGATGCAGACGCTCGGACTCGATAAAAACGTCTTTATCCGCTCGATGGCGACACGCGGAAATTTGGGCGGACTTTCCCGAAAAACGGTTGATGCGGTAGCGATTTTGGACGCAGCGGGTTTTGATAAAGTGATTGTCGAAACCGTCGGTGTCGGGCAGGATGAAGTCGAGATTGTCAAAACGGCGGATGTTTCGGTGGTCGTTCTCGTTCCCGGAATGGGCGATGATATTCAGGCAATTAAAGCCGGAATTATGGAAATCGGCGATGTTTTCGTGATAAATAAAGCCGACCGTGAGGGCGTTTTGCGAACCGAAAAAGAACTCGAAGCACTTCTGAGTCTTGCGCACCGTCCCGATTTTTGGACTCCGCCGATTGTCAAAACCGTAGCGACGGAAAACAAAGGCATCGAAGATTTATCAAAAGCCATCAAAAGTTATGCTGATTTTCAAAATACGGGTGAAGCGAGTTTAGAGCGCAAGAGAGCAATTGCCCATTGGCGGCTTTTGGAACTCTTGCGCGAAAAACTTTTGTCGAATTTATTGAGTAAAAACGGAACGGCGGGAAAGTTGGATAAACTAGCACGGGAGATTGCCGAAAGGAAAAATAATCCGTATTCGGCGATTGAAGAAATTTTAAAATAGCTATGAAAATCAATCATCTCGGCATTGCCACAAAAGAAATCGAAGAAGCGTTAAAGTTTTGGGAAGACGCGCTTGGGTTAGAGAATGTTCACACGGAAGTTGTCGAAGACCAAAAAGTGCGCGTGGCGATGCTGCCGATTGGCGAAAGCAGAATTGAGTTATTAGAACCAACGAGCGAAGATTCGCCGATAACGAAATTTTTAGAAAAACGCGGCGGCGGAATTCATCATATCGCTGTCGAGGTTGAAAATATTGAAGAAGCCCTGGCGAAACTAAAGAGAGAAGGAATGCGTTTAATAGACGAAAAACCGAGAATCGGTGCGGAAGGCTGTCTTGTCGCGTTTGTCCATCCGACATCTGCTAATGGTGTTTTGCTCGAATTAGTGCAAAGCGAAGATGATAGTTAAAAATGAAGTTTAGAATTTAATAGAGGAAAATTTAATGAATACAAATCTGAGTAATGATAATGAATTTGAAAACGATGCGGAATCTCGTATAGAAACGGAAGTTTCTTCGGAGGTTGAAAGTACGCCGGAAGAATCGGGCGCGGAAGAAAATTTAATCGAAGAAAATATTTCTACGTCCGAAACGGCGGTTTCGCCGACATCGGCTGAAATTACTACGCCAATCGAAGATAACGAAGCGGCAGGTGAAGTTAAAGAAGTCAAAACGGCTTCGGCGGCAACCAGCAACAATCAAGGAATGAGCGCGATGGCTAAAGGATTAGCAGTCATCGCCGTAATATTAGCAATCGGCGCGGGACTTGTTTTTTGGAAAATGAAGGTCGGCACACACGGCGAAAGTCTAAATCGCGTTACCGCCGAAGATATGCAGATAATTCTGAAAGATGCCAATCCGATGCAGCTCAAGGCATTGGCGGAAAGTCCCGAACAAAAAAAGAAAATTTCTGAAAATATTGCCCAACTGCTTGCCGTTGCCAGCCAAGCCCGCAAAGATGGTTTAGCCGATGAGCCGATTGTCAAACAGGAACTCGAAAATATCCGAGCCGTTGTTACCGCCAGCATCTACGACCAGGAAATCAATAAAGATAAAGGTCCGATGCCGCAGTTCGGTTATATTTCGGAAGATCAGGTAAAGGAATTTTGGAACGATACCAGCCACGAAGCCGAATTTCAAAAGTTTATTGATTCAAAACTCACGCTTGCCAGAGAAAGCGGAAAATTTCCAAAAGATAAGGAATTAACCGAAGAAGAACTTAAACAAGCAAAAGATGATTTTGCAAAAATAATGATTTACGCCGAAGAAGCTAAAGAAAAAGGCAGGGACTTGGGTGAAGACTTTAACCGCGAAGTCGAACTGCAAGTCAAACTTCAACAAGCGCAGTTTTTAGCCGGACGTTACGCTCAAAAAGTTTTGGCTGATAAGGTCAAAGTTACTGATGAAGATGTTGCAAAATATATCGCCGAACATCCCGAATATGACACAAAAGAGAAAAAAGCCAAGGCGGAACAAATCCTGAGCCGCGCAAAAGCAGGCGAAGATTTTGCCAAGTTAGCCAACGAATTCAGCCAAGATCCGGGCAATAAAAGTCCGAGCGGCGAACTACAGGGCGGAATTTATAAAGATGTACCAAAAGGACAAATGATGCCTGCCTTCGAGCAAGCGGCGTTGGCTCTCGAATCCGGACAAATTGCTGATAATCTGGTTGAAACGCCTTACGGTTATCATATTATTAAACTTGAAAAAAAGGGCGAAGGCAAAGATGCAAACGGTCAGCCGACCCAAACTTATGATGTCCGTCATATTCTGATTACGACCACCGTTAAAGACCCGACAAACCCGATGGGACGCGAAATACCGGTTACCGAATCGGTCAAAGCAAAACTCGCAGAAGAAAAGCAAAAGCAGGTTTTGGACGAAATCGTGGCAAACAATCCCGTTGAAGTAGCGGAAGATTTTACCGTTCCGCAGCCTTCTCAGGAAGATTTACAACAAATGCAGCAGCAAATGCAACAGCAAATGCCGTCTCGGATGCAGCCTCCGCCGGCTGGTGACATTGAACCTCCGAACAGCCAAGAACCGAAAAAACCTCAACCGAGACAGTAATTGTAAATTGGAGAATGGAAAGTGGAAAATTGATTTTCATCATCCATTTTCCATTTTTTGTTTTCCATTATGATTTTTGGCGACTGTCGCATCGAAGTAATTCCCGATACTGAATTCAGACTCGACGGCGGAGCAATGTTCGGCGTTGTCCCGCGCGTTTTGTGGGAAAAAGTTTGTCCGCCCGACGAGTTTAATCGTATCAAGTTGAATATGAATTGCTTATTCATTGAAACTCCGACGGAAAAAATTCTCATAGAAACTGGCATCGGTGAAAAATGGACGGAAAAACAGATGCAGATGTACGGCATTTTCCGCAAAAAATCTTTTGCCGAAACGCTTTTTGAAAAAGCAGGCTGCAAACCCGAAGATATTTCAATTGTCGTCAACACGCATCTGCATTTTGACCACGCGGGCGGAAATACGATTTTAAATAACAAAGGCATTGCCGTTCCGCAATTTCCCAATGCTCGTTACTTCCTAGCAAAGAGCGAATTTGAACACGCCGAAAATCCGCACGAACGTGATAGAGCAAGCTATCTTTCAGAAAATTGGCGACCTTTGCAGAAAAGCAGTCAACTCGAATTAAAAGACGACATTTATCAAATCGTTGAAGGACTGACGATGGAGCGGGTTCGCGGACATTCGGAAACGATGCAAACCGTTTGTTTAAAGCGCGGCGGTCAGACGCTTTACGGTTTCGCGGACTTGATTCCGACTCGTTATCATCTGCCTTTACCTTGGATTATGAGTTATGATTTGTTTCCGACGGAAACTTTGGAAGCCAAACGCAAACTTTTGCCGCAAGCCGTGCGTGAAGATTGGATATGTCTTTTCTATCACGATTTTGAAATGCCGCTTTGCCGTTTGACGGAAATTGACGGAAGATTGAAAGCTGTTAAATATGATGAGTAAATACGAAATAACTATCTATTGGAGTGAAGAAGACAAAGCGTTTATTGCCGAAGTTCCCGAACTCGCGGGTTGTATGGCGGACGGTGAAACTTATCAAGCGGCGTTAGCAAATGCGGAAATTATTATTCAATCCTGGGTTGAAACGGCGAAAGAATTAGGTCGTAAAATCCCCGAACCAAAAAGTAGATTGGTTTTTGCTTAAAATGAAAAATGAATTTCCAAAATTAACTTTACCAGAATGGTTTGATGAAAGAATGGAAGCCGAAATGTCGCCAAGAGGCTATCTGAGCCATTCAATTGTTGAAGTAGAAGATGGAAAACGCTATGAGGTTTTCTTTTATGATGCAATTAGTTTAAAGCAAGTTTCGGAATCAGAGATTAAATTAAACAGACCTTATGTTGCTGAAATCGGCATGATTGTTTTACCCGAAGTTACGCTTAAAAATATTTATAAAGCAATAAAATCTTTAGCAAAAGAAGGATACTTTGAAAAATTAAAAGAATTATAAAAATGGAACAAGTAAAAATCGGAATTATCGGCGGCAGCGGTTTATATCAGATGCCGGAATTGACGGACATCGAAGAAGTTGAAGTGAACACGCCGTTCGGCAAGCCGTCGGACGCTTTTATTATCGGAACTTTGGAAGGCGAGCGCGTCGCGTTTTTGCCGCGACACGGGCGCGGGCATAAACTTACGCCGTCGGAACTTCCCTTTCGCGCCAACATTTACGCGATGAAACTTTTAGGCATTGATTATGTTTTGTCGGTTTCGGCGGTTGGAAGTTTGCAGGAACAATACGCGCCGACCGATATGGTGATTCCCGACCAGTTTTTTGACCGAACACGCGCCCGCGCTTCTGAATCAACTTTTTTTGGCAACGGAATTGTCGGACATATCACGTTTTCGCATCCGGTTTGCGAAGAATTAGGCAATATTTTGGAAGCATCGTGCAAAACGATTGAAAATTTGAAAGTGCATCGCGGCGGAACGTATCTTTGTATGGAAGGTCCCGCGTTTTCGACCAAAGCCGAATCAAATGTTTATAGAAGCTGGGGAATGGACATTATCGGAATGACGAATTTGCAGGAAGCGAAACTCGCCCGCGAAGCCGAAATTGCGTATGCAACTCTGGCTTTAGTTACTGATTATGATTGCTGGCACGAAGACCACGATTCGGTTTCGGTTGAGATGGTTATCGAATATCTACACAGAAACGTGCGAAACGCGCAGCTTGTTCTGAAAGAAGCCGTCAAAAGAGTTGCGGCAAAAGAAACGCCGAATCCGTTTGCAGGCGCGTCTCGAAACGCGATTTTCACCGCGCCGGAACATTGGAACGCGGAAACGGCGGAAAATCTGGAAGCGATTATCGGAAAATACGCATCGAAGTAGTAAAATGGAAACTGAGGTGAAACTTTATGAATGAAAATTTGGTTCTGGACAAATCATTTGCGTCGGCATCGGGCGTTCTTTTGCTTCGTAACGGCGAGATTGTCGAATTTTTCCCGCAAACTTCCAACGGGAGGGATTTGGGTTTATCCGATGAAATCGTTTTGACGAAAGCCGGAGAAGCGGAATTGACCGAAGCGTTACAGGATTTTGTCGCTAAAATGAAGCATCTAAATAAAAAGATGGATGAAGACCAAAGGGAAATTGATTCTCTAAAGGCTGAATCCGTCAAAACTCTGAATAGAATCGAAACTTCGCTTAAAAAATTAGAAGCATTCGTCAAATAATGAATTTGAAAGAAATTATCGGCGCGGTCAAAGACCAGCTTATTTTGTCCGAAAAACTCGCGCAAAACAAAGAAGATATTGCGCGGGTCAGAAGCGAATTGAAACAGTTGGAAGACAAAGTCGAGCGGCTGACCGAAGTGGTTCAAAAACTTCCCGAAGCGATTCTTCGCCTCGTAAAAGAGGAAATATGGGAATTTCACGAAAAGGAAGCCGCGAATCGAAAAATCGCGCTTCTCGAACTCGAAAATAAATTTCTCAAAACAGGAAAATCTTTGCCGCCGGGTAAAGAGAAAAAGTAATTATGAAAAAAGCAATCTTAATTTTCAGCTTTATAATTTTAAGTTTTACGTCAGCGGCTTTCGCGCAAAAACAAATCGAACCACAGGTTCAGCGCGACCCGATTTTGGAAGCCGATGCGAAACACAATTTGGAAGTCGCACAGCAGTATTTCAAACTGAAAAAGGCTTACAAAGCTGTGTTGATGCGCTTTGAAGAAACCTTTGCGGCTTATCCCGAATTTTCCAAAATGGATGAATTTCTTTATCTGGCGGGAATGAGCAGTTATTATCTATCGGAAAATAAAGGCAAACAGAAAATCGTTTCGGAAGAAGAAAAGAAAAAATTTGCGCCCGAAAAACTGCGCGAAGATGCGGTTGCGTATCTGGCGGCAATCGTCGAAAAATATCCGCAAAGCCAATATAAAGACGAGGCGGAAAAGACTTTGAAAGAACTTGAAGCAAAAAAATGAACTTAAACCAAGTTACGATTTATACTGACAAACCAATTGAAACGGTTGAGTTTTATCAGAAACTTGGTTTGCGATTAATTGTTGACAGTTTGCCGCGTTATGCGCGTCTTCTATGTCCCGACGGCGATTCGACGCTTTCCGTAAATATCACAGAAGAAATTTCGCCAAATTCAAACATCGTGCTTTATTTTGAATGCGGAGATTTGGATGCGAAAGTTGCGGAACTCAAAAATCTCGGTTTGCCGTTTGTGTCAGAACTGATTGACCAAACTTGGCTGTGGCGCGAGGCTTATCTGAAAGACCCGAATAATAACAAAATCTGTCTTTACCACGCGGGCGAAAATCGCCAAAACCCGCCGTGGCGTGTAAGATAATCTTTTTACACATTAATATAATAGGAGAATATTTTAATAAATGTCTTTAACAGTTGTCGGTTCAGTTGCGTTTGACGCGGTGGAAACACCTTTTGGCAAGCGCGACAAACTTTTGGGTGGCGCGGGAACGCACTTTGCGCTTTCATCGAGTTTTTTTACAAATGTTCGCGTCATCGGCGTTGTCGGCAGCGATTTTACCGATGCGGAATGGGACGTTTTCAAACGTCATAATATAAATACGGACGATATTGAAGTTGTCGCGGACGGCAAAACATTTTTTTGGCGCGGGCGTTATGATTACGATTTGAACATGGCGCACACTTTGGAAACGCAGTTAAATGTGTTTGAAACATTTCAGCCGAAGCCTTCCGAAAAATCGAAAAACTCGCGTCTTTTGTTTTTGGCGAATATCTTGCCGATGCTGCAAAAAGAAGTCCGCGAACAATGTCCAGACGCGGAATTTGTGGCAATGGACACGATGAATTTTTGGATTGATTCAATGAAAGATGCAGTTATCGAAACTTTGAAAGTCGTTGATTGCGTGATAATAAATGATGCCGAAGCCAGACAACTTGCGGACGAGCCGAATATTCACAAAGCCGCGAAAAAACTGATGGAAATCGGAGATTTACGCGCTTTAGTTATCAAACGCGGTGAATATGGCGCGGCACTTTTTACGAAAGAGAATTATTTTGCGATTCCGGCTTATCCGCTTGAATCGGTTTTTGACCCGACGGGTGCGGGCGATACGTTTGCCGGCGGTTTTATGGGTTATTTGGCAAGCCAAGTGGAAATTACCGAAGATTCATTAAGACGCGCAATGATTTACGGTTCAGTAATGGCTTCGTTTAACGTCGAAGAATTCGGCACGGAACGGGTTGACCGTTTGACGCACGATGAAATCAACGAGCGTTTTCGTAATTTCAAACAAATTACGCACTTTGAAGAAATTCCGTTTGAACGCGCCACTTCCGCTTAGTTTTCCAAAAACGGTAAATATAAATAAAAAAGCAGAGTAAAAATTTTTACTTTGCTTTTTTTATGCTTTCGGGTTTATTATTTTTCATATTTTCCACAAATTTCTATCCGAAAATTTGTAAATGTTAAAACGAACTAAGCCGCTGCTGACGGATTCTGCGCTTTCGTCATTAAATTATCTGATTGCAATTGTTAGCTTTATTGCGTTAGCCTGTCTTTCAATCGGCATTGCCGCTTCTTCCCGAAATATCCAAGCGTTACAGCGTTGGATTTTAATTTCATTTTTGATTTTATTTTCTCTTTTCGGATTGATTTTTTCCGTTTGGCTGATTCTTCGCCAAGCCCACCAAAACGCCGTCAGTATAGCCGGTAAAAAAACTGATTGGAAAATAATGCCGCACGAAAATCAACGAGCAAAATTGAATAAAGAAGTGCGCGAAATTGCTTCGATACTGGAAACTCCCGAAGAACAGTTCAGCGATTTGGTTTCCGCATACATCGTGGCGGTGGATTTGGCTCTGCGACAGATTCAAGAGGAAGCCAATATGCCTTTAATGCGCTATGTTCGAATTGGTAATGCCGAATTTGATGCAGTATTGATAAAACAAGATTTTGCTATCTGTATCGAACTTGTCTTTTTGGTTACGCCAGTTGTGCCGCAGGAAAAAATTAACCTGCTGCTCAATAAAACTCTCGTTGCTCAAAAGACTTTCAAACAAATAAATTTCGAGGCGAAAACTAAACTCCTGCTAGTTTTGGTAACGCAGCTTGACCGAACTCAAGAAAAGGAACTTCGCTCAAATCTTATCAAAAAATTCTCGTCAACACCGGTTGATGTTGATATTCGCTTGATGGATTTTGAAAGTTTGCAGAAGATTTACATGATAGGTTAATTCAGTTATTAGTTATCAGTCAACAAATACATCATCGGCTATTGACAATTTGCTAACCAATAACTGATAACTGATAACTGATAAAATTATGCTTGAAAACAAAGTAGGAATGATTTTTGGAGTCGCCAACCAGCGTTCAATCGCCTGGGCGTGCGCTCAGGCGTGCGGGCAGCAAGGCGCGAAACTAGCTTTCACTTATCAAGGCGAAAGGCTGAAAGAAAATGTCGAAAAATTAACAAAAGATATGCCGGAAGCGGTTATTGTGCCGTGCGACGTTACAAATCAGGCGGAAGTTGACGCGGCGTTTGAATCGGTTGACAAGCAATTCGGCAGACTTGATTTTCTGATTCATTCAATTGCCTTTGCGCCGAAAGAAGCACTCGAAGGCGAATTTTTGACGACTACCCGCGATGCGTTTTTAACTGCGCTTGAAATCAGCGCGTTTTCGCTGACTCAACTATCGCTGGCGGCAGTTCCGTTGATGAAAGACGGCGGCAGTATTGTTACAATGAGTTATTACGGGGCGGAAAAGGTTGTCCAAAATTACAATGTGATGGGCGTGGCAAAAGCCGCGCTCGAAGCGTCCACGCGATATTTGGCGGAAGATTTGGGCAAGCAAAACATTCGCGTCAACGCCATCAGCGCGGGTCCAATCAACACGCTTTCGGCTCGCGGCGTAAAAAATATGGGCGCAATGCTCAAACATATTGCTGAAAAAACACCGCTTCGCCGCAATGTCGAAGCCCGCGAAGTCGGCAACACCGCGCTCTTTTTGGTCAGCGACCTTTCATCGGCAATCACGGGCGAAACCATACACGTTGATTGCGGTTTTAACATCATCGGTATTTAGTTTAGGAAGTCTAGGAAATCTGGAAAGTCAATAAGGTTTTCTTCCTAGACTTCCCAGACTTATTATGGCAAAAACAAAAGCAAATAAAACAAAAACTAAAAAACCTGAGCCGAAAGTGCCGGAAACTATCGCTGAAGCAAAAGAACAAGAACAAAATCCTTACTGGCAAACGACCGAAGACGAAATTTTGCTTCGCTCACCCGAACCGAGCGATATATTTAAGAGTTCGGATTCGTGGCGTGTTTTTCGGATTTTGGGCGAGTTTGTCGGCGGATTTGACAGCTTGGCAACAATTACGCGCGGTGTTACCGTTTTCGGCTCGGCACGAACCGGCGAAAACAACGAAAACTACATTGCGGCGCGTGAAACCGGCAGATTATTGGCGGAAGCCGGCTTTGAAGTTATCACGGGCGGCGGACCCGGAATTATGGAAGCGGCGAACCGCGGCGCGTTTGAAGCGGGAAAGGTTTCAGTCGGCTGCAACATCGAACTGCCGTTTGAGCAGATAGAGAATCCGTATCAAACAAAAAGTTTGACGTTTAAATACTTTTTTGTCCGCAAGACGATGTTCATCAAATACAGCAATGCTTATGTTATTTTTCCGGGCGGTTATGGCACGATGGACGAAGTTTTTGAAGCATTAACGCTGATTCAAACGCGGAAAATCCGCAACTTTCCAATCGTTTTGTTCAATTCGCAGTATTGGCGCGGGCTTCTCTCTTGGATGACCTCAACAATGCTACACGATAAGAACATCAACGCGAAAGATTTGGGTTTGATACATTTAACCGATTCACCAAAGGACGCGGTTGATTTTATTATTAAACGCCATGAGGAAAACAACCACGTTCAAAAGTAGAATAATCTGCGAAATAGCGCGTTAGTTTTGATTTAGCTTTTCCTGATTTTATACGCTTGAATGGCTTCCGCCGCGCCTTCGTGCATAATTTCCGGGCGATGATAACGCCAATGTTTTTCAAATTCCTCATCCGTCATCGCAGATTTTTTTTGGCGTTCCCGCATTTTCAAAAAATTTTCGCACCAATCGCGTATTTCCGAATTTTGATTCAACGCGGTTCGCGCTCCGTGCATCAAATTGTCGCGTTCCATAATTTGGTCTCCTTTTGTTTGATTTTTTATATTAAAACTTTTTCGCTAAAACCAGCGTAAAAACAACAACTTAATTTTCTCTTTTGGAGTATTTTGCGTGAAAAAATTATTTGTCAGTTCACTGTTAATTTTATCATTTTTAACCAACATTAGTTTTGCACAAACGGCGAAAAGTTCGCAAGCATCGCCGCCAAGCGCGACAGTGAAAACCGCCCCGACACAGCAAGGTGTCGAAGTTCCGTTTCTCAACAAAACTTTGTCAAACGGTTTGGAAATTATCGTTTTGCCGGATGCCAGCGTGCCGATTGTAACGGTGGAAATGGCTGTCCGCAACGGCTCTTTTACCGAACCGCCTGAACTTAATGGTTTATCGCATCTTTACGAACATATTTTCTTTAAACCGAATGAAGCTAATTTGCTTTACAGATGCGAAATCGCTCGTCAATACAGAAATACCGCATATTTTAACAGCGAAAACTGCGCGGAAAAGCTGAAGTTGGAATCTAAAATCGGGAATGTCGCTTATCTGAACGATGCCGACCAGTTGGACATTTATAACGGCAGAACTCAAGAAGAAATCGTCGAGTATTTTTACATCACAACCAGCCCGTTTCTGTCGAGCGCGATGCGCCTGATAAACGACGCGGTTCGCTATCCGACATTTGACAGCAAAGAATTGGAACAGGAAAAGCGCGTGGTGGTTGGCGAAATTGACCGCAACGAATCAAACCCGTTTTTTTATTTGAATCGCGCACTCAGCGATAAACTTTTCTATAAATATCCGACGCGCAAAAATCCGCTCGGCACGCGCGAAACGGTTTTGTCGGCAACGACCGATAAAATGCGCCTTATTCAGTCGCGTTATTACGTGCCGAATAATGCGGCATTAATTGTTACGGGCGATGTCAAACCGGATGAAGTTTTTAAATTAGCTGAGCAGATTTACGGCAGTTGGGAAAAGCGGAAAGTTGATCCGTTCGCGGAATTTCCGTTGGTCGAACATCCGCCTTTAACAAAAAGCGAAGGCGTAATCGTGCAGCAGCCGGTGCAAAATGTGCTGATTCAAATCGGCTGGCAAGGACCTTCAATCGGCAAGGACGACGCGGCAACCTATGCGGCGGACGTTTATTCATATATTTTGACACAGCCGAATTCGCGTTTTCAGCGTAATCTGGTTGATTCGGGTTTGGTTGCCGCCGCCAACATCGGTTATCTGACTCAGAGAAATGTCGGACCTATCATTTTGACTTTAGTTACAACGCCCGACCGAGCAAAAGCCGCGCTGAAAGCGGTTTATGCAGAAATCGCGCAGTTTGACAAGCCGGATTATTTCACCGACGAAGAACTCGAAAATGCCAAGACAATTCTTGAATCGAGAGATTTGTTCGAGCGCGAAAAACTCAGCGATTATGCCCATACATTGGGCTTTTGGTGGTCTTCAACCGGCATTGATTATTTTCGCGGATATTATAAAAATCTGCGTGCCACCTCGCGTGAAAACATCAATCGTTACGTCAATACCTATATTCAAGGCAAACCGCACGTCGGTATCGCCCTTATTTCATCGGACGCGCAAGCCAGAGTTAAAATTACGGAAGAAGACTTGATTGGAAAATAAATATGAAAGTTATCAGTTGTCAGTTATCAGTTGTCAGTAAAAACTTGTTTTTAGTAAGTTTGCTGATTTTGTCTTTTGTTATTACAAATTTTGCTCAAACGGGCAAGTCGGCGATTGCCAGACAAGCCGAACTCGTCACGGAATTTGATGTCAACGGCTTAAAAGTTTTGGTTAAACGCCGTCAGCACGCGCCGACGGTTGCCGCCGGACTTTTTATTCGCGGCGGCGCACGAAACATCAACGATAAAAACGCCGGAATCGAAAATATGATGCTTGAGGTCGCCACCGAAGGCAGTAAAAATTTCCCGCGTGAGGTTTTGCGAAAAGAACTTTCGCGCACGGGCAGCAGTGTCGGTTCGGCATCAAGCAGTGATTACAGTGTTATTAGTTTAGCCTCGACGCGGCGTAATTTTGACCGTTCGTGGGATATTTTCACCGATTTGATACTTAATCCGACATTTACCGACAGCGATATTGGACAGGTGCGGGAAAGAATTATCACCGGTTTGCGCGAACAGGAAACCGACAATGATAATTATCTACAGATTTTGCAGGACCGAATAATTTACTCCAATCATCCATACTCCAACGATGTTCGCGGAACAATCGAAACCGTCGGCAAGTTCACGGCTAAAGATCTGCGCGAGTATCATCAAAAGGTGATGCAGAGTTCGCGGCTTCTGCTCGTCGTCGTCGGCGATGTTGACCCGAATGAACTGCAAAAACGCATTACCGCCACGCTCGGCAAACTGCCGCGCGGCGAATATAAGGAGCAGCCTTATCCTGCGCTCGATTTTTCCAAAGCGACGCTCGACATAACTTCCCGCACTTTGCCAACCAATTATATTCAAGGTGTTTTTAACGCTCCGTCGTTAAACAATCCCGATTATTCGGCAATGCGCGTGGCTGTCGCTATTTTGCAGGGTCTGGTTTACAGTGAAGTTCGTGATAAACGCCAGCTTTCCTATCTGCCGAATGCGGAATTAGGTTCGTCTTCGGCAAATACGGCAAATATCTATGTTACCGCAGTTGATGCAAATCAAGCGGTCAGCGTGATGCTCGACCAGATAAATAATTTAAAAAACAAACAGATAAACAAAGAGATAATTTCCGGCGTGGCAGAACATTTTCTGACAACTTATTATCTCGGACAGGAAACCAACGCCGCGCAAGCCGCCGAACTCGCTAAATATGAATTAATTGGCGGCGGCTGGCGCAATGCTTTTGATTTTTTGGACAAGGTTCGTCAGGTTACGCCCGAACAGGTGCAGGCGGTTTCAAAAAAATATATGAAGAACATTCGCTTTGTTGTGGTCGGTAATCCTGCCGCGATTGATAAAAGAATTTTCCTGCCGAATTAAAATTACAGTTAAACAAAACAAAAAAAGGTAAAGTTTTTAGCTTTACCCTTTTCTATTTTTGCCGAAGTAGTCGGACACGCATTAAGTTAAATTATCGGCAGAGTTCTGAGTTCAAACTTTAGTTTGCTTTGTTCAGCAAAAGACACGATAAATCGTGAACTCAGAACGCTTTTTAGTTATATTTAAATTTGTCCTACTATTTACCTAACCGTCTTTTTCGTTTTGCCTGCCCTTACCTTCACTCGGAGATATAGGTTTCTGCTCCGGTTGAGGTTCGCTTTTGCGCGGCGGCTCGCTTTTTGGTGCAGGCGGTTCATCGCGTTTTGGAGTCGGGTCGGAGCGCGGCGGTTCTGATTCCTGTATCGGCGGCTGTCTTTCCTTGCGCGGCGGTGGAATGTAATCCGGCGGCGCAGACTGCACGTCTTCATCCTCCTTGCGCGGTTTGTAGATTGGTCTGCTATTATCGGATTTTCCGTCGGTTGGACGAATCGGCGGAGAAATTTCCTTTTGCGTCGAATTATTCATTTCCGAATTATCGTCGGTTTGTATAATAGTTGAGCGCGGCTGCCGCTTAACCGCGCCTGTATCGCGGATTAGCGGAGTTGCTTCAGTTCCGCTTTTAACTTCCGTATTCGGATTTTTTTCAACCGGCAGACGGTCACCATAGATTCGCTCGGTGTGAAGTTTCCCGTCCATTGAAACACCGATTTTTCTGTCAATCGCGCCGGTTTTGACCTGCGTTTCAACTCTTTCAATTCTCGGATTTTCAGCGCGAATTTCATTGCTCACCTTGCCGTTCAAATCCTTCAAAGTTGGAAGAGGAGGCGGATTTCGGATTTCCGAAGGCGTTTCCGATAAAACCTTTTTTGCTACTTCAGGCGGTGCAATGCGAAAATTTTTTCCTGTGCCGAACTCGATTGCCGCAACGCTGACCACTCCCGTTAGCGGAACTTTTGAAAAAGGCAGTCCCGGACTAATCAATATCGCGCTTGGCGGCATCGGCGAAGGATTCGGTGTCGGATTTACGACAACGGTTGTGTTATTGACAATTGTTGTGTTGTAACGGCGGCGGTCAACATACGTTGAACGATTATAATTGTAATAACCGTAATCGTAAGGCAGCGGATACCAGCAAATTAAACTGCCTGAATAAGTTACCACAACCAAAGCCGGATTCCACCAACTGCGTCGCGGGCGATATCGTCCGTAAGGCGACCAATACCAGCCATCGTCATAAACCCAACGTCCGTGATGATATGTCGCCCAGCCCCACGGCTCGTCGTTCACCCACGTCCAGCCGTAAGGCGGAATCCAACGCCATTGACCATAGCGATACGGCGACCAATTATCATAACTTGAAGTAGCATTGCGATAAGGTTTCCAGACATAACCGTATTTGCGCGTGTAAATCCATTCGCCGTAATCGCTTAAATCTTCCGCGCCGTAAATGTCGCGGTCATAATATTTATCATAATCGGCTCTTTGCAGACGCTTGGCGATAATCGCGTCGCGCCCCAAAGCCCAACTGTCAAACTCATCGGCGTAGCGTGAAGCATCGGTTGTGTCCCATTCGCCCGCATAATTTCCGGCGATTTGAAGTTCCGCGCTCCGTCCGCTGCGAAGCGTAAAACCCGAATTATCTGAATAAATCCGCGCTTGCCCGCCGTCGCTGACAGTTACGCGAACTGTTGTATCATCTTTGTCGCCCGCGTCTATGCGATATATTCCCGCCTGTCGTATGGCAACGGTTGATTGCGGCGCGTCAATCTCAAAAAACGTGCGGTCTTTGTCAAAATTCAACACGCGCAAACTCATCGTTCCCTGCGACAGACTGAGCGCAATGCCTTCATCGCGCAAGGTCGTAACTTTCAGATAAGCATTTTCGGAAAGACGCAAATAATTGTAGCTGTTAAACTGAATTTCAAGCCGCGAGTTAATATCGGTGGCGATTTCGTCACCTTCGACAATCGGCAGATTTTGCGTCGCGCGTTCCCAATTCTGACTGTCGGCGTGTCTGATTTGCGCCGCGCCGCGCAGAAAACTGATTCGCGCCACTCGTGCCGTTATCTCCGGCGTGTAATCATCCGTGTCGTCGGATGCGAGCGCACTTCCGCCATTCGATAAAAAAATGGGCAGTAGGAGGAATACCCAAAGAATTTTCTTTGTTAAACGCATATATTTTTCTCCTTAATATCTCGTTTCTTCTCCGGGAAGAGTTTGACAATCGAACTTCTTCAACTTTCGCTTGCATTTACAGGCAAAAATTATACCGAGTAAATTGCCCTTAACGGCAGTTAGATTAGTGCTGAAATTGTTGGCTGAAAAATGCCTGTTGTAATCAGACGAAGCATAAAATGTCGGAAAACGAATAAACATAATACTATATGGTATAAAGAATACTATATGGTATAAAGAAATTTAATCGGTAGTTTAATACAAAAAATTTAATTCCTTCAATTTCAATTTTGCAGAGTCGGAAACTAAGGCTAAGATTAGGGCAGAAAATTTTTTGATTTACTTTTTAAAAAATCCGTCGGAGAATAAATGAAATTTTACAGTGATATTCTAGGGCTTATCGGCAACACGCCGCTGGTTAAAATCAACCAACTTACCAGCCATCACAAAATTAAAGCTCAAGTTTTTGCTAAAATGGAAAGCCTTAATCCGGGTTATTCGGTCAAAGACCGCATCGGAATTTCGATGATTGAAGCCGCCGAAAAAGACGGCACGTTAAAGCCCGGCGGCATGATTATCGAAGCGACTTCGGGTAACACGGGCATCGGTTTGGCATTGGCGGCGGCGGTTAAAGGCTATAAATGTATTTTTGTTTTAACTGATAAGGTTTCGGTTGAAAAACTGCGTTATTTAAAATCGGTCGGTGCAGACGTGGTCGTTGTTCCTGCCGCCGCCAAACACGGAACGCCCGACCATTATGTTGAAACTGCCAAACGCATCGCGTCGGAGTTGCCTAATACTTTTTATCCCGACCAATACAATCATCCGGCAAATCCTGCCGCACATTATCGCACAACCGGACCGGAAATCTGGAACGATACGGACGGCAAACTCACGCATTTTGTTTCCGGCATCGGTACCGGCGGCACAATCAGCGGCACGGGCAGATATTTAAAGGAAAAAAATCCGAACATTCAGATTATCGGCGCAGACCCTTACGGCTCAATATTTAAAACTTATAAAGAAAGCGGTCATGTTCCCGAACCCACGCCGTATTTGGTTGAAGGCATCGGACAAAGCCATCCGGTTGGCAACGCCAATATGAAAATTATTGACGAGATCATCAATGTTACCGACCGCGAATCTTTTGAATTTGCACGGCAGCTTTCGCGCGTCGAAGGCATTTTTTGCGGTGGTTCGACCGGAACAAATTTCGCCGCCGCATTAAAAGTGGCAAAAAATTTGGATGAAAACGGTCTTATAGTATTTATTGTTTGCGACACTGGCGAACATTATTTGACTAAATTTCATTCTGACGAATGGATGAAGGAAAAACTCCTTCTCGAACCACAAAAAATCACGGCGGGTTTGATTATCGAAACTAAAAATTCGGGTGCGCCAAAAGAAGTTATTTCCGTTGCGCCCGACGATATTGTCGGTGACGCGCTGGCGAAAATGACCGAAAACAGCGTAACGCAAATTCCTGTTTTGGAAGATTACAAAAGCGTCGGCTCACTCAAAGAAAGCCGTGTTTTAACAAAATTGCTCGAAAACCGTGATTTATTAAACGCCAAGGTGAGCGAAGTGATGGACAAGAGTTTTCCCGTCTTGGATGTTGATGCAAGTTTCAATGAAATAAAGGCGCAATTGCAAAAATCTCCGGCGGTTTTAATCGAAGATTTTAAACGTATTACCGGAATCATTACCAGAACTGACGTTTTGGATTTACAAAAGTAGTTAAAACGAAGGAATAAAATGATGAATGATGAACAGGAAAACACGAAAGAACCGTTGAAGGAAGATTTGGCAAAAAAAGAACCGGGTTCTCTTTTAGAATCGGAAATCGGAGTGCAGAATTTTGACCAAACCATATCAAGTTTAACTCTTCCGAAACATCTACTCGAAGCGGATGATTGGACAATGAAGGCACTGGACTCAAACGTTCACCAAGAAAAAAAACAAGACAAATGGGAGATGCCGCCGCCAATTTTTCGTGTTTCAAGCGGCACAAAACCCGATAAATCAAATTGGAGAACGCCTCGTTTGGAAATGCCGGCTCACCAGCCCGAAGCTTCCGCGGCAATTGAACCAAATATACAAGTTCAGCATTTGCCGCATGTTCCCGAAGAATTTGCCGCTTCCGGCGATGTAAGCGATCTAATTGAAGAAACACCCGCAAAAACCAAAAGTAAAGCCGAAAGAATACTTTTCATTGTTGTCGGAATCCTGGCTGTGATTTTATTTGCTCTGACGGTTTTTGTCGGAGTTTATTTTCTGTATTTTTACAACTCCGATATATAAAGACAGAAGCTCGCACGAAGGTCGAGGGCAAAGAACAACTTACGTGTCTGTTTCCACATTGAAGATTTTTTGAAAATGCGCCGATTTTACGCTCCAATCGAAAATTTTAACACTGGAAAAATTACGCTTGGACTTGAAGAAACAAGACATTTAAGCGACGTTCTGCGTCTGCGCGAAGGTAAAAAGATTCAAGTTTTCGACGGCGCAGGCAAAGAATTTTTGTGCGCGATTGAAACCATTTCAAAAAAAGAAACTCGATTAAAAATTATTAAAGAAGTTTCGCCGACAGCAACCGAATCAAGTTTGGATTTAACGTTGGCGGTTGCGCTGTTAAAAGGTGAAAAGTTCGATTTAGTTTTGCAGAAAGCAGTTGAATTAGGAGTAACAAGATTGATTCCGCTCAACACAAAACGCGCCGATGTGAAACTCAAAGACGGCGAAAAAAAGTTGGAACGCTGGCGTAAAATCGTCATCGAAGCGACGAAACAATGCGGACGCGCCGAATTGATGCAGATTGAAACGGCGATTGATTTTGAAAGATTTATTGCGGCGGCGGACGGCACAAAAATTTTGTTCGCCGAAAAAGACGGAGAAAGTTTTCCTGCTTTAGAAGACAATAAAAAAATCGTTGCGGTAATCGGCGCGGAAGGCGGGTGGGAAGACGCGGAAATCGAAGCGGCGCGTGAAAAAGGCTTTCAAATCGTAACTTTCGGCGGCAGAATTTTGCGGGCGGAAACGGCGGCAATTTGCACGGCGGCGGTTTTGCAGAATCGGTTTGGAGATTTTGTTTAATATGTCGTTATTTGCAGCAATCCACAATCTTCTTGAGCAAACTCATTAAAGTTAGGACTATCTCAAACGTCGAAGATTCTGACAGCAAACTATTAGCTGCCCGTTATTCACTATAAACTATCTTTCATAAAAAAAATTTTTGTTTACAAATCAGTTAAAAGTTTATAGTAAACAGTTTATAGTTTTGCTCTTTTTTCTGCATTTTGAGAAAGTCCTAAGAGTTTTAAAAAGCGTGATAACTTTTCTTGAACAATCAATACTTCACTTGTGTTTTGGCAAATACCTTTTGCCTTTCAACTTTTTCGGCAATAAATCTTCTGTTGTATATCGCTCGTAACCCGCGCCGTAACCGAGTTCTTTCATCAAATCAGTCGGCGCGTTACGAAGATTGAGCGGAACAGGCAAATTTCCGTATTTTTTAACATCTTCAAGTGCCGCTTTATATGCTTCATACGCGCTTTTGTCTTTTTTGCAGTTCGACAGATAAGCAACACCGTGCGCTAAGTTTATTCCGCATTCGGGAAGTCCGATTGTTTCAACGGCGCGGAAAACCGCGTTTGCGACAACCAGCGCGGTCGGCTGCGCCAATCCGACATCTTCGGAAGCAAAAATCACCATTCGCCGCGCTATAAATTTCGGGTCTTCGCCGGAGGCAACCATTCGCGCCAGATAATAAAGCGCGGCATCGGGTTGGCTGGCTCGCATACTTTTGATAAACGCGCTGATGACGTTGAAATGTTCGTCGCCCTGTTTATCGTAGCGCAAAAACTTTGACTGCAGAGTATTTCTCAGCGTCTCAACCGTTACTTTGCCGTCATAAAGCCGCGCCGTATTTTCAATCATCGTGATGGCTTGCCGCGCATCGCCGTTCGCCATTCGGATATGCCAATCTTTTGATTCTTTATCTAATTTATAATCGGTTCGCTCAATAATTTCGGACATTTCTTCCGCCGAAAGTTCTTCCAAAACAAACACGCGCAGACGCGAAAGCAGCGCGGGAATAATTTCAAAACTCGGATTTTCCGTCGTCGCGCCGATTAAAATAAGCTCGCCGTTTTCAACAAACGGCAGAAGAAAATCTTGCTGTGCTTTATTAAATCGGTGAATTTCATCAAGAAACAGAATGCGCGGGCGATTCTCTTGTCGCGGCTCTTTGATGATTTTGCGAATATCGTCTTTTCCGGCGGAAACTGCCGAAAGTTCGTGTAAATCCGCGCCGATTGCATTCGCATAAATCCGCGCCAGAGTTGTTTTGCCGACTCCGGGCATTCCCCACAACACAAACGAAAATATATGTTTTTGTTCAATCGCCAAGCGAAGCGGTTTGTCTGCGCCGACCAGATGTTTTTGCCCGACAAATTCGCCGAGCATCTGCGGTCTGATTTTATTGGCTAACGGCTCCATAAAATTTAGTATAATCCAAATTACCGATTATTAAAGTTGAAAATAATAGCGCGGCAAATAACTCATCCAAACACGGTTTTTGCTTTTCGACGCGGATTCCTCGGATATTTTGGCACAGTTTAATTTTTAAGTTTTGTTGGAACTTACGCAGTTGAACAGAGAAGATTAGAATTTTTTTTCTCTGTTAGATAGTTAAAAGTGAACAGTTAAAAGTTAATAGTTTTGGTTGTAACTTTTCACTATTCGCTTTTAACTATTAACTATTTATCAATTAAATGCCGCTAAATCATTCAATTTCGATTTCAACTGCACAAGTTCTGTTTTGTGTATGTAATTCAGAGTTACTAACAATAATAATTGAGGGAAAGTTTGGCTCAAATTAACCTTTCAACAATTTTCACCACTTTCTCCAAACCATTTGCATCAGTTTCGTTAAAATCATCAAGTTTATCGCTGTCAACATCCAACACGCCGAAAATCTCGCCCGATTTATCGGAAATCGGTAAAACGATTTCCGATTTTGCCAGCAAACTGCATGCGATGTGTCCGTCAAATTCTTCGACATCTCGCACAATCACGGTTTGCTTTGTCGTGTAACAATGCCCGCAAACGCCTTTGTCAAAATCAATTCGCGTGCAGGCGATTGAGCCTTGAAACGCGCTCAAAACAAGTTGATTTCCTTTTTTAAGATAAAATCCGACCCAAAAAAATCCGAATGCTTCCTTCAAAACTGCCGTAATGTTTGCCAGATTTGCAATCAAATCGGCTTCGCCTTCAACCAGAGCCGCAATTTGCGGCGTAATCTCATCATAAATCACTCGGCGGTCAGCGGTTTTTGGCACGAATAAACTTTCAGCCATATTTTGAATTTTATCACGGTTGCTTTCAAACTATCTAAAGCGTTCATTTATTTAATCTCCGCGTGGCACTTTACTTGCTTTATCAACCAATAAAGGCAAAGGAGTTTTAAAAGGTGGAAGATAAAAAAAGGAACGCTTGGTGGCTGGCGGCAGCAGTCGGAGTTGGCGCAGTTACAGCTTATACGGTTTGGGGAAAACCGCGTCAAAAATACAGTTTTCAAGACAAAACAGTTTTAATTACAGGTAGTTCGCGCGGACTCGGATTGGTTTTAGCGCGAACTTTTGCACGTGAAGGCGCAAGAATCGCTATCTGTGCGCGGGACGGCGCGGAATTAGATCGTGCCAAAAAAGATCTGGAAAGCCGCGGCGCAAAGGTTTTAGATATTGTTTGCGATGTCCGAAATCAAAACGAAGTTAATCAGATGGTTGAACAAGTCTGCAATTATTACGGACAGATTGATGTTTTGATAAATAATGCCGGAGTTATTCAAGTTGGACCTTTGGAAGTTCAAACAAAAGAAGATTTTGAAGATGCGATGAATGTGCATTTTTGGGGACCGTATTACACAATGAGCGCGGTTATTCCGAAGATGTGCGGAAAGGGCGAAGGTCGCATTGTTAATATTTCCTCAATCGGCGGGAAAGTGAGCGTTCCGCATCTTGCGCCGTATTGCGCGAGTAAATTTGCGCTTGTCGGTCTTTCCGGTGCGATGCGCGTCGAACTTGCGAAAGATAACATTCAAGTTACAACCGTTTGTCCGGGTTTGATGAGAACCGGAAGCCACCTTAACGCTCTCTTCAAAGGAAAAAATGAAATGGAATTTGCGTGGTTCAGCATTGGAAATGCTTTGCCTGTCAGTTCAATCAGCGCGGAAAGCGCGGCGAAACAAATTGTCGAAGCGTGTCGCAACGGCGATGCGGAAGCAATTATTTCAATTCAAGCCGAACTCGCGGCAAAAATGAACGCGCTGTTTCCCGAATTAGTCGCGGAAATTTCCGGCTTGGTCAATAAAGTTTTGCCTTCAAAAGGCGGAATCGGCGAAAAACACGCGCTCGGCAAAGACAGCACGTCTTTTATCTCGCCTTCGTTTTTAACGGCTTTGATTGATAAGGAGTCTTATCAAAATAATGAACTCAAGCCGAATGAACAATTAACTTAAACGAACAAGGGAAGGAGTAATTTTATGAAAAGTAAAAATCAAGAAAAATCATTAGCAAATATTTTAACCAACACGCAAACAAACATTGGAACAAGTGAAAGAGTTGTGTCGGCAGTCGGCGGTGGCGCACTACTGACTTACGGTCTGAAACGCGGCGATACATTGGGCGTAATGCTTTCGATTTTAGGCGGCGGTTTGGCTTTGCGCGGAGCAACCGGACATTGTCAGGTTTATGACGCGCTTGGAATTGACAGCAACGATAAATCAACAAATCCGAAATCTCCGTTTGACAACAGTTGGGTTTCCGGCAAAATTCACGTTACCAAAGCCGTAACGATAAACAAATCGCCGGCGGAGCTTTACCAATTTTGGCGCAATTTTGAAAATTTGCCGAAGTTTATGTCGCATCTCGAATCGGTTACCGTAACGGGCGAGAAAACTTCGTTCTGGAAGGCGAAAGCACCGCTCGGAACGACGGTCGAATGGAACGCGGAAATCACCAGCGAACAGGAAAACCAGCGCATCGGTTGGAAATCGGTCGAAGGCTCGGACATTCCGAATTCCGGCGTAGTCGAATTCAATCCGACTTCAACACGCGGCACGGAAGTGCGCGTCCTTCTAACTTACGAGTCGCCAGCCGGAGAACTCGGCGCAATAATCGCCAAACTTTTCGGCGAAGAACCGAGCCAGCAAGTTTACGGTGATTTATATCGTTTCAAAAGTTTGATGGAATCCGGCGAGATTATTACCGTCGAAGGTCAAACTTCAGGACGCGAGCCGCAAGCGAAGAAGGCTTCAGCATAGGAGTAGAGGTTAGCTGTCAGTAAAATCTAACCTCTAGCCTCTATCTGTTTTGACAAATTAAAAGTTAGCCGGTCAGTGCGTTTTACTCGCTGTTCACTGTTCATTGTTCACTATTCACTAATGAATAGGAATCCTTTGAAAAAACAGTGAATAGTGAACAATGAACAGTGTGCCGAGTCGGGCGGATTATTTTCAGAATCTAACCTAATTTGTCAATACATCTATCATATAGTGAAAAATAGTGAAAAAATATTACTAGGGAGAACTATAAAATGAAAGCAGTATGTTGGATGGGAAAAGAAGATGTGCAGGTGCTGAATGTGCCTGACCCGAAAATTTTAAACGAGCGCGACGCGATTATCAAAATAACAAGGACGGCAATTTGCGGCTCGGATTTGCATCTTTACAACGGTTACATTCCGACAATGATGGAAGGCGATATTCTCGGACACGAATTTATGGGCGAAGTCGTCGAAACCGGCAGCGAAGTTTCTAATTTAAAGCAGGGCGATAAAGTAGTCGTGCCGTTCACAATTGCGTGCGGAAATTGTTTTTTCTGCCAGCACGAAATGTATTCGGTTTGCGATAACTCAAACCCGAAACCCGAAGGACAGGAAACGGCTTATGGTTTTGCTGGTTCGGGACTTTTCGGTTTTTCGCATTTAATGGGCGGATTTGCGGGCGGACAAGCCGAATATGCGCGAGTTCCGTTTGCCGATGTCGGACCGATAAAAGTTCCCGATTCGATTGAAGACGAAAAGGTTTTGTTTCTTTCCGATATTTTTCCGACCGGGTTTATGGCGGCGGAAAACTGCAATATTCAGGAAGGCGACACGGTAGCAATTTGGGGCGCGGGTCCGGTCGGGCAATTTGCAACTAAATCGGCATTTATGCTCGGCGCGGAAAAAGTCGTTCTGATTGACCACTATCAAGACCGTCTCGATTTTGCCAAAGCTAACAACGAAAATGTCGAAACGATAAATTTCGACGACACGGAAGTTCACGACAAATTAAAAGATTTAACGGGCGGACGCGGACCTGATTCATGTATTGACGCAGTCGGACTAGAATCGCACGGCACTACGCCTGACGCAATTCTCGACCGCGTTAAAGCTGCGGTATTTTTGGCGACCGACCGACCGCACGCGCTCCGGCAAGCAATCTTCTGTGTCCGCAAAGGCGGAACCGTTTCGATTCCCGGCGCATACGGCGGATTTATGGATAAGTTTCCAATCGGCGCGGCTTTTAACAAAGGCTTAACCTTCAAAATGGGACAAACGCATATGCAGAAATATATGCCGAAACTTCTTTCCGCAATTGAAGAAGGAAAAATTGACCCGTCGTTTGTTATTTCGCATCGCCTTAATTTGAGCGAAGCACCGATGGGATATGACAAATTCAACACCGAGAAAAACGATTGGCGCAAAATCGTTTTAATGCCATAACGACGCTTGGAAAAGATAAAAAACTAAACCTGTGATTGACGAACAATCACAGGTTTAGTTTTTTATTCTCTCGTAAGTCGTGATAAAGTTTTCAATTACTTTATATAAGGATAAGTTGTAACTGGCATAGTCAACGGTTAATTTTATGGATAAATTTTTGATTCAAGGCGGAAATTCGCTAATTGGAAAAGTTGAAATAAGCGGCGCGAAAAACTCCGCTTTGCCGTGTCTGGCGGCGACGATTTTAACGCCTGAAACTGTTACTTTGCATAATGTTCCGTATGTCAAAGATTTAATTACACAGCGTCGGTTATTGGAAGATTTGGGCGCGACGGTTTTAACGCCGGAACTCCACACACACAAAGTCAAAGCAGAAAATATCGAAGTTTTTGAAGCACCTTACGAATTAGTCAAAACAATGCGGGCGAGCGTTTTGGCACTCGGACCTCTTCTTGGGCGTTTCGGGCAAGCAAAGGTTTCTCTGCCCGGCGGCTGCGCCATCGGAACTCGTCCGATTGATCTGCATCTGAAAGCCTTTGAACAACTCGGCGCGAAAGTTTCCCTCGAAGCTGGCAATGTCGTGGCGCGTACGCCGAAAGGCAGACTTATCGGCGCGGAAACATTTTTTGAAAAAGTCAGCGTTACCGGAACGGAAAACGTAATGATGGCGGCGGTTTTGGCGAAGGGCAAAACGACGATTCACAATGCGGCGCGTGAGCCGGAAATTGGAGATTTAGCCGAATTATTAAACAAAATGGGTGCGAAAGTCCAAGGTGCGGGAACGGAAACAATTATCATTGACGGCGTTGAAGGTTTACACGGCGCGGAGCATTCGATTATTCCCGACCGCATCGAAACCGGAACTTTTATCGTTGCTGCCGCAATTACCGGAGGAGAATTGGAAATCTCCAAATGCCAGCCGAAGCATCTCGTCGCGGTTATTAAAAAATTACGCGAAGCCCAAGTTGAGATTACGGAAATTGATGAAAATACGCTTTTAGTAAAATGCGGCGACGCGCCTCTCAAAGCAAAAGATGTAACAACCAAACCGCATCCTGCTTTTCCGACCGATATGCAGGCACAATATATGGCTTTGATGACGCAGGCGAGCGGTAAATCAACTGTTGTTGAAACAATTTTTGAAAACCGTTTTATGCACGTCGCCGAACTAATCAGAATGGGCGCGGAAATTCATATTGGAGGAAATACGGCAGTTGTTCACGGCAAAACTCGTTTAATGGGCGCGCCGGTTCAGGCTTCCGATCTGCGCGCTTCGGCTTCACTCGTTCTTGCCGCGCTGTGCGCGAGCGGCGAAACGATTGTTGACCGTGTTTATCACATTGACCGCGGCTATGAAAACATCGTCAGAAAACTCAAAAAAGTTGGCGCAGACATCGAGCGCGTTACGGAAAATTTAGCGATGAGCGCGGAATAACACGAAAACAAAACCGGTTTGTGAGTTAACCTTTTCAACTCAAGAGTAGTGAATAGTTGATATTGAACAGTTAACAATTTCTCTTTTGTCGGCACAAACTATTAACCATTCACTTTTCACTATTTACCGATTAAACTGAACCGCCTTTTTTTGTTTTAGAATAACTTTGCGCGGGCAAACGAAGCAAAACATTTTTCGTTTCATTTTTTCAGTTCTTCAATCCGCCAACCGAATTCTTCAACCAATTTATCACTAAAGCCCACGTCAAAAGTGATTTTCCCTTCGCGGTCAACAAACCAAGTTCGGGGAAAACTGGGAAATTCGACATTATCAAGATAATTTTCATCACGCAAAACAGTGAAATTAAATTTTCTTTGGTTCATAAATTTTTGCACTTTCGCTAAATCCTCATCATTGTTAATCGTCAAAATCACCACATCTTTATCATTCACATATTTTTTGTGAAGTGCCTGAATTTCAGGCATTTCCCTGACACATGGAGCGCACCAAGTTCCCCAAACGTTGATGACAATGATTTTACCTTTCAAATCTGCCAGCGAAATCGGTTTGGCATCCAAATTTTTCAAAATAAAAGGCGATATATTTTTCGCGTCTTTGATTTTTGCCGAAAGAATCCGTTCCTTTCGTATTTGACGCTCAACAAGTTTGACTTTCTCAAAATATGCTTCAAAATTTTCCGAACTGCCGCCGCGTTTTTCGTAAAGGGATTTAAGTGATTTTAAGTTCAATTCATTTGATGACGGAGGCGACGAATAACCTTTGATATACGCATCTTCGGCTTTATCAAATTTATTTTTTGCTTCGTAAATCTGTCCCAAACGATTAAAAGTTGCTAAATCTTGATTGTTAAGTTCGACGGCTGTTTCAAGCTCTTTTTCGGCTTCATCAAGACGCGCTTCTCTGAAAAAAAGCCAGCCATTTATACTGTGCAGAGTCGAATTCATTTGATTCAAGTTTTGCTTGATTTCTTTTTCATCTTTTAGGGAACTGCGCTGCGTCTCGCTTTCGCTTTTAACTTTTTCAAAACCGATGCTAACAAATTTTTCGCCTTCCCGAAACATCTTTCGGTCAATCAAAGCCGCAACAATCATCGAATATATTTTGTCCAGCTGAATTTGTTCTAATTTGCTCGCTTCAGCGGCAATCTGCAAAAGTTCCGCGTCTGAAGTGTTTTTATTATCTTTGATTTGAAAAAAAAGATTTGAGTAGGCTTCGCCAAGATAATTTTTATTAAAATGATTCGGACGGCTGATGAAATCTCTAATCATCCGCACAAGCCGCGCTCTTTTTTTTTCGTCAATCTTTTTGTCTTCTCCAAAATAATCAAATCTTCTAATTTGCCATATCAAAATCCGTTCCGCCTGCGCCGATTGCGAAAAGTTTTTGAGAATAAGCGCGTCAACTTCGCTTTTCTCGTCCGGCATTTCAGATTCTTCGTAAAAGGCAGAAACGGTTTCCAAAACCTTTGCCGAATCGGGACGCAGACGCATTAAACCGTTTATATCCGCAATAACTTCACTTTTTCTTTGCGCGTCGGTTTTGGCGGGTTGACCTTGCAGAATTGTTTTCCAAAAATCTTTTCTGATATGCAAAACACTTGGCGAAAGCGCGGCAGCTTTTCTAAAAAGCGGATAGGCTTCGGCAAAGCGTTTATCGTAGGTCAGATAAACGCCGTAGACATAATTAGTGTTGACCGAATTCGGACTTATTTCAAGAGCTTTGGCAAAGTTTTTAAAACTGAGTTTTTTCCTTCCTTCATCATTTTTTTCATCAACCGACTGCCGATATAAGACTTCCGCTTTCATCAGCAGCAGGCGCGATTTGTCTTTTATTTTCGATGAGTTCTTATCCAACAAGGCATAAATTTCATCATATTTTTTTTGAATTAGCAGCGACGAAGCAAAAAGAAGTATAAAATCTTCATCGTCGGGGTTGAGTTTTAACGCTTTTTCGGCGGCGGAAGTTGCTTCTTTAATTTGTAAATCATCTTTTTGCAGATTTTGAATATACTGCAAGCTGCGTATATAAGCATTTGCCAAGGCAAACTGCGCCCAAGCGTTTTCTCGATTGTTTTCGACTAACTTTTTTGCTGTTTTAACAGCTTCTTTATTTAAAAAGGAATCGTTTCGCGCCATATTCACAATAAACCAGGCTTGCAGTTCGAGATTTTCGGGAAATTGTCCGGTTAATTTTTGTCCGAGTTCATAACCGCCTTCGTAGTTGCGGTTTTGATAAAGTTCGCGCAGTTTGGCGGCGGCAGTCATTTGATTTGTCGACGGTAATTTGCCAGCAGATTGTGAATTTGCATTAACAGCTAAACACAAAAGAAGAACAGAAAGAATATAAAAATTTGAGCGGGTTTTCATTTTGAATTTCTCCTGATTTTTGGAAAGAATACACCAAACACACGCACAAAGAAAGAATTTTGTTGCAAAATCTGCGAATAAAAAAGCCGATAGATAATTAAATTTCTATCGGCTCAATTATTCTTTTTTGAATATTTAATCATCTTTCTTCGCCGATTATTTCTTCATCTTCCGAAACATCTAACAACGACGCGCTTGTTACCATATCGCCGTCGTTCATTCGAATCAGCGTTACGCCTTGCGCGCTTCTGCCGGTTTTGCGGATTTTATCAGCTTCGAGGCGGATGAGTTTCGCCTGCTGCGTAATGATAATTACTTCCGAGTCCGGGTCAACCGGAAAGACAGCGACGACTTTGCCCGTTTTCTTTGTCGCCTTCATATTTATCACGCCAACTCCGCCGCGATTTTGCAGACGATAGGTGCCGACTTTGGTTTGTTTGCCGAAACCTTGTTCGGAAACCGAAAGCATATTTTCAGTTTCCTCTTTCGATACGGCGCAAGCCGAAACGACATAATCGCCTTTTCGCAATTTGATACCGCGAACACCGCGGGCGACTCTGCCAAGCGGACGCGCATCCGATTCATCGAATCGAATCGCCATTCCATCGTGCGTCGCAATAAAAATTTGCTTCGTGCCGTCGGTTTCAAAAACGCTCAGAAGTTCGTCGTCATCGTCAATGTTAATGGCGTTGATGCCGTTGGCACGGATGTTTTGATAAAGCGAAAGAGACGTTTTTTTGACAATCCCTTTTTTCGTGACCATCGTTACATAAACTTCGTCGGTAAAATCCTTGACAGCGAGAACTTCGACGAGTTTGCGCTCTGACGGAATGCTTATCAAATTCACCAAAGCCTTGCCGCGTGCCGCAGTGTCGGCTTCGGGAATTTCGTGGACTTTGATTTTGAAAACCTGTCCGTCGTCAGAGAAAATCATCAAAAACGAATGCGTCGAAGCAGTGAACAAATGGTCAATAAAATCTTCATTTTTCGCCTTTGCGCCGAAACGACCTTTGCCGCCGCGTCCTTGTGTCGAATAAGCCGAAACCGGCGTGCGCTTGATATAACCGGCTTTCGTAACTGTTATCGCCACTTCTTCGTCGGGAATCAAATCTTCGATTTTCAGTTCAATTCCGGCATCAACAATCACTGTTTTCCGTTCATCGCCGAAGTTTTTTCTGACTTCTTTGAGTTCATCAACGATGACTTGGCGAAGCAGCTGCTCGTTTGCCAAAATGCTTTCGAGTTCGCCGATGAATTTGAGAATCGCTTCGAGTTCGTCAATGATTTTTTGGCGTTCCAAAGCCGACAGACGGCGAAGCTGCAAATCAAGAATCGCCTGCGCCTGAATGTCGGTGAATTCTAAACCGCCGACAACTTTTTCAAGGTCTTTCAAAAAGCCGGAGAGCGTTTTGTCGGCAGGTGCGCCGCGCCAAGATTTAACTTCCGTTAGAGCCGCAAAATTTCCCGTCAGCCACGCTTTTGCTTCGTCAATCGAACGCGAATTACGAATCAGCGGAATAATATAATCAAGCGCGTCAATCGCTTTGTTCAAACCTTCCAAAATATGCGCCCGCGCTTT
>MWVY01000021.1_pt1 | contig 32889 bp, 36 predicted proteins | sample 1047251 | NCBI WGS metagenome assembly MWVY01 (sample SAMN06349983, study PRJNA376086) | soil metagenome | isolation source: MS7-5 sample Antarctic (ecotone) soil | place: Antarctica | collected 2015-01-13
AAGGCGAAAATTTATCGTTACGCCTGAAAGGAAAAGAAGGCGTGAAAGAATTTATCAAAGCGGAGTTCGGTATTTAACAGCACGTCTAACAAATCAATGGACGTGAGGGCGAAACAGCGACTTTGTTATCACGATGCTTTATTTCCCATAACTTGCGCGTATTTGGTTTCGCCCCACGTCATCTCAAGCGTTATACCTCTTTCGTTATGGCTAAACTTATTCGTTGGGATACGCCATTTACTAATTCTTTTTATCCATCTGTCGTTTTATTAGCGACACCTTTTCCCCTGATGTCCAAAAAAGGCGTTGGTGTGAAAGCGGTGGTTGCTCCCGACGGCGTAGATAAATATCCAAAATACTTGGTAAATTTTGGCGAAGTCATTGCTTTTACTTGTTTTGAAGAGGCGCACGCGCCAGAAAGAGATTTTGCTTCCGCAACGGTTGAGGAAGAACGCCTCTGCGCTTATGAGTATTTGGATTCGCCTTGGCTCAAGTCATACGCGGCTTGGTCACCATTTTTCTTTGGAAACGAAACAGATTCGTTTTATCATTACTTGATTTTTGGCGGAGATTTTAACATTGAAGTCGTTACGCCAAACAAACCAACGATTGAAATTGTCGAGGAAAAGACAATTCTTCAAATCGAACGGGAGGTATAACAATTCAATGGACGTGAGGGCAAAACAGCGACTTTGTTATCACGGTTCTTCTGAAACCTTTGCTTGCGTGTAGCCGTTTCCGCCCACGTCATCTCCGCCGTTTGGTCAGACAGCCGATGCAACTTTTGAGCAAACGACGGGTCGCCAACATCTTGACATATATGTTACGCTCGAGAGCTTCCGCTCAACGGCGTTGGAGACGGAAAGCGAGACGCTCGTAACCGTCCTTCGTGGTTGACGTTCCCGCCTTTCGCTCGTGGCATCGTCTCTCTGCCAAACATTTCGCTATCTGAGGAAAACAGCAAAAAACGCTGTTTCCTCTCAACTCTGACGTTCGACGGCTTCCGACATATGCAAAAATTACGAACGCGGCGTGTTGTGATGTTACAGTGTGCGGTATAATGAAATAGTATGGAAAAACAAATGAGCGAAAACAAAATTAACCGAAGAGATGTTTGTAAGAGTTTGCTGGCTTTGGGCGGAATAGCAATTGGCGGTCTGGCGGCGAAGGGACAAACGCCGACACCGACACCAACGCCTTTGCCGACGGACAATGTTTTGCAAGACCAGAGAATCGCCGATGCCGTCAAACGCGGCGCGACGATGGAGGAAATCGCGCAACTGCGAGAGTCGATTGCCAGCACTCCGCAGGAAGCACTGCGCCAGTTAAAAACGGGAAACGCCCGATTTTTCGGCGGACTGGCGCGTCGTCCCGAACTTTCCGCCGCCGAACGTCGCGCCCAGATTCTGGGGCAAACTCCATTCGCCGTCATTCTGGCTTGTTCCGACAGCCGCGTGCCAACGGAAATTGTCTTTGACCAGGGTTTGGGAACTTTATTTATCACCCGCATCGCCGGTAACGTGGTTGATTTGGGAACAACGGGCAGCATCGAATACGCGGTCAATCATCTGAAAACACACCTTGTCGTCGTGATGGGACACGAGGGCTGCGGCGCGGTCAAAGCCGCTTTGCTGCCCGCCGCCGACCGTGCGCGGGAAACGCCGAGTATTCAGGCTCTGCTCAATCAAATCGTGCCTTCGGTGTCAAAGATTCCGAAAATCCGCGACAACAAAGCCAAAATGCGCGAAGCCGTCATCGCCAACGTGCGCCAGCAAGTTTTTAACATTAAGAAATATCCGGCAATTCAAGCGGCAATGGCGAGTAATAAGATTGGTGTCGTCGGCGCGTATTATGAAATCACGAGCGGCGCGGTTGATTTTTTTGAAACCGACGAAGAGTTGCGCGTCGCACAGACCAATTACAACAGTTGTAACTGGCGTTCGCATTTGGCGTAATTTATCGAATGTTCGATGAACGAAAAATATCGTAATCGTTGCTGACGCTCTGCACTTGAGGGTAGAAAACTTAAGTGCCTCATTACTACGACACGCCGTCGAACAATTCAATGGACGTGAGGGCGAAACAGCTACTCTCTTATCAAGGTAACTTTTTTCCCTTCACGTTGCCTGTTGCTGGTTTCGCCCCACGTCATCTCAACCGTTAGGTTGCTAAAATCTTGCGAGTATTTGATAATACTGCAAAACAAGAGTAAAGAATTCAGCATACGTAGCTGTTTCCATTACATGTTAGAACTCCACAAGAAGAGGTGAAAAATATGCAAATCTTTGTCAGTTTTGAGGCGTTTGACACAATCATCGGCGATGCAGTGCCTCGCTTGCGACAGGAAGCAGGAGAACTGATGCAGCGCATCATGGTTTCCGGCAAGATGACGGCAAGCGGCGTCTTTGTGGACAAGCGCGGTGGGTTCTTTGTCTTTGAAGTTGAATCGGCTGAAGAACTCATGGACTTACTCAGTCCAACGATGGTGGATAATTTCCATATGACAACGCATCCGCTGGTATCCATGGAGAAGCTAGGCGAGTTTTTCCAGAAATGGGCAAACGAGTAAATATCTTATCTGTGCTGAGTGTGAGCTACGCTCTGAGCTTGCTATGCAAGTAAAAGTGTGGCTGATATTTGGCTATGTGAACCAAAGGGCGCAACCTAACAAGTCAATGGACGCGAGGCGGAAACAGCTACTTTCATTTGGTGTTGTCCGTTACCCTGACGTTGCGTGTATGCGGTTTCCGCCCACGTCAACTCCGCCGTTGTGCGCTTCGTGGTTAAATAAACATCGTGCTTATGAAAGTTTTTAATTTTATCCTTGCCTTGCTATTGGTAATAGGTTTTGCCGTTAGTTTCGCAACTGCCCAAGAAACTGAAAAAGACTTTCGTGAAACTTCTCTTACAACGGAAGCTGGACTGCTTGAGATTTTACGGCGTAAGGATATTGATTTCGGCTACGAAGTGAGGCTTGACGGCAGAATAGTTTTGAAAACCTCTGTTGACGAAAATATTGATGCTATTCCGATAATTCATACCTATTACAAACGCGGTTTGAATGACGGAAAAGAGATTGTTCTTCTTGAATTTGTTAGCGGCGGAAACGCTTGTCCGGGCGGCGGCTTACGCTTTCTTACTTTGGGACGCGACGAATTACCGAAACTTTCTGAGTATGTTGACGCTTGCACTCCGCCAATCGTATCTTGGCATCCTAACAAAGTTGTGTTGTTTTTCCCGCGCCATCGTGTATTACGCGGAGAAGGTTTTATTCCTGAGGAAACTTGGGTATTTGAAAATGGACAACTAAACGACTCTGCACTGGAAGTGCAGAGGTTTTAAGAATCGAACGCAAATGAAATTTGCTTGATTTTTTCTTTTCAGATTAAGAAAAGAAAGCGAACTAAAGTCTTGCACTGAAAGTGCATAGCTTCTACTAGCGTCCTGTAACAGTGAAACAGTTAAAGACTACTCAGAACCGTAACATAAAAAAACGAAAGTAGTTTTCAAGCAAAGACGCGCACAACAAGTTATTGGACGTGAGCGCGAAACAGCGACTTTCTTATTCGGCTTGTCTTTTTGTCCCTAGCTTGCGTGTATTCGGTTTCGCCCCACGTCATCTCAGCCGTTCGGCATCTTCTCGTTTCATTTGACTATGCCAAAAAGTAGAAAAAGGCGACATAACAGAGCCAAACCAAAAAAGCCAACACAAGTAATGTCCCAACAAAAATCAAAAAAGCCACTCCAACCGCAGCAAGAACATTTGAAATTGCTGTCAGCGTTTGCGCGGCGAAGTTGGAAAATAATTGTCGGCGTGTCAACTGTTGTTGGTTTAGTTGGGGGTTTAATGTTTTTTGCTTCGCGTGTAACTGTTTCTTCATCAATGACTCCTCTTGACGTAACCGATCCGTTTTCGACTCCGTTTTCTATTTCAAATGACGGCGCATTTTCTATTTACGACGTTATGTTTCATTGCTACTTCAAAAATGTTGCTCTTGCAGGCGGCAGTAGTATTTCCGGTATTTCAGTCGAAGAAGCTGTTCCCCCAATCAAAACAATCGAAGCCGGAGAAAAGGCGAATTATAAATGTTTGCTTTCCGCTCCAGAAGCTCCGAGCGGCAGCCGTGCTGATATTTATGTTGTTGCATCTTATCAACCAAAGTTTTTACCGTATCGAATCGAGAAACCGTATCGTTTCGTTATGCAGCAAGGCTCTGACAAACAATGGCATTGGTTTCAACAGCCGGTTGCTAAATAACTCAATGCCGAACAATTCATTGGACATAAGCCGCGCCAGCGACCTTGTTATCGCGTTGTCCGTTTTACCCAGAGTTGACCGAATCCGGCGCGGCTATGTCAACTCAACCGTTCGGTGTTTTCTTATTTGCAAGTAATATGAAGATACCGGAGATTTCTTCGTCTTTCTGAGCCGTCCTAACGTCTAAAGTATGTCTTTCAAAGTCATCTGACAAAGATTTAATTTAAAACAAGACGAATAAGCATTCAGGCTGTTCGCATTTACATTTCAAATAGTGCGCCGGAAAGAGATAAATTATGAAGAAATTATTTTTGTTGGTAACCGTTTCCATTCTTTGCTATGCGTTATCGGTTTCACCTGTGTTGCGGCAGGTGTCAGCCGCTGACTGCACGAGAACTTCGATGGGACTTATTCCGCTCAATGATTTGGGTGCGGGAACTTACAACGGCGTACAGGGCGGGCTGTATCCGGGCGGCGGCAACATTCGTCCGGCGGCGCACGAAAGCGGCGGAATTGAGCAGGCGTTGGCGGTGCGCCCGCTCGATGCCAACGGACAGCCGAACGCGGGCGGCAAATATGTTCTGCTCTCAATCGGGATGTCGAACACGACGCAGGAATTTTCCACCTTTAAGCCGCTTGCCGATGCCGATCCGCGCAAAAGAGCGAATCTCGTCATTGTTGACGGAGCGCAAGCGTCGAGAGACGCGGTTGATTGGTCTAACCCGAATAGTTCGACATGGACGACCGTCGCAACCCGTCTGACACAGGCGGGCGTTACCGCTTCGCAGGTGCAGATTGTCTGGCTCAAACAACAGATTGCGGGCGACAACCTCGGAATTTTTCCGACGGGCGTTAACACGCTCCGCGACCGCTTGCGCGATATTACGCTGATTGCCAAATCGAAATACCCGAATCTCCGTGTTCTCTATCTTTCAAGTCGTTCCTACGGCGGCTATCACGGAAATCTGCGCGGCATGGGAGCATATCAAAACGGATTTGCCGTCAAACAGTTGGTCGAAGAACAAATCAACGGCGATCCGCGTCTTGCCTACACGGGAAGCAATCCGCCCGCGCCGTGGATTGCGTGGGGACCGTATTTTTGGGCTGACGGTTTGACTCCGCGCAGCGATGGTTTGACCTGGGCTTGCTCTGACTATAGCGACGATGGTATTCATCCCTCTCCGGCGGGTCGTCAAAAAATCGCCAACATACTTTTGAACTTTTTCAAAACCGACAGCACGGCGCGGCTCTGGTTTCTAAATTCGCATCGAACGGCAGCCGATTTTGACGGCGACGGTAAAGCGGATGTTGCGGTTTTTCGCCCGTCCGACACGGTTTGGTATTTGAATCGCTCAACGCAAGGCTTTACCGCCACGCAATTCGGCTTATCAACCGACAAGCTCGCGCCCGCCGATTTTGACGGCGATGGCAAGACCGACATTGCAGTTTTTCGGGATGGTATTTGGTATTGGCTGAACAGTTCCGACAATAATTTCAACGCGCTTCAGTTCGGATTAGCGAGCGACGTTCCCGTTCCCGCCGATTACACGGGCGACGGACGCGCCGAACTTGCGGTTTATCGCGCCGGCATGTGGTTCACTTGGAATCTGACTAACAGTCAATTCAATGCCGTGCAGTTTGGCATCGCTTCGGACAAACCTGTTCCGGCTGACTTTGACGGCGACGGGAAAACAGACTTTGCCGTTTATCGAGACGGCGTTTGGTATATGTTGGGATCAACGGCTGGCTTTACTGTTGTTCAGTTTGGAATTGCTTCAGATAAACCGACAGTCGGAGATTACGATGGCGACGGAAAAGCCGACCAAGCCGTTTATCGTTCAGGCATATGGTATATTTTGGGAAGCACTCAAGGCTTCTATGCTGTTCAGTTTGGTATCTCAAATGATATTCCGATTGCGGCTGATTATGATGGCGATGGTAAAACCGATGTTGCTGTTTTCCGTGATGGAGTTTGGTATATGCTGCGTTCCGGGCAAGGTTTCAGCGCAGTGCAATTTGGCATAACAAATGACAAACCAATTCCTGCGGTATTTGTTCCGTAAAGATTAACGGCGTGGTGAAAATCACGCCACACCGAACAAGTCATTGGACGTGAGGGCGAAACAGCGACTTTGTTATCGCGTTTTTTGGTTTCCTTTAACTTGCGTGGTGGCGGTTTCGCCCCGTGTCAACTCAACCGTTCGGCATCTGCGCTTGATTAACAGTTGTGAAATTTAAGTTGTTAAAATTATTGGCTCTATTTTTGGTTTTGCTTGCCGTCAATGGTTTACAGGCTTTGGCGCAATCTAAATCCGTCTTTGGCGTTTATAAACATTGCGCTTTCACTTGCAGATTCTTGAAAATCAATCCTGATTTTACTTTCGAGCAATTATTGGACGGAGATTTATTTAACAATCAGAGAACTGAGGGGAAATGGCAGTTTATCGGCGCAAACAAAATTAAAGCTGAAACCTCAAGACCGAGCGGAGAGCCGAATGTTAAAGAAACCACTGAAAATCGAAACAACTTTCTTATAATTGTTGTTGATTCTTCCGGCGCAGTCGTTTCAAATGCGGAGATTTCCGTTGAAACGAGCGGCGAGAAGTTCCGCTGCATAACTTCCCAAGACGGAAGTTGCGAGATTCCAAAGTCTGATAAATTTGATGTTGCATTTGCCAGCTATCGTGGAACTCATAAAGTCAAAGATGCCCATGCCAATGTTTTCACGGTTGAGTTGACTTATGACAAACTTGAGCCGATTATTGACGACGTTTGGTTGATTGAAAACGAGTGCTTGTATGTCGCCGACAAAAACGGCGAATTCAGGAAAGATACTTGGTATGAAAAGGTTAGCGGCAAGCGTGCGAAAAAGATTTTTCCTTGATAACGGAATGCCGAACAATTCAATGGACGTGAGGGCGAAACAGCGGCTTTCTTTTCACGTTGTCCGTCAAACCCAAAGTTGCGTGTATTCGGTTTTGCCCCACGTCAACTCAACCGTTATGCCGCTCAAGTGATGTGGTCTGTATCAGAAAGGAGAGATTTCGATGTCTTTAATGCAATATCCTAATCTTATTGAATTAGAAGATTTTCAATTTCCAGTTTACGCCAGCGCGGGGACTGAACAGAGGGCGCAATCAATCGCCGTGCGTTGCCGGAATGCCCATGATTTTTTTGGTGCGACATTCGAGTTTGAGCCGCAGATGCGTGTGCTAGTTCTCACGCCGGAACAATGGAACGAATATGCCGCATTTCCAGTCTATGGAATGCCGCATTACACCGACGAGCGGACGCTGGCGGTAGCCGGTCAGGACAACGGCTTCTGGCAAAGTATGTCGCCGCCTGTCGAAGTTCTTCCGCCGCCTGCGGCACAAGCGATGCAAGCCGCATATGGTCAGCCGGACGGCTCGATTAACCTTTCATCATTCTTCGACCTGCTTGCCGTGCATGAAATTGGACACTTGTTTCATCTTCAAGCGGAACGCGAATTTCCGCGCCTTTGGTTGAGGGAATTATTCTGCAACATCTGCCTGCACGCTTACGTCGTCGCCCAAGAGCCTGAGCAAATGCCCGCTCTGGAAACTTTTCCGCAGATAGTCGCAAATTCGGGAGTTGAGGAGTTGCGCTATCGCAGTCTGGATGACTTTGAGCGATTATACATTGATGTCGGGGCGCAGAACTACGGCTGGTATCAGTGCCGGTTTCACGTTGCCGCCAAGCATATTTACGAGGCGGGCGGCATTGAAGCATTACAACGCTTGTGGAAAGCGTTTCCGCAATCTGATGAAAAACTGTCGGACGAGCAATTAGCTGCGCGTTTGAGAGAAGATGTCCACGCAGAAGTGGAGCGTGTTCTAACCGCTTGGGCTGCCTAGCTGTTGGAACGCTCAAGCGGCACAACGTCCGGCGCGGCATAACAAGTCATTGGACGTGAGGGCGCGGGCAGCGACTTTCTCAAAACGGTCTTTGGTTTCCCTGACGTTGTGTGGTGGCGGTTTCGCCCCACGTCAATTCCGGCGTTCGGTTGCTTCTCTGTTTCCCTAAACGGTGTGGAAAATGTTGTTTGACAAAACTCGCCCTGTGTAATTACAATGTAGCTATGAGAACTCGAATCGTAAAAATCGGAAATTCGCTCGGTGTTCGTATTCCGAAAGTGTTGCTTGAACAAAGTCGGCTGGCGGAAGATGTCGAAATTGAAGCATTTGACCGTCAAATTGTCATTCGTGCCGCACAACAACCGCGAGACAATTGGGACGCGGCTTTTCAAGCAATGGCGCAAAACGGCGATGATACGTTGATTGACGCGGAAGAAGCACGCAATTTGAGTAGTTGGGACGAAACGGAATGGCAATGGTAAAACGATTTGAAGTTTATCTTGTCAGGCTTGACCCAACTCTTGGCAGCGAAATTCAAAAGACGCGCCCGTGTTTGGTTGTCTCGCCTGATGAGATGAACCGTCATATTCAAACTATCATTGTTGCCCCAATGACAACTAAAGGCAAGAAGTATCCGACCAGAGTTGAATGCGAGTTTGGCGGCAGTCAAGGTCAAATTGTGCTAGACCAAATCCGCACGGTTGACAAAACGCGGCTTGTTAAGAAATTAGGCGAGTTGGCAGAAGAAACGCAGGAAGAGGTGTTGCGTGTTTTGGCGGAGATGTTCGCTGAATAACGCGTCACCGAACAAATCATTGGACGTGAGGGCGCGGGCAGCGACTTTCTTAAAACGGTCTTTGGTTTCTTTGACGTTGCGTGCAGCCGGTTTCGCCCCATGTCAATTCCGCCGTTGGGCGTTTTCGCTTAAAATTGAAACGGCTGGATAAACCAACGATAAAAGAGTATCCTGTTTTCGTTATGAATACTATAAAAGCATACGAAGAAGTTGTTGATTTTATTGCTGCTGGGACGACACCGCAAAACGTCATCGCTTTTCGTCCGTCGGAAGCGGCGCAAGCGCGTGTTGAGGATTTGTTGTCGCGTGAAAAAGAAGGTGAGTTGTCGCCCGCCGAAAAATCCGAGCTTGACCATTATTTACAACTTGAACATTTGATGCGGCTGGCGAAAGCCCGCGCCCGCGATTTTTTGCCGAATGAGTAGCCGCATAAGTTCCGAAACGCGGCAGATTGTGGCAAGTCGCGCCAATTACGTTTGCGAATATTGTTTAATAACCGAAGAAGACGCATATTTCAGATTTCAAGTTGAACACATCATCAGTCGTAAGCACGGCGGTTCTTCAGAGTTAGAAAATTTAGCTTTGGCGTGTGTTTTCTGTAACCGCTACAAAGGTAGTGATATTGCTTCTTTGAAACCTGAAATCAATGAGTTAGTTCGCTTTTTCAATCCACGCATAAACCGTTGGCGCGAGCATTTCCGTTTGAACGGAGTCGTGATTGAAACTTTGACGGACATCGGTGAAGCAACAGTTCGCATTTTACAGATGAATCACAACGACCAAATCCTTGAACGTCAAGTTTTGAGCCGACGCGGGCGTTATCCAAGCGAAGCGGCGTTATTGCTAACAACGGAACACTAATAACAACATGCCCAACAAGTCATTGGACGTGAGGGCGCGGGCAGCGACTTTGTTATTGCGTTGCGTAGTTTCCCTGACGTTGCATGGATTCGGTTTCGCCCCACGTCAACTCCGCCGTTCGATGGCTTCCTTTGAAAATTGAGGCTTGTTTTACTCAGAATAGAAGATTAAACTTTATTCTGTGGATTTTGAATGGGATGAGGAGAAAAACAGAGGGAATATTCGGAAGCGCGGCTTCGATTTTGCCGACGCTTGGGAAATTTTTGAAGCCCCGATGCGGACGGCTCTTGATCTGCGAGAAGACTATGGCGAAGTCCGTTGGAAAGGAATCGGTTTTCTTGGAAACCGAATTGTCGTCGTGATTTTCACTTACCGAAGCGAAAACATCATACGAATAATCTCTTTGCGAAAAGCACTAAAACATGAACGTAAAAAATTTGAAGAAGCCATCAGAAACAGATTGGGCGAGAATTGACCAGATGACGGATGAGGACATTGACACTTCTGATAGCCCGCCGCTAGATGATGATTTTTTCGCCAGAGCGCAGTGGCGGATGCCGGAGAAGAAAACTGCCGTTACTTTGAGCGTTGATTCTGAAGTTCTAAAATGGTTTGAGGCGCAGGGCGCAGACTTTCAACAGCGTGTGAACGCAGCATTAAAAATCTACGCACAGGCGCATCAAAAATAGGACTGCCGAAACGAAACGCTCCATCGAACAAGTCATTGGACGTGAGCGCGAAACAGCTATTTTGTTATCGTGTTGCAGGGTTTATTTCAGCTTGCGTGTTGGCGGTTTCGCGCCGCGTCAATTTCGCCGTTCGGCACTTGCGAGTTTTGAATATCATTAGGAGAGAAATACTTGGACGTTAAGGCTTACCTTAAACGCATCAAATATCGTGGCTCACTTGCTCTCACCGCCGAAACATTGCGCGGGTTGCAAGTAGCGCATTTGTTAGCCGTGCCGTTTGAAAATTTAAGTATTCACGCCAAGCAGTTGATTGTTCTTGAAGATGACGCGCTTTTTACCAAAATCGTCGCACACGGGCGCGGCGGTTTTTGTTATGAAGTAAACGGTTTGTTTGCCGCATTATTGCGTGCTTTAGGTTTCAGGGTTGAGATGCTTTCAGCCGGAGTTGCGAATGCAGAAGGCGGCTTTGGACCTAACTTTGACCATATGACGTTGATGGTTACGTTAGACGAGCGTTGGCTTGCGGATGTCGGCTTTGGTGATTCATTCAATGAACCGTTGCTGCTTGATGAACGGGGCGAGCAGATGCAAGACAGACGCGCTTACAAAATCGTTCCGAATGGTGAATATCTGATTCTGATGCAACGTGAAAACGAAGGCGAATGGAAAGCTCAGTATCGTTTTACCTTACAGCCCTATAAATATGCAGACTATACTGAAATGTGTCATTACCATCAAACTTCGCCACAGTCGCACTTTACGCAACGTCGTATTTGCTCGCGGGCAACAGAGGAAGGGCGCGTAACACTTAGCGAAATGCGTTTTATTACAACATCTAAGGACAACGAGCGGCAAGAGCGAATCCTAACGAACCAAAAAGAATACGAGGCAATGTTGCGCGAGCATTTTGATATTTTATTGACAAACTAAATTAGGTTGTCCTTTCCCTTAATAACGTGCCGAACAAGTCATTGGACGCTGACAGCGTGGGCAACTAGCTTCTTAAAAACGTCATTCGTTAAACTTTATGTTGACTTCTGGCGGTTTCGCCCGCATCAATTCGGACGTTGTAGCGCGACGATTTTCAATCAGGGAATTGCGGTAATTAAGAGAAAATTTCGGCGATGATAATTGGCAGAAGTTAAAAGGCAAAGCCAGCGTGGAACTCATCGGTGGTTCAATTCGTAAAGCGAAATTACACTGTGGTGTAAATGAACAGCCACTCAAGCATTTGAGGCAAGTCATCCGGCGTTACACATCTAAATTTGAACATCTCCGGTTAAAGGCGAACAATTTTCGCTTTGCTTCCGTTGCGGGTTTTTTCGTCAAGCGCGTTGCGCGTGTCAACGATGACCGGCGCGAGTTCGCAGACGCGGTTGTAATCCACGCCGCTGTGTTCGGTGCAAATGACGACGCAATCGGAAGATTTGATTAAATCGTCGGTCAAATCCATATTATAAAGTGGTTCGCCGTCGCCGATTGTATAAGCGTGGTCAAAGTGAACTTCCGGCACAAACGGGTCGTGATAGACAACTGACGCGCCGCGTGAACGGAGTAAATCAATTACCGAAAGCGCAGGCGATTCGCGCATATCGTCAATGTCTTTTTTATAAGCTACACCGAGAATCAAAACTTTTGAGCCTTTGACAGCTTTACTCTCATCGTTCAAACCGTCGGCGACAAGTTTGACAACATACTTCGGCATTCCCGAATTGACTTGTTCGGCGAGTGAAATAAACTGCGAATCAAAACCGTGCTGCCGCGCTTTCCAACTTAAATAATGCGGGTCGAGCGGAATGCAATTGTGAACGAAAATTCCGTAAGAAGTGGCAAATGTGTGATTGCCTTCAACCTCAACCGAGAAAACTTCAATCGGCTTTTTGGTTAAACTGATTTCGATTGATTTAACCGGAACAGTTATTAAATCGCCGAGTTTCTTGAAGTATTTTTTTATCATAGAAACAAATTTAGAATCTATCGGCAAATGCATCCCCATTTGAATATCTTTCGCAAAAACTTGTTGCAGACTTCCGTTTTCATCGGCAACTAACATCGGATGCAAATCGGTTACGGTAACTTGGCGGTTGTCGCTTGTCGTAATCGTTACGGTCGCAGCATCGGTTTTGCGGCGGAAAAGATATTCGACAGGTTTCCAAGTCCTTTCGTTTGTCTTCATATCAACCGAAAGCGTTTGCAGATTTGGTTTGTAAATTACATCGCTGCCGTGAACTTCAAATCTACGAACACGATTTTTCGCTGTTTCCTTTTCGAAGAGTTCGGCTAAATTTTCGACTCTTTCGCCTTTTTCATCACGAACAATGACAGTTTCTTTTCCAACCAAACAATGCCCGCCGATTCCCGGTCCCGGATAAAATGGCATAAAGCCAAACGGTTTCGTGGCGGCGGCACGGACAACTTCCCAAGTGTCTATGCCGAGCGCGTTGCAGACCTTTGCCATTTCATTTGCCATTCCGATATTGATAGCGCGAAAAGTGTTTTCCCACAGTTTGCAGGCTTCGGCAACTCTCGCGGAAGAAACCAGATGGACATTTTCGACAATTTCCGAGTAAAGATATGAAGCGATTTCACCGGAATCCTTCGATACGCCGCCGACGACCTTCGGAATGTTGTGGGTTTGAAACTGTGGATTGCCCGGGTCAACTCTTTCGGGTGAAAACGCCAGCAGAAAATCTTCGTCAAGCCGGAAACCCTTTTCTTCAAACATCGGTTGAAGAATTTCGTCGGTGGTTCCCGGATAGGTAGTTGATTCGAGAATTATCAACTGCCCGCGCCGCATATATTTTTGAATCTGCTCGCCCGCCGCCAAAATATATGACATATCGGGGTCTTTTGTTTTCCGAAGCGGTGTCGGGACGCAAATAATGATGACATCGCAAATATTTAATTCGGAAAAATTGGTCGTCACTTTCAGATTTCCGCTCTCAACGCATTTTTTAACATTTTCTGATGTAACGTCAACGATATAAGAATTTCCCGCGTTAATTTCATCGGCTTTTTTTTGATCAACTTCAAAACCGATGCCTTGAAAACCCTTGAGTGCAAATTCGACAATCAACGGCAAACCGACATAACCCAGCCCGATTACGCCGATTTTTGCGTTTTTGTCCGAAATAATACTTTTCAATTCGTCTTTTATCATATTTTTTATATTTAGAGTGTTTCTTTGCAAATTTTTAGACTAGGTTAAGCCAATCCGATAGTCAAGAACACAAATTAAATCAATAATGGCTATATTCTAATGCTTTGGGAGAAAATCTTTAAATTTTACAAACGATTTTAACTAATCCACAAGCGTTTCGGCGTTAGAAATTTTTATTTACACAACTGCAAATCACATAAATTCCATAATTCGTCCGTGTTTGATAAATGAACCAGCCATATCGGTCAGCGTATGACTTGCTGCGCCGAGCCACAGCCCGATGAAAAGCGACAAAAAACTATATTCGCCGAAATACTGGCGGCTAGATTCACCGATTTGCTGCCACGTTTTTGTAAATTCCATCAAGTTCGGCAAATCTCCGCCGGAATAAAAAGCCATTACAAACACGATTAAAAATGACAAAAGCGTCAGCACGCCGATAAAATAAACAACGCGCAGAAACGTGCCGAAAATCAAACCGTGCGACCAGCGCGAGCGATGTTTGAAAAATGCTTGATACGGATACCACAAACAGCGAAAAACGCTCCAGCGCGTGTATTGTTTTGAATGCGTATCCAAATCGGGACCGAACATTAAACCGCCGAAAAGAAAGGCGGCGGTAACTATCGAAGCAGTCGGAACGCTCTGCGTAATTTGCCAAGCCGCCGCAAACGTCGGCGCGGTCATAAAAAATGTGATTGCGTCGTGGGTCTTTCCCGAAGGCATAAAATTAGTGGTAGGTAGTCAGATGTCGGTTGAGAGATTTATAACCGACAATTGACATTATAAAACATTTTGCGATTTGAAGACCGGAAATTTTATGATTAACCAAATTAAATCTAAAATAAAAGTCAAATACTTGCTTTTGTTTAACTTGCTCAATTTTTTTGTATCTTTTATCTAAGCAAAAATCCACACCTTGATTTCCGTCACCGCCAATTGCTAATTCTGTTCGACTACTTATCTCACAAATCTTTTGCCAAAATCAAACGGTGAAGAACTATAATCTTTATAAAAAATTTATAACTTTTATGTAATTGTATTTACGTTTTAGTTTTTCAAAACGTGAAAATCTTTGTTGGTCAAAATGCGCTCTCTTTTTTGAGAGTTTCTTTTTTGAGGGAGTAATGCCCACTACCAATAAAGGTTTCAATTTATTTTTACGGAATAATTATGGCAGAACCAATATCAATGGATATTCATTCGACTTATGCAGATACGCACATTCCCCGCCAAACTCCGCGCGGACGTTATCTTTTCGTTCTTTCGCTCACGGCTTTGGGAGTCGTATATGGCGACATCGGCACATCTCCGCTCTACGCGATACGCGAGTGTTTTCATGGTACGCACTCGATTACGGCGACTCCCGAAAACATTCTCGGCGTGTTGTCTTTGATTTTCTGGTCGCTCATTATCGTTATCTCGATTAAATATCTGGTTTTCGTGCTTCGTGCAGACAATCATGGCGAAGGCGGCATTCTTTCGCTGGCGGCTCTCGCCACGCCGATAAAACCTTCAGGACGAACCGAAAAGTGGATTGTTATTGCTCTCGGCGTTTTTGGAGCGGCACTGCTTTACGGCGACGGAGTTCTGACACCGGCGATTTCAGTGCTTGGTGCGATGGAGGGGTTAAGTGTGGCAACGCCGGTTCTTACTCCATATATAGTGCCGATAACGATTGCAATTCTTATCGGATTATTTCTTTTACAGAGCCGCGGAACTGCCGGGATCGGTAAGATTTTCGGACCGGTTACGCTGTTGTGGTTTTCAGTACTTGCCGTGCTTGGCTTGGCACAGATTTTTCACTATCCGTATGTTCTTACCGCCGTCAATCCTTTTCACGGCGTTGATTTTTTTATTCGGAACGGTTGGCACGGATTTATAATTCTCGGCTCGGTCTTTTTGGTTGTAACGGGCGGCGAGGCACTCTACGCCGATATGGGACATTTCGGAATACGCCCAATTCGCCTTGCTTGGTTTACGATTGTTCTTCCGGCTTTGCTTTTAAACTACTTCGGTCAGGGCGCGTTATTGTTAGAAGACCCGGAAATGGCGGTAAATCCATTTTATCGGCTCGCGCCTGCGTGGGCGTTATACCCGATGATTTTGTTGGCGACGGCGGCGGCAGTTATCGCTTCGCAAGCCGTCATTTCCGGCGCATTTTCGCTCACAATGCAAGCCGTTCAACTCGGACTGATTCCGCGCCTGAAAATCACGCACACTTCCAGCAAAGAATACGGACAGATTTATCTTCCGGCGGTCAATTGGGCGTTGATGACAGGCTGTATCGCCGTCGTGCTTGGCTTTCACACATCGAGCAGCTTAGCCGCCGCTTACGGTATCGCCGTAACTTCAACAATGGTTATTACAACCGTTTTGTTTTATGTCGTCGCCCGCCAACGTTGGAATTGGGGATTCTTACCAATCGCCGCACTGTGTCTGTTTTTTCTCATCATTGATTTGGCGTTCTTCGGCGCGAACATTATCAAAGTGTTGGACGGCGGATGGTTTCCGCTTCTGCTCGCCGTAATTGTCTTTATCGTAATGATGACCTGGAAAAAAGGGCGAAGTATTCTGCAAAGGCGAATTCAAAAAGAAACACAGCTGCTAGAGGGGTTTTTACACGACATAGCGAAAGAAAAATTAACCCGCGTTTCTGGTCTGGCAGTATTTATGAACGGTAATGCAACCAGAACTCCGCCCGCTCTGCTTCATAATCTGGAACATAACAAAGTTCTACACGAGCGTGTTTTGTTTGTAACGGTCAAGACAAGACCAATTCCATATATTGAAGCGGAAGAGCGCATTAAGTTTGAACATTTAAGCAATGGTTTCAGCCGTTTGAAAATTTATTACGGATATATGGAAGATCCGAATATTCCGAGAGAATTGGCAAATATTGCCCAGCCCGGATTCGTATTCAAACCTGAAGAAACTACTTATTTTCTTGGGCGAGAAACTATTATTTCAACTAGAAAATATTCCGGTATGGCTCTGTGGCGTGAAAAACTTTTTTCACTGATTTCGCGCAATGCGAGAAGTGCCACTGCCTATTTCGGCATTCCGGCTGACAGAGTTGTGGAATTAGGAGAACAGGTTGAAATTTAGCTTTAATTTGAAAGCAACTTAAACTTTTCAATGAGCGAATTTATCTGCGGAGTTATCTTTTTTGTTATTGGTGTAGCACTCTTAATTTATAATAAATCATTGGTGCAGAAATCAAGTGAGTTTTATCCTCGAAGTTTCCGCCTGGAAGTAGATAGAATAAATCTCTTCAATCGATTTTTATGCGTGTTAACAGGTTTGGTAACATCTGTAATTGGTTTCTTGATAATGCTCTCTTCAAACAAATAAAAATAAATAGAGCATTATAGTTCTGGTATTCTGAAATTTGGTTGGTTATGTCGCAAAAGCCTTTGCCTATTACCTTCTTAAGAAAACTGTTGCGGAGTCGGGCAACAGGTTACGTAATGGCTGTTTTCGGCATCACCGCCGTAACTGCTGTGCTTGAACCGATTCATCTGCAAATTTCTGCAACAACCGTAGCACTTACGCTGTTGATGGTGATATTGTTCATTGCCACTTTGTGGGGAAGCCGACCGGCATTAGCAGCTTCGGTGCTAGGTATGTTGTGTTTTAATTATTTCTTCCTACCGCCCGTTCGCACTTGGACGATTAACGACCCGGAGAATTGGGTCGCTTGGATAGCATTTATCGTTACAGCCTTAACCGCCGGACAACTTTCTGCCCGTGCCAAGCGACGCGCCAAATTAGCCGAACTGCGGGGGCTTAAGATTGAACGGCTTTACCGAGAATTAAACGATGCCTTTGAGCAGGTAAGTCATGCCGAGGCATTAAAGCAAAGCGAAAAATTGAAATCGGCATTGTTAGACGCGGTAACGCACGATATTCGCACGCCGCTCACGTCTATCAAAGCCTCGGTTACGACATTACTTGATGAACAGGAAGGAAGTTCTTACGATGGTTTCCCTCTTGTTCTCGATGCTGAAACGCGGCGAGAGATGCTCGATGTTATTAATGAAGAAAGCGACCGACTCAACCACTTTATCGGAGGTTTGATCGAACTGGCAAGAATTGAAGCAGGCGAAGTGAGATTGCGCCACCAGTGGAGTACCGTTGATGAAATAATCTCATCTGCTCTTGATCGGGCAAAATCTCTCGTTAGCCAACATAAAATTTTAATTGACATTCAAGAAGATTTGCCGCTTATTCGTGTAGATTCACAGGCAATAAGTGAGATTATTTACATCTTGATTGACAATGCAGCGAAATACTCGCCGGTTGGTAAATCAATTCGGATTATCGCAAGTCAAGTTGGGGAAACATCGTTGTTGGTTACTGTTGAAGACGAAGGTCAAGGCATCGCGCCGGAAATGCGCGAGCGCGTTTTCGAGAAATTTTTTCGGGCAACACACGATACCGAATCAGGCAGCCGCCAGCCATCGGGAACAGGTATGGGGCTGGCAATTGCAAAAGGTATTATCGAAGCACACAACGGTCATATTTGGATAACGGACGCAACAAATAAAGAATGCGGTGTTCGCTTTGAATTTACTTTACCGATTGGAAATGAGTGAATTTAAGAAGATTTTAGTGGTAGATGATGAACCTCAGATTCTACGTGTTCTGCGGCGGAGTTTGTCGGCGCATCGCTTTGATGTCCGCGTTGCATCGGATGGTGAATCCGCACTTGATTTGTTTCGTAATTGGCTGCCCGATTTAGTTATTACGGATCTTTCAATGCCTTTAATGGACGGATTAAAACTTTGCCGCGAACTTCGTAAATTTTCCGAAGTCCCGATTATCGTTCTTTCGGTTAAAGGTGAAGAAAAAACGAAAGTCGAAGCATTAGACGCAGGCGCAGATGATTATGTGACAAAGCCTTTCGGCATTGACGAACTGCTGGCACGAGTACGGGCAACTCTGCGCCGTGCGCCAAATGATAAAATTGAAGAAATGCGGCTTGAAATTGGCGATTTTTTAATTGACTTGGCGACATATCAAGTATTTGTGCGCGGAAAAGAAATTCATCTTACGCCAAAGGAATTTGAATTACTTACTTATCTGGTTAAGAATCAGGGCAAGGTTCTGACTCACCGGAATTTACTAGGCGCAGTCTGGGGTGGGAATTTCACCCAACAACCTGAGTATCTGCGCGTTTTTTTTGGAAATTTGCGTAAAAAAATAGAACTTAATCCCTCCGAACCGCAATACATTTTAACCGAACCGTGGGTTGGTTACCGCTTCAATCCTTTTTTGTAAAAATCTTTACGAACTTTTTATAAATCTTTTACTCAACTTTTATAACTTCTATCTTAATCTTTTCATAGTTTAAGTATTAGAAATTAAGCCGTCTGAAGACAACGATTTTGTAAAAATAATGACTCTACCAGCTTCAACAGTTGCAGAAAAGAAAAGGCGAAAAAGATGGATTCTAGTTATGTTGATTAGCCTTATCTGCGGATTTTCTTCAAGTTTGGCGGGGCTATTTATGAGCGGATTGGCTTATTTCGGAATGGTAGAAGATGCAGAGAAAATAAATCAAATCGGGACCTGGCTAATGGTAACCGCATTTCCGTTAATAATGCTCGGCGCACACGCACTCGATAAAATTAAAGAAGTCAAAGAAGATAAAGATAACTCTATCAATATTCAAAATTAAGTGCTTGATTTTCAAAGTTCCGAAAACGTACGAGATGCATTTTTATTACATCAGGCTGAAAATAAACACTTTCTATGTATATTGTATGTGAATCAAGAGTAGAAAGCGAGCGATTCATTATTCATTGTTCATTGTTAACTATTGATTGTTTTTTTCAGAAATTCTTTGAATGACAGTCAATACTAAACAGTGAATAATGAATAATTTTTGATTCGACAGCTTCTTAGATTTTCAATCATTTTCGGCAAATTCCTACGCCCCTGTTCTCTACTCTTGATTCACATATTGTAAGTATATACTTTTAACCGCCGTCGTCGCCAATCGCTTCAACCGGACAGGCATCACGCGCTTCTTCGCAAAGCTCAACTTCTTCGGGCGTTTCCGGTTGTTTATAAACAAACGAATAGCCGTTTTCGTCGTCGCGGGTAAAGTTCTCCGGCGAAGTGTCGCGGCAAACGTCGCAGTCAATACATTGGTTATCTACATAAAATTTGCCCGATATGTTTTCGGGCAATTTGTTTTGGATTTCCGCCATAAATTTTGCCACGAATAACACGAATAACACAAATAAAAATAAAAAAATAATTCGTGTAATTCGTGTAATTCGTGGCTAATTTTTCTTGTCGTGATTTTGTTCGGTAAATGAAATCATTCGCTCAAGCGCAGCCGTCGCCCATTTTTTTGTTTCCCCGTCAACTTTAATTTCATTAACGACAACTCCCGCAATGAGATTATCTAATGTCCACGCAAGGTTTTGCGGGGCAATGCGATACATCGTCGCACACATACACAAATCGGGCGCAAGCAGACGAATTTCTTTGTCAGGATGATTTTTAATTAGACGATTGACGAGATTTAGTTCTGTGCCGATTGCCCATTTTGAACCGGCGGGCGCGTTTTCAACGGTTTTTATAATAAAAGATGTCGAGCCGTTCAAGTCCGATTTTTCGACGACTTCATACATACATTCGGGATGAACCAGAACTTTTATGTCGGGAGTTTCCTTGCGAACTTGGTCGGCGTGCCAAGGTTTAAAGCGACTGTGAACCGAGCAATGTCCTTTCCACAAAATCAAACGCGCATTTTGTAATTCTTCTTCGGTGTTGCCGCCGAGTTCTTCGCGCGGATTCCAAAGTGCCATTTTGTCGAGCGGAATGCCGAATTTTAAGCCCGTATTTCTACCCAAATGCTGGTCAGGAAAAAACATCATTTTGTCGTATTCCTTCAGATATTTATCAAACAGCGGCACGGCGTTTGATGAAGTGCAGACAACTCCGCCGTTGCGCCCGCAAAACGCTTTTATCGCGGCGGTTGAATTCATATATGTCATCGGCGCGACCTTGTATTCACCGATAATGCCGATGTCCGCAAGCTGTTCCCAAGCGTCTTCGACCTGTTCAATGTTTGCCATATCCGCCATCGAACAGCCCGCGCCCAAATCGGGGAGAATCACTTTTTGATAATCCTGCGCGAGAATATCAGCCGATTCCGCCATAAAATGCACGCCGCAAAAGACAATAAATTCCGCATCGGAGCGTTCCGCCGCCATCACCGAAAGCTGGTAAGAATCACCCGTTAAATCAGCGTGCCGAATCACGTCGTCGCGCTGATAATGATGTCCCAAAATCACCACACGCGAACCTAATTCTTCCCGTGCTGCTTCGATTCGCTCGTGCAGTTCCGCATCGGGCATCACGAGATAATCTTCAAAATTTATTGTTCTTACTTCGTCTAAAACTGCCGGCATTTTTCTTTCTCCGTTTGGTTCTTTAGATGTTTATTTTACTACATCCGTAACCAAAAATCATTACTCTTTGAGAAAACTTTCGCAAGCCGGTTTTTCCTACCGCTCGGTTAAATTTTAATTGTCTGCCAAATCAGGAAAGTTCTCCGATTTAAAAGTTTTGAGTTCGCGCCTTCAGTTGGCTTTTGAAAAGAGTTAGTAGAAAAGCAGAAAAATTAAAATAAAACTTGAAAAGTTTCAGCAAGCGCGTCATCATTAAATTGCTCTTCAAATCAAACAAAAGGGAAAATAAATTATGAATGAAACCGCAAGAACTGAAAAAAACGACACCTCGAAAAATTTAGCACTTTTGAAAAAGTTAAAGGAACAAGTTTTTGAGTCAAGCAATGAAAAATTGGCGTTGGCACTTGGCAGACCGGTCAGCGAGATAGAAGCGTGGCTTGGCGGCGAAGAATTTGACGAAGACGCTGAAATGAAACTTATCAATTTAGCCGAGGAACGGCTCGCCGAATAACTATTTTTGGATTTTACGGAAATTCCGCGAAAAACCATTCAAAGTTAAGTTCGCGGAATTTCCGTAAAATCCAAGAATAATGATTTCTACTGTTAGAGTTTCAGAAACACACGCAATAGTAAGAAAAGTCAGGACTATTTCAAACATCGAAGATTCGTCAGCAAACTGTTAGCTGTTCACTAATTACTACGAACTGTCTTTTGATGAAAAGGGTTTTCCTTTGTAAATCAGTTAAAAGTGTAGAGTGAACAATTAATAGTTTTGCTCTGTTTTCTGCATTTTGAGAAAATCCTTAAAGGTAAAAGAAAATTACAATCTGCCGGTTCGCTCATTTCGCCGTTATTGTTCGCCGTTCATCTGCTTTTTCAACTGCACAATAAATGAGCGGACGGCGGTTGCTTCGCTGCTGTCGGGAAAAACGCGCAAAAATTCTTCATAAACGGCAATGGCATCTTTATATTTCTTCATTTTTTCATACGCCAGACCGAGAAATTGATAAATAACTTCCGCGTCCGGTGCGCCCGAAAGTTGCGCGACAGCCTTTTTAAAGTATTCGGCGGCAAGTTGGTAATTGGCGTTTTCTTCATCAAATTTACCTTCTGTGCCTGAATCTTCGGCTTTTTCTTTATAGAGCAATGCCAAACCCGTAAGTGCTTCCGGCTGATAACCTTTGCCTTCGGTAATGGCGCGTTTAAAAGCAGCAATCGCTTTTTCTTCGCTGCCTTCTGCCTTGTAGATTCTGCCTTCAACGGCTGATGCTTCCGCGTAAGCCGGACGCGCTTTTCGCGCTTCTCGAATAGCTTTTAACGCGCCTTGATTGTCGCCTTCGTCGGATAAAACACGCGCTAAACCTAGATTTGCTTCAGCATAGTTCGGGCGCAATTTTATTGCTTTTTTGTAAAGTTCAACCGCTTTTTGTTTGTCAGTTTCTGATTCGGCTTGCTGAAAGGCAAGTTCGGCTTCGTCGGTTGTTTTGGTCAAAGTGATTTTTACATCGCCTTTTTGGGTTGGCAGAAGATTTTGCGAAATTTCTTTAAAACCGGCGGCGCGGACGCGCAGTTTTCTTGTTCCGGGCAATGAAAATTTAGCTGTAAGTTTGCCGCTTTCGTCGGTTTCGCCGCGTTTCACCTCGTCCAGCCAGACGGTTGCTTTCGGCTCAGTAACAATCGTTATTGTTCTCGGTTGATTTGCTATTGGCGGCAGTTTTCTCTTTTGCGCCGATGCTGAAATTGCAAAAAGCGCAATTATTCCAAGACAGAAAATCTTCAAAAATAAGTTTTTATGGCTGTTGCGGCTGATTTGTATTCGCATTGATTTGCTCCTGACTTACGATTTTTTCTACTTCCTGACGCGGCAATTCCGTTTTCTCGACCACATTGAATCTCATATCGGCAAAGCGGCTTTGCGCCAACCTCACAATCCTTGATTCTATCAAATTTTTGGTCGTCGGTTCGACACCTTCCTTAAAGGCAACAGCCAGCGTTTTGAATTGGTTGGATGTGTGTTCGGGCGTGTCGGTTGTCGCCTCTTGCCAAATGACGTCGGCAATTTCGGGAAACAGCCATTTAACATCGTTGAGAAAACTTTTGTCGGGCTGAGAATTATCTTTTATATCGACAATCTGCGCCTTGAGAACTTCAATTGTTTTCTTTTGGTCGTCTTCGACGTTTTGCAGAAGGTTTAGTTTATTGGAAAGATTTGTTTGAACATCCGAAGTCAAACGCTCAAATTCGTCGGGCGAAACATTTAACTGCACGAGTTTAAGTTGTAATCCGCCGATACCGTATTTGCTGAGTTTGTCTTCCAAGTTCCGTTTTTCCTCATCACTAACCGCCAGCCCGACCGTATAGATTTTCAAAGTTTTCGGGTCGGTTGAATCAACAACCTCCGTTTGAATCGGACGGCGATTGTCAGTTCTGACCTCGGTGCTGACGAAATTTTTCACGCCTTTATCAAAACGCAGTTTGTCCAAAACATCATAAAAAATCAATGCGCTCGGAATAGTTACAATAATTGCGAAACCGATGATAAAGCGTTTGACGTTTGTATATTGTTCGTCGTCTATTTGCTCACGTTTTGGAAGTCTGAGCATCACGGAAATCAAATAAGTCGCCAAACTAATGAAAAAGGAGTTGATAAAATAGAGATAAAACGCGCCGAGAAAAACGGTGGAACTCATTTTCGCCAAGCCGAAACCCGCCACGCAAATCGGCGGCATCAGCGCGGTAGCAATCGCCACGCCCGGAATCGCGTTGGTTTTATCGCGGCGCGAACCGGCGACAATACCGGCAACACCACCGAAAAACGCCACGCCGACATCTAAAAACGTCGGTGTAACGCGGGCGTTGATTTCCGTCGTCGCGTCGCCCAAAGGTGAAATAAAAAAGTATAGAAAACCGGTCAGAAGCGAAAGAAATGTTGCCAGACCGAAACTTTTCAGCGCATTTATTAAAAGCCGTCGGTCTTGGATTGCCACGCCCAAACCGACACCCAGAATCGGCGACATCAAAGGCGAAATAAGCATCCCGCCGATGATGACAGCAGTAGAATTTACGTCTAAGCCGATGCAGGTTAAAGTTGCCGAACAAACCATCATCCAAACATTTACGCCGCGAAGTTTGACGTTTTTTGTGATGTTTTTGATTGTCCCTTCGGCATCCGTTCCGCCTTTGAGCCTGACTATCAAACGCATGAATCTTCCGAATTTGTTAAGGATTTCCATATTTCTTCTAACCAATCCGCGAAAATATGTCGGAAAGGTGAATATCTTTTTCCGCCTGCTCGGCTTCTAGTTTCGCTTTTTCGCCCTCGAAGAGAATTTTGATAAAGGGCGGCGCGATCAAAGTTGTCGCAATCGCCATAAAAAGCACCGACGCGAAAAACTGCTCGCTGATTGCCGCCAAACCTAAACCGATTTGTGCGACGACAATTCCGACTTCGCCGCGCGGTATCATTCCGATTCCGACTTGCGCCGAGCGTTTCCAGCCAAGCCCGTAAGCACCAAGTCCGCAACCGATAAATTTCGTTAAAACAGCAACTATTGTAATCACAACCGCCAAAATTACAACCGAAATGTCTTTGAAAATGCTCAAATTAAGCTGCATTCCGATATTGACGAGAAAAAACGGCACGAGAAATTCCGTTACGCCGCTTGTCAATTTGTGCATTTTTCTATTTTCCTCGGTTGCTTCCGCCAGCATCATTCCCGCTAAAAACGCGCCGATAATCGCGGCAACACCAATATGAATTGCGGCAAAAGACAACCCCAGACACAAAATCAAACCGGCATTGAAAAATGGTTTGCTGATGTGCAGATTTTCGATTTTCGGCGCAAGTCGCGTCATCAATTTTGCGCCGAAAAATGCGACAAAAAGCGTAAAGAAAATCGCAAGTCCGGCAGTTCCGGCTAATCTCCAATAATCTACGCTTCCCTTTGAAAAACTCGAAACAACCGACAAAATCAGCAAACCCAAAATATCGTCAATCACCGCCGCGCCCAGAATTATCCGCGAAGTCAGCGTGTCCAATAACCCCATCCCTCCCAAAACCCGCGCCGTAATGCCGACGGAAGTTGCGACAAGTGCCGCGCCGATAAACAGTGCCTCAACCGTTGAGCCGCCCCACCAAACCGCGATAAAATAACCTGCGATAAACGGCACTACAACGCCCAAAACCGCAACCACAACGGCGCGTTTGCCGACATCTAAAATCGCTTGCGGCTTGGTTTCCAGCCCGACATTAAACAGCAGAAAGATAATGCCGATTTCCGCAATTATATTTATAAACTCCGAGGGCTGAACCCAATTCAAAAGACTCGGACCAATCAAAACACCCGCCAAAATCTCGCCGACAACCGCAGGTTGTTTCAGACGTTCAAAAACCTCCGCCAGAATTTTCGCGGCAGCGAGCATTATCACCAAAGCCAGCAGAATTCCGGCGTTTTCGACACTTGCAGCTAGAACAATCGGCATCCAATCCTCTCCTTGAATCGTTTATTTAGTTACTTTTATGATAACCAAGACGAATAATTTTGGGCAAAACTTAGAAAACGATTGTTTGAATACTTGATTTTTTTGATTATCGAATTATAATCGAATGTTCGCGGCTGGGTAGCTCAGCTGGTTAGAGCGCGGGATTCATAACCCCGAGGTCGAGTGTTCAAGTCACTCTCCAGCCACCACTTTTCTTTATGAAAAACGGCGAGTCATTACAGCTTGCCGTTTTATTTTTTGACAGAAATCGGTATTATCTTTTTATTATGAAATATGCTTTGTTAATTTTTGCCATTCTTCTGGTTTTCTTGATAAGCGCGAAAATACAGGCGCAAACCACGAAAGATTTTGCAGACGATTGGGAAAAACAACATATTTCCAACATTTTGCCGTCAAATGTCCGCCATCGAGATTTACAGAAATATCTCGAACAACTCAAAAAACTCGGATTAAAAGTCGAGGAAGTCGGGCGCAGTTACGCCAACCGCGAGATTTATCAGATTGAATTCGGCAAAGGGACGACGAAAATTTTTTTGTGGTCGCAAATGCACGGCGACGAACCGACGGCGACTTCCGCTTTGATTGATATGTTCGCGTATTTGCAAAATAACCGCGATAAAGATTGGGTCAAACAACTCGAAAAAACTCTGACGATTCGCGCCGTGCCGATGCTCAATCCCGACGGCGCGGAATTTTATCAACGCTATAATCTGCAATCCGTTGACATCAACCGCGATGCGCGCGCGCTGCAAACGCCCGAAGGTCAGCTTTTGAAAAGGCTGCGCGACGATTGGTCGCCGAATATCGGATTTAATCTGCACAATCAACAATCGCTGACGACGGTTGGAAATTCAACCAATCAGGCGGCGATTTCCTTTCTGGTCGTTACGGGCGAAAACCAGGATACCGAAGGAAACGAGCGCAACAAACGGCTGTCCGCAGTGATGATTTCCGCTTTGCAAAATTTTATCGGCGGCAACATCGGGCGTTATGTTGACAACTACAACCCGATGGCTTTCGGCGATAAATTTTCCGACTGGGGAACACCCGTGATTTTGGTTGAAACCGGCGCGCTTTATGGCAAAGACGAAATGTTTTTGGTCAAAATGAACTTCGTCGCGTTTCTTTCCGCCTTCAAAGCACTCGTTGACGGAAGCGAGAAAACGGCAAACCCGTCTGTTTATGAATCAATACCGTTTAACAGTTCAGGCAGAATCTACGATACGATTTTTCGCCGAGCAAATATTGTTAATATCACCGAACCGCCCGTAATCACCACGGCAGACGTCGCGGTCAATATGCAACGTCACCGCGCCGCGTTTATTGCGCCGACGTATATTCGGAGCATCGGCGATTTATCGGCTTACAGAGGTTTGGAAGAATTTGACGCGAGCAATTTCTACATTGCGCCGAGATATGGGTTTGTGCGTGTCGGCTCAAGCGGTGAATTTATGTTTTATAAAAAAACGCGCCAGATTGATTGGAAAGCCGCCGATTTGGAAAAAACTTATCCGCCGGACGCGATTTTTAGTTTAGGCAGATGGGTAAAAGGCGAAGAACTTGTGCCTAAATTAAAATAAGATTTACACCACCGAGAACGCAGAGATTTTACAGCCGTGCGCTTACACGAATTGCACAAATTAAATTTTAATTTTGTCAATCCGGTTTAAATTTCCCTCTGGGTTCTCTGTGTTTCTGTGGTGAAATTTTCCTATAATCTAATTCAATATGTTAAGTCTGCTCAAAATCAAAAACATCGCGCTGATTGACGAGCTCCAACTCGAATTTGCCGCAGGCTTAAACCTTTTGACAGGCGAAACAGGTTCGGGAAAATCAATAATTGTGGACAGTTTGGGCGCGCTCACCGGCGAACGAGTTTCATCCGATTTGATAAAGGAAGGCGAATCAAACGCGCAAATCGAAGGACTTTTCAACATTTTTTTCAACGAAAATTTGCAAGCGGTTTTTGAAGAAAGCGGAATTGAATTGGACGATGAACGCGAAATTGATTTAATCGTGCGGCGCGAGCTTACGGCAAGCGGACGCAACCGCATTTTCGTTAATAATCAACTTGTTACGCAGGCGTTTTTGAAAAAAATCGGCGCGTTTCTGGTTGACATTCACGGGCAAGGCGAACAAGCCACGCTGTTTAATCCCGCAACTCATCTTGAAATGCTTGATGAATATGCAAACTTAAAAACTTTGCGCGGAAATGTCGCCGAAAAATATAAAGAATTAGCGCAAATTGCAAAAGAAATCGAAAGTCTGAAGGCAGATGAAGCGCAAAAACTTCAACTGCTCGATATTTTGCAGTTTCAAGTTGATGAAATTAAAAAAGTAAATTTGAAAATCGGTGAGAATGAAGCACTCGAAGAAGAAAAACGACGATTGAACAACGTCGAAAAACTTTCGACTTTGAGCGACGAAAGTTATTTGCTGCTTTATGAAAATGAAGAAGCGACGATTTCGACGCTGGACAAAGCCGTGCAGAGAATTACGGAATTGACCGAATACGAATCGAGTTTCCGCGAATACGCCGAAAGTCTGCAGATGGCGCAGGCGGTTTTGGAAGATTTAGCGATTTCGGTGCGGGATTTTCGCAATCGTCTGGAATTTTCGCCCGAAAGATTGGAAGAAATTGAAAATAGGTTGGCGGAAATTTCGCGTCTGAAACGTAAATACGGCGGAAGCGTCGAAAGCGTCTTGGAGCATTTCCGCGAATCGGAAGAACGCCTGAAAAATATCGAAACCTCTGAAGAGCGCAAAAGGGAATTACAAAAAAAGCTGCAAAAAGCGCGTGAAGATTATCTGAATATCGCATTGGAACTGCACGACAAACGCGAGAAAGCGGCGCGAAAATTCGAGAAGGAAATCGAAGCAAATCTGAAAGCGGTTGCGCTCGAAAAAGCGCGTTTTGAAGTGCGGATTGACGCGCCAAATAATTTACAGGACGAAACAGCCGCGATAAAATCTTTTACCGCAAAAGGTTTTGACCGAGTTGAGTTTTATTTTTCGGCAAATGTCGGTGAATCCGTCAAACCAATTGCAAAAGTTGCGTCCGGCGGCGAAGCCTCGCGCTTAATGCTGATTTTGAAGACGACGGCGAAACTTTCCGAAGTCGAAAAAGCGATGGTTTTTGACGAAATTGACGCGGGAATCGGCGGAAGAGTTGCCGAAGCCGTCGGCTTAAAACTCAAGGAATTGGCAAAAACGCAGCAAGTTTTGTGCGTTACGCACCAGCCGCAAATCGCGTCTTTGGCTGACCAGCATTTTTTAGTTGAAAAGGAAACGGCGAAAAATCGGACAAACATTGGCGTGAGAGAATTAAACGAAAACGAACAAGTCGAAGAAATTGCGCGAATGTTGACGGGCAAAGAGATTACCGCAACGGCGCGGCAGCACGCAAAAGAAATGTTGAGTGCGGTAAAATAAACTCAAACAGGATAGACAGGATAAGAAGAAAGATTTAACAATAACTTCTGTATTATCCTGCATATCCTGTCTATCCTGTTAATTTTTTTCGTATTTTCTTTGCTTCTGCAGCGAATCAAATTATGAAATCCGAAATTTTAGCCAAAGTCATTCGCGGCGAAATCGTCGAATCAATCCATCGCGGACATTTAATCGTCGCGGACGGCGACAGTAAGACGATTGCATCGCTTGGCAATCCCGAAATCATTACGTTTTTTCGTTCTTCAGCGAAACCTTTTCAAGCGTTTCCCTTTCTGACCAGCGGTGCGGCTTCAGCGTTCGACTTCCTAGAAAAGGAAATCGCGCTGACTTGCGGTTCGCATTCGGGTGAGAAAATTCACACTGAAACCGTCGAAAAAATGTTGCGAAAAATCGGTTTGAGCGAATCGGATTTGCAATGCGGAACGCAACTTCCATTTCACAAAGAAACTGCTGAAAAAATGATTCGGGCGGGCGAAAAACCGACGCAGCTGCACAACAACTGTTCTGGCAAACACGCCGCGATGCTCGCGCTTGCCAGACACATCGGCGCAGACGCGCAAACTTACGAACATTTGGAAAATCCGATTCAACAAAAAATTTTAGAAACCGTTTCGCAATTTACTGATATTCCGAAAAATGAAATAAAAATCGGGATTGACGGCTGCGCCGCGCCGAATTTTGCTCTACCGGTTTCTGCAATGGCAAAAAGTTTTGCGCGGCTGGTTTTTCCGCCGAGTTTCTTTGATAAACAGTGGCGCGAAGCGTGTCGGTGCATCGTTTCGGCGATGATAAATTATCCCGAAATGATTGGCGGAACTGAACGGCTTGACACAATAATTATGCAAACATTGCGCGGCAAAATCATCTCAAAAGTCGGCGCGGAAGGCGTTTATGTCGCAGGCATTTTGCCGTCGCCGAAATGGAAAAAAGGTTTGGGAATCGCTTTTAAAATTGAAGACGGCGAAGACAGACGCGCTCGTCCCGTCGTGGCAATCGAACTTTTGCGGCAACTCGGAATTTTAGACGGCGAAACGCTTAAACAATTTTCGCCGATAACAATAGAAAACCGGCGCGGTGATATAATAGGAGAAATTCAAGCGAGTTTTAATCTAAATTTATGAGGTGATTTATAAAAATTTTCTTATACTTTTTTACTGTCTTGCTTTTTTGCCAAATTGTTTTTAGTCAAACTTCACCACCAGAAAAGGAATCGGAAGAAGTTGTTGAACTTCCAAAAAGCAAATTCGATTTAAAACCGAAACTTTCAATGCAGGATGCAATAAAAGTAATGGAAAAATTTATTGAAAAGCAAAAAATTGATAATTCTAATTATTATTTGTGGCAAGTCCGACTAATTCAATACGGCTCGGAAAACGAAAAACGTTCTGTCTGGCATTTTTGGTGGTTAAATGAAAATGGCTCTCTCGGAGATTATATTGAAATTATGGTTTCGATGGATAAAAAGGCTTGGCGACAATCAAGTATGTAAATTTATAATAAAATGGCACAAACGCAAGAAAATCAACCGCCGAAGCTGCAAAAAACTCCGAACGGCGGCATTAACACTAACTCTTTAGCCGATTTGCTTGAATGGTTTTTGAATTACGACCCGCGAGTTGCGCTTGTCCGACATCCGCAAGTTGAAGAACTTTTTCAGTGGAAACAAGCTGACGACGCGGCAAACAATATTGAAACTTATCCGTTTGAAAATGCCGAGTCGCGGTTTGCCATCGGCGTTTTTCAGGCGTTGGGCGAAAATGATTCGGAAAATAAACTGCAAAGCTGGATTTCGGACGCTCTGCAAGCCTTGGGCGAAGCCAAACAAACCAATGAACAGATTGCCGGAAGTTATAATCTGGAAAAAGATAAATCTCACATTGAAGAAGCCCAAAAAATTCCGTCAAAATTGGAAAGACGTTTATATCTTTCGAGTTGCTGGCTCGAAGCACTCTGCACGGCGGAAGTCAGATTTTTGGGTTGGGTTTTTCAGGAAATTTATGGAAGACCTTTTCAAGCCGGACAGTAAAATTTGCTTTGAAAATTGTTAAAGTTTAAGTTCCATAAAAAGCGTTTCTTTGTATGGATTGTCATAATACGCCCGGATTTCTTCAAAACCGAAATTTCTGTAAATTTTAACGGCAGTCGCCATTTTGACGGGCAAAGTGTCAAGCCGCATTTTTTCATAGCCAATTAAACGCGCTTCTTCAAGCAGTTTTTCAACCAGAAGTTTTCCCAAACCCAAACCGCGAAAATCTTCTCTGATAAAAAGCCGTTTCATTTCGCAAACGCCGTCTGCAAGTTTTCTGAGCGCGATACAACCGGCAGTTTTTCCGTCAACATCAGCTAAATAGAGCCTGCCGTCAGGTTCGGCATATTTTCCGGGCAAATCTGCAAGTTCCGTTTCAAAACCTTGAAAACACAAATCAAGACCAAGCCATTGTTTATATTCGCGGAAAATTTGGCGAATTTCTTCGATTTGCTTAGTTGTTTCGGCTTGTAAAATTTCAATCATTTGCAAGTTTTTTCTTTCGGGTCGTTGTAGTGATGCAGACTTATTCTGTATTTTATAATAAGAGAGGAAATAATATGAATATAAAAAAATCAATTCAAGTTTTTAGTCTGGTTTTACTCGCTGGTCTGATGTTTATCGGAATTAACGCGCAAACTTTGGAAGGCGAATGGAAACTGGTAAAAGCCAAAAAGAATGGCGATAAGGTTGTTTTCAATAAAGAAATTAAAACAACTTTGATATTCGGCGAAGGAAACAGAATGTCCGGCAACGCGGGCTGTAATCGCTATTCGACGACTTACAAACTCGAAGACAAAAAGAAAATTGATTTTCAGCCGATAATTTCAACCAAAATGGCGTGTACCGATGACGACCTGATGAAACAGGAAAATACTTTTTTCAGCGTGATTGATAAAACGGACAAATATAAAATTAAAGGAAATTACCTGATATTCTTTGATGAAACAAAGCAAAATCTTTTGAAGTTTGCCCGCGTCTACAAACAAAATTAACAAACCCGAAAACGCCGAGATTTAATAAATCTCGGCGTTTCTTACGCAAAACCGAGTTTTTGCAGTTTTTCCATTGTAATACTTTCAGTTTTCTTTTCCGCTTTGCCGTAAAGCATTATTCTTTCAACATATTTAGCAATTATATCAACTTCCAGATTTACCGCGTCGCCGTTCTTTAAACTCGAAAGATTTGTCAGTTCCCAAGTTTTCGGAATAACGGCAATTTCAAAATAATCATCGGTTAAATTTGCAATCGTTAAACTGATTCCTTCAACCGAAATTGAGCCTTTATAAACCAAATATTGCCCAATTTCTTTTGGATAAGAAATGCGAACCGTCCAAAAATCGCCGTTTTGTTCGACTTGCAGAAATTTTCCGCGTGCGTCAACATGACCTTGCACGATGTGTCCGCCCAATTTCGTAAGAGGCGTAACTGCGCGTTCCAGATTTACTTTAGAATTAATTTTTAGATTGCCCAAAGTCGAGCGATGCAAAGTTTCGCCCGAAACGTCCGCTGTAAATGAATCCGGCTTAACATTCAGAGCAGTCAAACATACGCCGTTGACGGCAATCGAATCGCCTTCATTGGTATCTTTTGTAACGACTTTCGCCGAGATTTTTATCCTTGCGCCGCCCGCGTCCTTTTCGAGCGAAACGATTCTTCCGAGTTCTTCTATAATTCCCGTGAACATTTTCTCTTTTATTTACTTATAATTACCTAGTATTATGGAGTGTTATTGATTGAACTTCTTAAAGTATTCTATCACTTGAAAACACTTCGGTAAAAGCAAGTAACAGATACGTTTTTATATACAGGAAACTTTTCGGAACAATCTCAAAAAA
>MWVY01000022.1_pt1 | contig 32152 bp, 28 predicted proteins | sample 1047251 | NCBI WGS metagenome assembly MWVY01 (sample SAMN06349983, study PRJNA376086) | soil metagenome | isolation source: MS7-5 sample Antarctic (ecotone) soil | place: Antarctica | collected 2015-01-13
CCCTGTTTGTTTATGCCATTCTTCTTGATGTTCAGGCTTGAACAAACAGGACAAGTTATTGTTTCATAATGCACATTTGAAATCTTAACTTGTCCGACTTTTCAAACATCTCTTCTGTTACACGACCGTATTTTTTATCAAAACTCTTTGCGCCTTTGCGTCTTTGCGGGAAACTTCTTATGTTTTAAAGTATGACTTTAGAGGAAAAACTCAAAAATCTGCCGACTGCTGCCGGTGTTTATATACACAAAAATGCGGACGGCAAAATCATTTACATCGGCAAAGCAAAAAACTTAAAGAACCGCGTCCGTCAATACTTTCAATTAAGCCGAAATATGGACGCAAAAACTCAAAGACTTGTTCAGCGCATCACCGATTTTGAGTTTATTGTCGTTGATAATGAAGTCGAAGCGCTTATTTTAGAATCGAATCTCATCAAAAAACACAAACCGCGCTACAACATTTTATTAAAAGACGACAAGCAGTATCCGCATCTGAAAATGACCCACGAGCCGTTTCCGAAAGTTGTCATCACGCGGAAAATCCTGCGCGACGGCGCATCGTATTATGGACCTTTTCTGCCTGCAAGTTTGGCGCGAAAAACTTTGGATTTAATCAACCGTGCCTTTCAGCTTCGCACGTGCGACATCGAAATTGACGGGAAACTGCCGCGTCCATGTTTGGAGTATCATCTAAAAAGATGTCTTGCGCCGTGTGTCAAAGAGCTTTGCAAACCGGACGAATACAGAGAAGCCGTGCGCGATGTGAAACTTCTGCTCGAAGGTAAAAACAAAGAATTAGCCAGCGAACTCGAGCAAAGAATGTGGCAGTTTGCCGAGAATCAAAATTACGAACTCGCCGCTAAATACCGCGATTTGCACAAAACCGTTCTGGCACTTGCCGAGCAGCAAAAAATGGCGACCACGCCTGACCGCGATGTTGACATTATCGGCTTTTACCGCGAAAAACAAAGACTCGCTTTGCAATTATTTACAATGCGCGAAGGCAAAATCGTCGGGCGGCGCGAATTTTTCTGGGAAGATTTGCCGGAAGACGACAGTTTTGACGCTTCGGAATTTTTGAGCGAAGTTCTTGCGCAGTATTATTCAACTGATTACGTTCCTTTGGAAATTCACGTTCCGGTTGACTTTGAAGACCGCGAAACGTTGGAAAAAGTTTTGACGGAAAGACGCGGGCGCAAAGTGCGAATTCTCGACCCGAAACGCGGGAAAAAAGCGGAGATGATTTTACTTGTCGAAACCAACGCCAAAATCGCTTTTGAGCGACGCTTCCGCGTTCAAACAGCCGACACCGAAAAACTGTTGGGCGACCTTCAAGAGATTCTCGAACTTCCGTATTTCCCCGAACGCATCGAAAGTTTCGATATTTCAAATATCTCCGGCGCGGAAAATGTCGCCGGAATTGTCGTCTATGAAAACGGCAAACCAAACCGCGCGGAATATCGGCGTTTTATTATCAAAACGGTTGAAGGCGCGGACGATTACGCTTCGATGCACGAAGCTGTTTTCCGTCGTTACCGCCGAATTCTCAACGAAGAAAAACCGCTTCCAAACCTGATTTTTATAGACGGCGGCAAAGGTCAGATTTCGGCGGCGGCAAGAGCGATGCAGTCGCTCGATCTAGAAATGATTCCGATTGTCGGACTCGTTAAACCACCGCGCCGACACAGCGAAATTTCGCATCTTTTGCGCTTTGGCTATGAGGACAAACCGATTTATTTTGAAAACGGCGTTCCTGCGTTTCGCCTTATTCAGCAAATCCGCGACGAAACTCATAAAACGGCGATTCAATATCATCGCAAACGCCGCGAGATGCGCGATTTCACATCCGAATTAACGGCGATTGAAGGAGTTGCCGAAAAAAGAAAGATGAAACTTCTTAGAAACTTTGGCTCGATTGAGCGTATTGCCAAAGCATCAATTGAAGAACTCACGCCATTTGTCGGCGCGAAAACCGCGCAGTTAGTTTTCGACCATTTTGAGAGACAGAGGAAGTTAGCAAATACTTAAAGTTATAGGTCGAAGAATCCATTTCAACTTCGGAAAGGTTATTAGACGTTATTGGAAATAAAGAAATTGTCCGTGCGGTTATCATTATTCGCTGTTAGCTATTAACTGATATTCAATGAAAAATAGCGGATAGTTAATAACGAATAGGGAATAATTTTTCACCTTGAGCTTACTTCCGATAATGTCTATTAAAAACTCATCAAATTTCCCACTCGTCTAGTAGAAAATGGTTTCTTGCTTTTAGCCTGTTTAATCTTTCAAGCACTTTAATAAAATCTAACTGTGTTTTTCAGGCACAAGCGCAATCAATCCGCGCAGTGCTTGATTAACTGAATCAGAATCGGGAAAATACGCCTGCACATCTTCATCAAGATATATCGGGCGCATTTCCTTTACCACGGTTGAGCCGTCCGATTTGTGAATAATCGTCGTATGACCTTTTTGCACCGCTTCATAATACTTTCCGCGCACGCCTTTTTTGCCGCGAAAATCATACTTCTTCACGCATCTCGTCTTTACTATTGCTGTTCATAAATTTCTCTTTCTAAAGCAGTTGCTTTGCGGCAACTGATAATTCTAATCAAAATCGCCCCTGCATTTTCGGAAACTTCCGTGTGGACGACCAACAAAGTACGATTAACACTTGAAAAGCCGATGCTGATAAATCTTTCTTCTTTGAGCGAATGAAATTCATCGGGAAATGTTATCAAGAATCGGTCACCAAAAACTGTTTTCGCTTCCGCAAAACTGACTTTATATTTACGGAAGTTCGACTTTTCCTTGTTTCATCCCACTCAAAAACAAACATCTCCGTTCATTATAGCTGATTTCAGAACATTTCGAGCAGCAGAGAAACTAACGAAAAATTTGAAATAAATATTAGAAAGACTACGGATTAAAACCTCCTATTTTCGCATCAGGCTGTAAGATTTTAACCGCGTCTTTAATCTTTTCCGATGAGCCGAGCAGAACTAGCGCGTCGTTTTCCTGAAGTTTGTAATTTGCGCCCGGATTGATTTTCGTTTCGCCGTTGCGGGTAACGGCGATGAGCATTACGCCTGTTTCATTGCGTAAATCAAGTTCAGCGAGATTTTTTCCGATAACCGGCGAAGTTTCTTTTAATTTAATAGTTTCGGTTGTTGCCGCGTGCAGAGCCGCATTGAGATTTGACATCTTGATTTGCTGCGGAAGCGATGGCGAGCGAAGCATTTCGTAACCTTGACGGCGAATTTCCTCAATCTGGCTTTCGATTATGTGCCGCGCCACGCCGTATCTTTGCAGAACACGCGAAAATATCTCGATGCTCGTTTCAAATTCTTCGGGAATTACTTCGTCCGCGCCGAGTTCGAGAAGTTCGGTGATTTCCGACGTATAACGAGTCCGCACGACAATATAAACATCTTCGTTTAACCGGCGGGCGTTTTTGACGGCGCGTCTTGCGCTCGGCGGGTCGGACATTGCCAACACGAGTGCCGAAGCGTTTTCGATTCCGGCGTGCAGCAGAACCTCGCGGCGCGTGGCATCGCCGAAGTTGATTTTCTCTCCTTTTTCTTTTGCCCGCCGCACCGTTTCGGCATTGAGGTCAAGAATTGTATAAGGCACGAGAACGGCGCGGAGAACTCTGGCAAGATTACGTCCGTTCAGCCCGTAACCGACGATGATTACGTGGTTGTTTAATCCGCCGCTTGAAGTCAGATGAATCTCTTTGGCGGCAACTTCCAAAGATTCGTCCGATTTTCCGTCTGTGAAAAGCGTTTGAATGAAAAGACCGAAACGCGGCGCGGCGGCAATCATAAAAGGCGTGGCAATCATCGAGATTATCGAAGCCGCCAGAAAAGTTTGATAATCCGTATCGGGCAGTAAATCTGCACTTCTTCCGGCTTTTGCCAAAATGAATGAAAATTCACCGACCTGCGCCAAACCAAGCGCAGTCATCGCCGAAATTCTCTGCGGAAAACCTAAAAGCCGCACAACTGCCCAGACGATTAAAGCCTTGCCGACGATAAGCAGAACTACGATGAGCAAGACGTTTGTAATATTTGCGATTAACGTGCCGAGCGAAAGAAGCAATCCGATAGAAACAAAAAATATACTATTGAAAACATCGCGGAAAGGTAAAATCTCCGCCGTTATCTGATGGCTGTAATCCGAATCCGCCAAAACCATTCCCGCGATAAACGCTCCGAGCGCGAGCGAAAGTCCGAATTGCGAGGTAATCCAAGCCGTTCCCAAACTCAGCAAAACTACCGTTAGTAGAAATACTTCGGGGCTTTTTAAATTAACGACCTGCTTGAGAAGTATTGGCACGAAAAACCAGGCGGCAAGCACAATCAAAACCAAACCAATCAAAGAACTACCGAGCGACCACGCAATCGCGCCGAAAGACGCGGCATCCTTTCCGCCCAAAATCGGAACTAAGAGCATCATCAAAACAATACTTATGTCCTGAAAAAGTAAAATGCCGACTCCGGCGCGTCCGTGTGGCGCGTCAACTTCATTTCGTTCGACATAGCTTTTTAAGACAATCGCCGTGCTGGAAAGCGCGACCAAAAAACCGAAAAATACTGCCTGATTAAGTTCGCGTCCGAAAAGAAAGGCAATGACGGCAGTTGCGGCAATGGTTATACTTACCTGCAAGCCGCCGCCGATTAGCACCAGATTTTTCATCTCGCGCAGACGGCGCAGCGAAAACTCCAGCCCGATTGTAAAAAGAAGAAGGACAACTCCGATTTCAGCCAGAATTTCAATTGCTTGGAGTTCTTTAATAAGTCCTAAAGCATAAGGTCCGATGAGAATTCCCGTGAGCATTAACCCGACCAGAAGCGGCAGCTTTAATCGCAGACATAGAAAAGCGACCGGCACGGAAACCAGAAAAATTATCAGTAAATCCGTAAATAAAGGCGGTGTGTGCATTTTGTGTTTCTCCTCAAATACCGTTTGATTTTATTCAAACAGATACAAATCAATTATTTCAAGTTTTTCGGAAAAATTTGAATGTTTTTGAACTTTGATTCATAAAAATTTAAGACACAAAAGGCGGAGCGCGGCTTCCGGCAGAAGCGGAAAGCAGACGCGAGTTAAAGGTTTTTAAATCGAGCGGAAAATTAATTTTGAAGTAAGCCGTTGGAGAAAAAAACAATGAGTTATTCAGAGCATTGTAATTGTTCATCCAGTGATGGTGCGAATTATCGCGCTGAAACTTTAATTGAGAATTTCCCTGATTACTTTCAAAGCGATGAACATTTAACTGATACGGAGTTTTGTCATTATCTTTTAAGCGCGACTGTGAATTTTCCGACGTTTTCGTTATCGGAAACGGAAAAAGGCGAATTCCTTCACCGCAGGAAAAAAGTAATCCCGCCAACACACTGATTAAAAGAACGGCGTGAAGCAAAGACTCACAGTTTTTTAAGGAAACTTTCTTCATTATTTTGTTTTATGTTTCTAGAGTAGCAAGAGTTTGGCGAGTCGAAAAGTTTTAAAGCAAAAATTATTTTATTTGGCATTTTCTTAAAATTTTTCTTGAAATATAGCTGTCCGGCAATCAAAGGCGTTGGCGAAAAACGCAAGATGAGATTATTTGGAAAGTTCGGCTTAACCTTTGTTTATATTAACAGCGATTTGCGCGGCGATTTCAGCATTATTTTCGAGCAGCGCGATGTTTGCCGCCAGCGTTTTTCCTTCGCTTTTTTCAGACATTTGCGAAAGCAGAAAAGGCGTGATTTCCTTTCCGCGAATTTCCTTCTCGTCGGCAAGCACGAGAGATTCGCTCAGAATCTCCTCCAATTCCTTCGCGTCAATTTCAAATTCCTTCGGAACAGGAACGGTTACAAGAATCGCGTTTTGCAGATTTAATTCATCACGCGCCTGTGCGATTTCTGCAACTTCTTTCGCCGTTTCGACTCTTTCGTCAACCGTTAAACCGCTTTTTCTTGAATAAAATGCGGGCATTTCGTCGCAGCCATAACCGAGAACGCAAACACCGTTTGTTTCAAGCCATTCTCTTGTCGCGGGCAAATCCAAAACGATTTTTGCGCCCGAACAGACAACGATAATTGGCGTATTTGCGAGTTCCGGCAAATCAGCCGAAACGTCCTGAGAATATCCGCGATGAACGCCGCCGATGCCGCCCGTTGCAAAAACTTTTATTCCGGCGCGATGTGCGATAAAACTCGTGGCGGCAACCGTTGTTGCACAGTTTAATTTTTTACCGACGGCAATCGGCAAATCGCGCCGTGATATTTTGCGAATGTCTTTTTCTGTAGCAAGCCGTTCAATTTGATTTTCGTTTAAACCGACGCAGAATTCACCGTCGAAAACCGCGATTGTGGCAGGAATCGCGCCGTTCTCGCGGACAATTTTTTCTAAATTTTGTGCAGTTTCAAAATTCTGCGGAAAAGGCAAACCGTGAGCGATAACAGTTGATTCGAGCGCGACAACCAGGTTTTTGGCTTGCAAAGCGTCGGCGACTTCTTTATTAAATTTCATAAAAACGGAAAATGGAAAACGGATAACGGATAATAAATTTTACATTTTGCATTTTCCATTACTTAATCATCTTTCCGATACGGGCAAGTCGCGGATTCGTTAAACAGCCGAGCATACTTCCGTTGCTTGCGCCGCGGTCGCACGACCAATAAACAAACATTGCGCGTCCGATGACCAGATTGCGATTGACAACACCCCAATAGCGGCTATCCAGACTGCGGTTGCGGCTGTCGCCCATCACAAAATAACTGTCTTCGGCAACAGTAAAAGGTTTCCCCGATGCAGCAAATGTGTAATCAGAATCTCCGCCGTTTTCTATCTCTCTTTCGGAATAATAAACGTCGTAATTTTGGGCGGGCTGCCGTTCTTCAAACTCTATTGTATCAAGTGCTGATTTATCATCCGAAGCATCCCCGATTATACGGTGTTCAGGCAAAAGCCGGTCGTTGATATAAACTTCGTTGCCGCGAACTTCGATTTTATCGCCGGGCAAACCGATAACCCGCTTGACGAAATTAATTTGAAAAGCAGGTCCGGCTTGTTCTTTTTCCGCCCTTGATTTGTTTAATGACTCGGGATAACCGGGAAATTTGAAGACAATAATATCGCCGCGCTGAATTTCGCGCTGCGGCAAAAAGGGAAGCGGATTGCCGCTCGGCGCAAAGATAAATTTATTAACCAGCAAATAATCGCCGACCAAAATCGTGTTCTGCATCGAACCGGTCGGAACGGTAACGGCTTGCAGAATGAACGTCATTCCGAAAATTGCCATTATTAAAGTTATGACAAATGATTCAAAATACTCGCGGAAAATACTTTTCGGCGGTCCGAGCGGCTTTTTTTCGATTGGTTGAATAATTTCTTTTTCGTTCTTAATCATATTTTTACAAATGCCGGAATTTCAACTCTCTTCTACGTTTTTCGGTTTCCTTTTGTTTAATTTCTTCAAAGCCAAACTCGCTGCCTGCATTTCGGCGGCTTTTATCGAACTGCCTTTGCCGCGCACTTTGCCTGTTTCCCAAACTGCCTCAACCAGAAAATGTCTCTCGTGCGGCGGACCATCCGTTTTTATTAACGTATAATTTGGGGCGGAAAGTTTGTCTGCCTGAAGTGTTTCCTGAAGCAAAGTTTTGTAATCAATCGAAGTTTTCGGTGTTGCCTGACGAATTTCCTCAGCGTAAATACGGGTTACGAATGACCGCGCCGAAATATAACCGCCGTCGAAAAAAATCGCGGCAATAACGGCTTCCAGAGTGTCTGCCAACATTGCTTGTTTGCGTCTGCCGCCGGTTTTTTCTTCGCCGCGCCCGACGCGCATAAATTTACCGATACCGATGTTTTCGGAAATTTTTGCCAGTGTTCCCATACTGACAAGGCGGTGTTTCATCAACGTCAGATCGCCTTCGCTGGCTTTCGGATGACGAATGTAAAGTTGTTCGGCAATCACCAGCCCAAGCACGGAATCACCGACAAATTCGAGCGATTCATTTTGCAGATTGCGGGTTTTTTCTTCGTCGCCGTCAAGAACTTTTTCGTAAGCCCAAGACCGATGCGTAACGGCGCGTTCAAGCAAAGCGAGATTTTGAAACTTGTAGCCGAGCAGTTGTTCAAAATTTGCAAGATTTATCGGCATAGAACGCTCATTTTAAGGACATTATGTCATAAAAAAAAGCCGGACGCATCTGGTTTTGCGCCCGACTAATCATATCAAACTATTTACGAAAGAAAATTAGCGTGTGCCTTTCTTTTTCGGAGCAGCTTTTTTAGCCGGAGTTTTGGTTTTGGCTTTGGCTGGTGTATTCGTCGTGGCTTCATTTGACAAATTGCCGCCATTGGTTTTGCTAACGGTAACCTTCGTTGTGGATTCCGTCGTTGTCGTCAAACTTAACGGCTTGGTTGTGGTCGCCGGTTTCGTCGTAGTCGTTGCCGGTTTTGTTGTCGCCGGAGTTGTTGACGGTTTAGCTGTGCTTGGAGTCGTCGGTGTCGTCGTGGTAGTCGGTGTCGTTGTCGCTGCCGTTGTGTCGTCTTCGCCAACGGGCGCAACCTTGGTTGTCGGGTCGGGCAGCGGTCTGCTCATCACGTTTGCAATGTAAGCATCAACATCGTCTCTTTTACCTTCGTAACGAATTTTGTAAATTTCTTTCAAGCTGCTTAAAAGTCCGTCACGATAAGGTTTATTTGCCGCAGATTTATCCGCTACGCTGTAAGCTCTGGCGTATGCGTCAATTGCACGGTCGGAATAACCTTTCTGAAGCGCGATAAGTGCTTTTACTTCATCGGTTGCCTGATTTTCCGTTTCTTTCAGTTTCGCAACAATTTCATTGCCGAGTCGAGCAACTTGGTCGCGGTAATACAAAGCAATGGTTTGATAAAGAACGGCATCGTTTTTGGTCGTGGAATTGTTGGCTTGAGTAGCTTTATAAAGAAAGGGAAGTGCTTCTTCCTTTTTACTTTGTCCGTAATACATAACATAACCGACAATATAATTCATCCAACCGAGCGCGTTTTCTTTGTTTTTATAAGAATAGGCTAACACGCCGTAACTGCCGTTCACCGAAGTTTTACCCGCTTGGATTTTATCAATCGCACTTTTCGCATAATCAACAGTTTCAGTGTTGTAAGTATTAACCGGCGGATTCATTCTGGCTTGGTCATACCCAACTGTTGCCAGCACAATTAAGACATCAACTATGTCGGGGTCTTTCGCCAGAATTTCTTTTCCGACGGCAAAAGTTTCGGCGGTATTTTTGCTCTTAATCGCCGCGTCGAAACGATTGAAAAGAGCATTTTGGGCTTCTGCTTGTTTAGCGTCGTTTATTTTAACTATATCTTTTTCAAGTGCGGGAACGGTTGTTTTGAGATATTCAATAATCGCTTTATCTTCTTCACAAGCTCCGAATTTTTGAATATACTGTTTTGCCGCATCAATAGCAGTTTGTTTTTGTTCAATTGTTTTACCTTGAAAATTTCCCTGAAACTTCTTTTCATACAAATCCTGTTTCGCCTCAAGATCTCCGCAAACGTCTTGAGCAAATACCGTTGTGAAAGAAACGGCGGTGAAAGCCGTCATGAAAATTCCAAGCACCAAAACTCTAAAAATGGTTTTCATTAAATTATATCCTCCAAGCATTTTCTACCTTAAAACTTTCTGCAAAGCCTGAAACCCGTTGAAGTGTTCCATCTTTTGCACAATTCAGATGTGTTCTTAAACTTCATCGGTTGCCTGATTTTCCGTTTCTTTCAGTTTCGCAACAATTTCATTGCCGAGTCGAGCAACTTGGTCGCGGTAATACAAAGCAATGGTTTGATAAAGAACGGCATCGTTTTTGGTCGTGGAATTGTTGGCTTGAGTAGCTTTATAAAGAAAGGGAAGTGCTTCTTCCTTTTTACTTTGTCCGTAATACATAACATAACCGACAATATAATTCATCCAACCGAGCGCGTTTTCTTTGTTTTTATAAGAATAGGCTAACACGCCGTAACTGCCGTTCACCGAAGTTTTACCCGCTTGGATTTTATCAATCGCACTTTTCGCATAATCAACAGTTTCAGTGTTGTAAGTATTAACCGGCGGATTCATTCTGGCTTGGTCATACCCAACTGTTGCCAGCACAATTAAGACATCAACTATGTCGGGGTCTTTCGCCAGAATTTCTTTTCCGACGGCAAAAGTTTCGGCGGTATTTTTGCTCTTAATCGCCGCGTCGAAACGATTGAAAAGAGCATTTTGGGCTTCTGCTTGTTTAGCGTCGTTTATTTTAACTATATCTTTTTCAAGTGCGGGAACGGTTGTTTTGAGATATTCAATAATCGCTTTATCTTCTTCACAAGCTCCGAATTTTTGAATATACTGTTTTGCCGCATCAATAGCAGTTTGTTTTTGTTCAATTGTTTTACCTTGAAAATTTCCCTGAAACTTCTTTTCATACAAATCCTGTTTCGCCTCAAGATCTCCGCAAACGTCTTGAGCAAATACCGTTGTGAAAGAAACGGCGGTGAAAGCCGTCATGAAAATTCCAAGCACCAAAACTCTAAAAATGGTTTTCATTAAATTATATCCTCCAAGCATTTTCTACCTTAAAACTTTCTGCAAAGCCTGAAACCCGTTGAAGTGTTCCATCTTTTGCACAATTCAGATGTGTTCTTAAAAAAAAGGGTTGCACCTTTTTCCGATTGTGCAAGCCTGAATTTATCATAAAAAATTAACAGCAATTTTCCGTTGAAATTATTAGGAAATTAAATAATCACGCAAATTTTATCTTTGTGTCAAGTGAAAAATTCATTATGTCGGAACTTAACGGAAAAAAATAAAGCCGTTGGCAGAAAGGGCTGAAATTGTGTTTTGCGGATTGAAGTTTCGCCGGACAAACGGCTCAGTGCCGGATTTAATTTTCAGGCACGATTCGCGGACGCAAGATTTCATTTTTTGCCTTTTTCACTTCTTCATTTTTTGCCTTCTTTACTTTAATGATAACCGATGGAAACATAGATGCCAGTTTTTCGTCTTTTCTGACGAATGTTTCTGGATTTGCAGTTCTGTCCGCGCCGCCTTTTTTGCCTTTTGCCAGCAATGAAGCGTCGCCTTCGTCGCTGTCTTCGCCTTCGGCGGTATCAATCTGCGCGGAAGTTTTGGCATTAACTTTTGTTTGCGGTTTGAGTTCAAGCGGAATTTGCGCGAGATTTTTATCGTTTTTGGCATCGAAACGATTGCGTAATGCCGCATAGACTCTTCCCGCAACCGCCGCCGCATATTTGCCGCGCTCGGCTTGTCCGCGAGTAATAACAATAACGGCAAATTTCGGATTTTCAAGCGGCGCGACCGAGGCGAACAATCCGACCCAAGAACCTTGACCGATGCACGAACCTGTTTTGCCCGCCACGCCGAGCGAAGAATCCACGCCGCGCCGCGCCGTGCCATATTGCGCCGCGCCAATCATTCCCGGAATAACGCCCTGCAAATCTCTGTTTGGAAGATTTATCATCCGGCGCATTTGCCCGCGAAAAGTCGCCTGTTCAAATTTCGAGCGCGGAATTTGCGGCACAATAACTCGTCCGCCGTTGGAAATTGCCGAAACCAGCACGGCGAGTTGAAGCGGCGTAACTTCAAAATCGTCGCCGTGTGAATAAATTCGCACGTTATTGTTGCCAAACGGCAGTTTTCCGCTTGTTTCGCCATCGGCATTGATGCCTGTTGTCATCCCAAGTCCAAGCGTTTGCGCGTAGGAAATCATTTTTTGATTGCCGATATTTACACCGACCTTTTGAAAATAACTGTTGTTTGAATAGGCAAGCGCGTCGTCGAGATTCATCGGAAATTTTCGCGGCGAGATGTTGCCGTCCTTATCAATGACATTTTCGTTGATTCCGGCAATCGCGGTTACGAGTTTGATGGTCGAACACGGTTTGAAACTTTTGCGAATCGCCCAATCCTGATTGATTATCGTTAAAACTTTTCCCGTTTGCGGTTCAAGCACGACGACCGTTCCGGCGCGATTTCCCAGCGCATTGACAGCGGCGCGGCGCACTTCCAAATCTTCGCCTTCGGTGTTGTCAACGGCGATATTTTCAATAGTTTCGGTGCGAAGTCCGCGTTCAAACGCGAGTTTTCGCGCCCGCGCTTCGCGGATTGCCTGCTCGCGGCGGCGTTTTTCTTCCAGAGCCGCCTGCCGACGCGCTTCTTGCGCGGCGCGTTGTTTGGCTTCTTCGATTTTCGCCAAGCGTCTTGCTTCGGCTTCTTTTTGCAAATCTCTTTGTAAATCAGCTTTGCTTTTCGCCGTTTTTTTATTGGTTAAAGAAGTTTTTTTATTGCCTGCCGTCTGCTTTTTGTCGGCAATCTTGTTTTTGGAAGCGGTTTGGCTTGATTTATTGTCTGGTTTAGTTACAACCTTTTTCTTTTGCGCCGGAGCGTTCACGGAAAGTAAAAAAAGCACGGAAAAAAACACGGCAGCAAACTTCGCAAGACACTTTTCGCGGATAAATAACATCGTAAAAACCTCGGTAGACTTGAAAATCGGAGAATAACTTTGGGGAAATTAAAAACGGTTGCTGAATCAAAACAAATTGAATCGTTTGAAAACTTTGCTTCAAAAGCCAAATAAGACTATAACATTGAGAACGAGAAATCGGCAAGAGAAATTTTAGATAAAAGTAAAACAAACGAAGGGCAAAGGATAACAGTGAATTTTTTCAATACATTTCGCGGCAGACTTCTGATAATTTTAGCGTTTCTTCTGATTACCACGCTCGGCGTGCAGTATTATCTTAATCTCAAAACGCAGAGAGAAAACAATAATTTACGCGCAATGCAGGAACAAGCATTGGTGGCGGGACTGGTTTTAGGCGTTAATAGTCTTACTTCCAATGAATATATGGAAGATTTGGTCAAGGGCAAAGGTCAGCCGTTTTTTGATGAAAAAACCGCACAACGCATTAAGGATGTAATAATTATTGATGACGAGTGGCAGATTAGGGACACTCTTAAATCTCGTGATTATCTGCCGACAACCGAAAACGGTCAAATAAAATATCATAATTTGAGCGAATTAACCAATTTGCCGCCGTTGATAGAAGACGAGAAAAAACTCGGTGAAGATGTCAATAAATTTCCGAATGCAAATATTGCTTCGGCTGAAGATGCTGACGGCGAAGCCCACGCCATTCCGATTCAAACCACGCAGGGACGCTGGTATGTGATGGTTATTCTGGAAAACGACAAAAGGGAAGCCGCCGCCAAAGCCGCCAGACCGCTCGTTTATACTCTTCTGGTGCTTTTGCTTTCGACAATGATCACGATTTTTCTGGTGTGGCGTTTTACGCGTCCGATTGCCAATCTTTCCGACGCATCGCGGCGCGTCGCCGAAGGCGATTTAAGAGTGCGCGTAAAAGGTGCGGAACGCAACGACGAAATCGGCAAACTCACTAATCAGTTTAACGAGATGACTGCCGAACTCGAAAAAACACGCCAGCTTGAAGCACAATTGCAGCAAGCGGAAAAAAGCGCGGTGGTCGGCAGACTCGCTTCGGCAATCGCGCACGAAATCCGCAATCCGTTAAATTACATAAATCTGACGCTTGACCATCTGCGCTCAAAATTTGCGCCCGAAGACGCGCAAAAACACGCAACTTTTGAAAAATTAACCGCGCAGCTCAAAACCGAAGTCGGCAGAATCAATCAGCAAGTTTCGGATTTTCTGAGTTATTCGCGCCCGATTAAATTGGATTTGCAGCCATTAGAAGTCAGAGAAGTTATCAAAGATTCTCGGCGAATTATCGAACCGCAAGCTCAAGAATTAAACATCAAAATTGGTTTGGTCGAGCGCGAAAACGTGCCGAAAATCTTAGGCGATGCGGAAGTCTTGCGCTCGGTTTTTAATAACCTGCTGACCAACGCGATGCAGGCGATGGAAACTACGGGCGGAAATATCAATATGACAATATCACCCGACGGAAATTTTGTTAAAATCGAGGTTGCCGACAAAGGCATCGGAATACGGGAAGAGAATTTATCGAAAATCTTCGAGCCTTATTTTTCGACTAGAGAAACCGGCACGGGTTTGGGCTTGGCGATTGTGAAAAAAATCGTTGACGACCATAATGGAACGATTGATGTTGCATCTAATTTGAACGAAGGAACTAAATTTACGGTAAGATTACCGAGTATTTAATTTTAATTCGGCAACCATTTTGACCGCGCCTTCGATGTCGCCTTTATAAACAATTCGTCCGTCAGGGCTGATTACAAAAGTTGTCGGATAACCTTTTACGCCAAACTTTTCGGGCAATTCTTCATCCGTCGGAATCACGACGGGAAATGAATAGCCTTCCTCTTTTATCATTTCAAACACTTGATTCGGTTTATCTTCTTCAACCAGTTTATTAATTGTATAAATCGCAACGGACGGATCGTTTTTATATTTGTCGTAAACAGCTTGAACCTGCGGAAATTTCTGAAAACAAAGCCCGCAAGTTTTTATCCAAAAATCGAGTAGAACAATTTTATTTTGAAAATTTCTATTAGTGATGAAATTTTTTTGCTCATCAAAGGCTTCAAACTTTGCTGGGAAAGCAAATGTCTCAACTCTTCCCGTAAAAGTTCCGAAATTTATTCGGTGAATCCATAAATGCCAGCCCTGGTATAACATAAAAACTGCAAATAAACATCCGAGAAAAAAAGGTAGTATATTGAATGGACTTTTCAGACGTAGATATAGAAAACCGCAAAAAATTCCCCACATATTAAATAAAAAATATGGTAACGACCATACTTCTCCGGTGATATATCCATAGATTGTATGTAGGCTTGGTAAACACCTGCCAAGAACTAGAATTAATAAGATAGACCAAGTTGGCAATTCTACCCCGAATTTCTCTATGCAGTAAATTGTCAGACAAAAATAAGCGATAAAAATTAAGATACTGTTGTAATCTATCCTCCGGCGACTGATTTGTGCGGTTAAAATAGGTAGTAGAGCGGAAAGGAGAAATATTTTGAAAATTGATACATACATTTTTATTTATACTTCATTAACTCATAAAAATTGCAAATACCTCTTCCTTGGAGAAAAGATCAAAGGCTTTTGGTTCAAATGAATCAAGAATTCCTGTTTCTTCATTTTTAGGCTGTTCAGTATTCATAGGAAAGTCAAAAGCATTGACGGTCAAAAATGGAATCATTTCTACTATAAACTCAAACTGGGCTTTACTAAGTTTTGCCGTTGCTAAATGATAAACCATTTGTGCCTTCCAAAAATCACTTTTTTCAGCGGGCGAGGCTTCTCGGACCATCTTTCTCCTTATATTCATCCGCAAAGCGAGCTTTTCTTCGTATTTTCTTAAAAAAGCAACGTCTGCTGTTTTATCGCCATTTATACCTACAAAAATTTTGAAAGCCTCATCGGACGGAAAAATGGAAACCGCTTTTTGTTGAATATCCTCAGCTTGTTTTTGCGCCTTTGCCGCCAATTCAGGATTTTCTTTGTTATAAGTGTCAGCCGAAATCGCAGAAATTGTGTCCAAAATTAAACTTTTCTGTTCTTTTGATAAATTTGGACGTTTGGTAAATTCCAGCGCGAGTTTAACTCTATAAACATTTGCTTTTTCTTCGTTGGAAATATCCGAAAAAGTTTTTTGTCTTTCTCCACCGGGCAGAGACATAACTTTGATAAAGTTTGCAAATGCTTCGTTACCTACGACCAACGACTGCGGCATTACAAACTTTTCACCAGAACATTGTTTTAACGGCTGTTCGTTTTTCATAGAATCAGTTTTTTGGGCGAAAATGTTAGTTGTGAATGTGCTAAAAAGTCCGACAACAAGAAGCGTTAGTAACGCTAAAGTATTTTTTTTGTTCATTTAAGTTACCTCCAAAAATTTAGTGAATTTATTTTCCAAGGTAAATAAAGGCGAGTTGGAAAGCCTGAAACTGGGGAAGTGAAATCTTCGAGAGTTTCAAGGAGTTTACAGGCTTTATTTACAAATTGTTTTATACTATAAATTGAAATCAAATAGCAAGGAAAATTTTTATGGCAAGAAAAAGTATTTTAGTAGTAGATGACGAAAAAAGTCAGCGCGAGATTTTGGAAATGATTTTGTCGGGCGAGGGCTACGACGTAACGACGGCTTCAAGCGGAGAAGCGGCGATGAAATTTGTTGCCGACCGGCATTTTGACCTTGTTTTGACCGATTTGAAAATGACGGGAATGAGCGGTTTGGATTTGTTAAAAGAATTAACGGATTTTGATAAATCCATTATTGTCTTGCTTTTAACGGCGCACGGAACGGTTGATTCGGCGGTTGATGCGTTACGTCTTGGCGCATTTGATTATCTGCAAAAACCATACGATGCGGACAAACTTCTCGACACAGTTTCTCGCGCTTTGAACAAATTAACGACGCTTGACGCAGAAATTATTTCCGATTCGCCGGAAATGGATAAGGTGAAAAAGCTGATTTTGAAAGTTGCTAAGTCAAATTCGACGGTTTTGATTCGCGGTGAATCGGGAACGGGAAAGGAATTGATTGCGCGGGCGATTCACAACAATTCATTGCGGACGGACGAAGTTTTTCAAGCCGTCAACTGCGCCGCGATTAACGAAAATCTGCTCGAAAGCGAACTTTTCGGACACGAGAAGGGAAGTTTTACGGGCGCAGTTGGTGAAAAGAAAGGTCTGTTTGAAGTTGCCGACGGCGGAACTTTGTTTCTGGACGAAATCGGCGAACTCGACATTTCTCTGCAAGCAAAAATTCTTCGCGCTTTGCAGGAAAAACAGATTCGGCGTGTTGGCGGAACAAAGGAAATGAATGTTGATGTGCGTGTGGTTGCCGCGACAAATCGTGATTTATTAAAGATGACGCAAGACGGCAGATTCCGCGAAGATTTATATTATCGCTTGAATGTTTTGAGCATCGAAATTCCACCGCTTCGGACGCGCCGTTCCGACATTGCCGTTTTGATTGAATATTTTTTGAAAAAGCACACACGCGACATGAAACGCGAGATAAAAATCAACACCGAAACGCGACGTTTGTTGGAAATCTACAGTTATCCGGGCAATGTGCGGCAACTCGAATCGGCAATTGAACGCGCCATTTTACTGTGCGAAAACGACACGATAACAACCGAAGATTTGCCGCCGGAAATGACGCAGGAATCAAAACCCGCTTCCGCCGACGAACTTTTCAAACTGCCGCCCGAAGGTGTAAATTTTGAAGATGTCGAGCGCAGTTTGATAATGCAGGCGATGGAACGCACCGAAAATAACATCACGAAATCAGCGAAAATGCTCGGTTTGACCTTTAGAACTCTACAATACCGATTGGAAAAATTCGGTATCAAAAAAGACGGTGCGGAAGAAGAGGAAGAAGCATAAATCGGAAAATTGGATAAAATGAGCAAAGTTGATGACGCTTTGCGCCACACTTTAGGCTTGTGAAAAGGGAGAAAGCGCGATGGAATGGTTTTCAACATTATCTTTAGCCCTTGGTTCGGCTTGGACTTCGGGCATCAATCTCTACGCAACCGTAACGGTTTTAGGTTTGCTGCAAAAGTTTGGCTTTACGCATCTGCCCGGCGGTTTGGAGGTTCTCGATAATTGGTGGATTATCGGAATTGCCGGATTTCTTTACATCATTGAATTTTTCGCCGACAAAATTCCATACGTTGACAGCGTTTGGGATGTTGTTCACACATTTATCCGCGTTCCGGCGGGCGCAATTGTCGCTTATGCGGCGACCAATCAAACTGACGCGGGTATGCAAATGATTGCAACTCTGCTCGGCGGCGGTCTGGCTTTTTCGTCGCACGGAACGAAAGCAGCGGTTCGCGCCGGAGCAAATCTTTCGCCAGAACCTGTTTCAAACTGGGTTTTGTCTTTAGTTGAAGATATAATCGCATTTATCGGAACGATTCTGGCGGTGTTTGCGCCGGTTTTGATTACGATTGTTTTGATGATTTTCCTGATTTTCTTCGTTTGGTTTGCGCCGAAAATCTTTCGTGCCGTGCGTCGAATTTTTAATGCAATCGGCGCAATTTTTGCGGGCAAAAGTTTTAGGGAAATTGCGCGTAAGGCTCCTTGATTTTTGATAAAATCCGATTCGCGGTATAAAATTCAACCAATGGAAAGATTATTTCAAATATTGGCGGTGATTCTGGCAGGAGTCGCCGCATTTTTTCTGTGGCAGGACAAAACGGATGCTATGTTTGTTTCTGCGGTTTTTGGTGCGGTTTGTTTCTTTTTGAGTTACCGCTTTCAGGTAAAAGAAAGGCTGAATCAAAGAGAAAAGGAAGCGCGGGAAATTGTAACCACAGATGTTTCTGATAACTGATAACTGAAATGAAAATCGTTTTAGCTGCCTTTGGTTCGCTGGGCGACCTTCATCCGATGCTTGCGCTGGCGATTGAATTGCGGAAGCGCGGACACGAAATTGTCATCAATACTCTGGAAGTCTATCGTGAAAAAATTGACACGCTCGGCTTTGAATTTCATCCGATGCGTCCGGTTGTCAATCCCGAAGACAAGCAGCTTGCACGTGAAATAATGGACGCGAAAACCGGCACGGAAAAACTTCTCAAAGAAATTCTCATTCCGAATATTCGCCCGATGTATGAAGATTTGACCAAAGCTGTTCGCGGCGCAGACCTTCTGATTTCGGGCGAAGTCGTTTTTGCCGCCGCGTCGGTTGCCGAAAAAACCAGAATCAAATGGATAACGACCAGCCTCGCGCCTGCTTCTTTTATGTCGGCACACGACCCGATTGTTCCGCCGACCGCGCAATGGCTTCGGCATTTTCGTTTCTTGGGCACGACGTTTCACGGTGCGCTTTTCTCGGTTATTCGCCGAATGGTTGAATCTTGGTTCGAGCCTTACCGAAAATTTCGGCGCGAACTCGGTTTAAGCGAAAATCACAGCCCGATTTTCGGCGATAAATACTCCGATTTGCTTCATCTAGCAATGTTTTCCAAAGTTCTCGGTAAGCCGCAATCCGATTGGCACAGCCCAACTTTGCAAACAGGTTTTTGCTTTTACGACGGACAAAGCGATTTGGGTAAAATACCCGAAGGTTTGAGCGAATTTTTAGAAAATGGTGAGCCGCCGATTGTTTTTACTTTGGGAAGTGCTGCCGTGATGGACGCGAAAGATTTTTTTGAAGAAAGCGTCGAAGCCGCGAAAATCTTAAATCGTCGCGCCGTTATTTTATACGGAGTTTTCAATCAACCGCCAAAAGGTTTGGGCGAAAATGTCCTCGGATTTGATTACGCGCCGTATTCGCTTGTATTTCCAAAAGCCGCTTGTGTCGTGCATCAAGGCGGAGTCGGCACGACCGCGCAAGTTCTTCGTGCCGGAGTTCCGCACCTGATTATGCCGTTCAGCCACGACCAACCCGATAACGCGGCAAGATGCGAAAGAATCGGTGTCGGACGAACAATTTCGCGTGAAAAATACAACGCCGAAACCGCGACAAAAGAGTTGCGCGAACTGCTCAGCGATTTGAGTTACAAGGCAAGTGCGGTTGAGGCAAGCAAAATTGTCATAGCCGAACATGGCACGCAGGCGGCTTGCGATGCGATTGAAGATATTTTACAGAAAAGGTGAATTCCGGCGGAAAATAGCGTAAAATAGTCAGCGAAAGGAGAACAGGCAAATGGCAAATACAATTACTTTTGAAATACCGGAAAGCGAGGCAAAGCAGTTTGAGAAAATGTTGGACGCGACTTTGGAAATTTTGCGGAGAATGGAAAAAGAAAGTCCCGAACGCGATGCGCGGATTGATAAAATGCACGAGGAAACAGTGCGAAATCTTGCCGAAGCGGAAAAGACTATGGAACGAGTTTCGCGGCGCATAGCCGATTGGGGAATATCTCCGGAGAAATAAAATGCTGGAAAAATATTTGACCTGTTGGCAAAGGTTTTTACTTTGACTTCGAGAGTTGACAGGCTCGAAAAGGACATCGAAAATCTACGGCGGGACGTTGCTCATTTATCAGAAATTATCAGTCAATATTCTGCGAAAATTGATGTTTTAGTTTATGCCGTGCAAAGCGAAAGCGACAAAACAAAAATGTGGGTTGAAAAAGAATTGGCTAAATTTGAACGCCGTTTGCCGACCGGAAAAGAAGATGAAAAATAACTTTTTAACATTTAAATCATGAATAAACTTAAAAATCTTTTAGAACAAAACAAACAGTGGGCGAAAAGCGTTAAGAAAAGCGACCCGACGTTTTTCGAGAAACTTTCCGAACTGCAAACGCCCGAATTTCTCTGGATTGGCTGTTCGGACAGCCGTATCACGCCCGCAACGAGCATCGGACTTCTGCCTGGCGAGATGTTTGTGCATCGAAATATCGCCAATCTTGTAATTCATACCGATATGAATTGTCTTTCGGTAATTCAGTTTGCTGTTGATGTCCTTAAAGTTAAACATATCATCGTTTGCGGGCATTACAACTGCGGCGGCGTGAAAGCCGCGTTTGAAAATACACGCTTCGGTTTGATTGACAATTGGCTGCGGCACATCCAAGACCTTGCGCATAAATATGAAGAAGAGTTAAACAACGCCAAAACCGCAAATGAACGCTTGGACAAATTATGCGAGATAAACGTCATCGAACAGGTTGTTAATGTCGGTGAAACAACAATTGTGCAGGACGCTTGGCTGCGCGGACAAAATTTGACCGTTCATGGTTGGATTTATTACATTACAGACGGTATTTATCAAGATTTGAATGTTACCATCGAAAGTATTGAGGATATGAGAAGTTTGCTTTTGAAGACGCTGAATAATCGTCAGGAAATCGGAGTCGGGGGATGAAAATTACGAATTACGAATTACGAATTACGAATTGTTTCTTAGTTCTTTTACTGCTTACTGCTTGCTGCTTGCCGCTTAACGTGCGCGGGCAAATGGCGCGGAAACCTTCGCCGGCGCGTGAAACGGAAGGTGCGATGCCGAAAACGCCCGATTCCGCCAAACGTTCTTTGCTTGAAATAAATTCTCAGGAAGAATTTGATTCGATGGCGCGGACTTTTCATCAAGGTACGCCCTATGCTTTGCCGCACGCGATGTTTGTCATTGACCGCAAAAACAAAAACAAAATTTATTATGTTAATACGCAAAAGTTTCGCTTTCATAAAGATTTTCTGCTGGCTAATTATTTAATCGCCCGCGGCGACGAGGTTTTTACGACGGTTTATATCAATCAAGACCGCCGGTTTATTGTCGGCACAATTGCCCGGCAAAAGCCGGTCGAGAAATTCACCTGGGAACTTTGGCAAGGCGACCTGGCAAGCGGTGAATTGATTAAAGTTGCCAATGACGTGATTAACAAAACTTTTTTTGATAAGGTTTATTACAAACCGAATTCGATTCGGCAGGAAGACGCTTCGGCGGACATCGGCATTGAGCGTGTTTTGCAAAGCGACATCGCTAAAAACCAAGCATATCTCGCGCTGAATACGGGAACTGCCATCGGCAGAATTCATATTATTGATGAACTCGACGACACTGTGGAAATCGGCAACAACGAAATTGTCGTTTTGAAGGAACTTCCGCTTAGTCTGCCGCCGGTTGCCGGAATTATCGTGGCGAAGCCTTCAACGCCGCTTTCACATATCAATATTCTGGCAAAAGGCTGGAACATCCCGAATGTTTATATCAAAGACGCTGACAAACTTTTTAAGGAGTTCGATACCAGATGGATAAAACTTGACGCGAAATTGACCGATTACAGTTTTACATTTGCCGACAAACAAATTTTAGACCAATATAAACCGCCCGATATTCAAATTCCGCCGGTTGATTTAAAAACCAAAAAACTTGCCGGACTGCGCGCAATGCGAAAAAAAGACAGCGTTATTTACGGCTCAAAATCGGCAAATCTGGGCGAAATGATGAACGCCAAAATTCCGGGCGTGATTGTTCCCGACGGCTTTACCGTACCTTTCTATTGGTATAATAAGTTTATGGAAGACAACGGTTTTAATAAGAAGCTTGATGATTTTTCCTTCGATAATGAATTTGTCCACAATCCACGCGTGCGCCGTCAGAAGTTGGAAGAATTTCGCAAGGAAATTCAAAACGGAAAATTTGACGAGGCGTTGAAAAAAGGAATTATTCAAAAATGGAAAACGCAGCTTGGCGGACGCGCTGTTTTTGTCCGCAGTTCGTCAAACTCGGAAGATTTGCCGAATTTTTCGGGTGCGGGACTTTATTCGAGCGTGCCGAATGTGAAAACCGCCGAAAATCTGACCGAAGCAGTAAAAAAAGTCTGGGCTTCGCTCTGGAAATTTGAGGCTTACGAAGCGCGTGTCAGAAATTACGTCAGCCAATCAGACGTTTATATGTCGGCGTTAATTCAAACAGGCGTGAATATGCAGAAAGGCGGCGTGATGATTACGAAAGACCCGTTCGACCCGGACAGCAAAAACGCGGTCTACATCAGCGCGGTTTGCGGACATAATTCAAGAGTCGTTGACAACAACGGCATTCCCGAACAGATTTTGTTTGATCCGGAGTCGAATTCGGTAATCGTGATGACACTTTCACAGCAGGAAAATTCGCTGACTTTTGACGAAATCGGCGATTTGAAGGAAACTCCCGACAAATGTGCCAATGTGCGGAATCGCGTGTTGACCGATTTGCAGGCGAGAAATTTAGCCAAAGCCGCTATCGTTATTAAACGCGCCTTCGGCAACAAAAAAGAACAGGACATCGAATGGGGAATTATGAACGGACGCATTTATGTTGTGCAGGCGCGTCCATACATTGATAGAAAATAGATAAAAAATAAATTTATGAAAAAAATTACAGTTTTACTTTTTTTGGCTTTGACAGCTTTTGGCTGCGGCAATGCCGTTCAGCAAACCGCTGATGTAAATGCTCCGGCGCAAAACTCGAATGATTCTTTGGTTGTTTCAAGTCATTCGGGCGAAAATTATTCAACGGAAAATCCGACAATAGTGCCGAAATCCGAAACGAGAACTAAATGGAAGCAAAGCGGAGACCCGATTGAAGTTACGAGTTTTAACGCGGAAATTGCTCAAGCCGAAAAGAACTTAGAGGCAAAACCAAATGACCAAGCGACTAAAAAGGCTCTGGCTGAGGCATACCTTAAACGCGCAATTGCTCTAACCGATGCGCGGCAGTATGCCTCCGCGCTCGGCGATTACCGACGCGCCTTAAAATATGACGTAAGTAATCCCGAAGCTAAAAACGGAAGGGATGAAATTATCAGTATTTACGAAAGTTTGAACCGCGATTATCCGCAGGAAGGTGAAGAACCGCCGCCGCTCCCGTTTGGAAAAAAGGAAGAAATTAAACCGGCAAATTCCAACGAAAAAATTAAATTTGAACAAGGTGCGACTTCAACGATTGCCGTCGGAAATCTTTTTTATAAAGCAAAGCAGCTAACAAATTACATCTGCTAAAATTCCCTTTCCTATCAAACTTGACAAAAATATAATTTGTAACTAAACTTGTTACAGTTATGGCAAAAAGCAGTCAGTTTTCGATAGCAATTCACGTTTTGGCGATGCTTGCCAAAAACTGCGATGAGCGGATGAAGTCCGAATATATTGCCAAAAGCGTAAATACAAATCCGGTTGTCATCAGGCGTTTGTTGGGAAATTTATACGAAGCAAATCTGGTTGTTTCGCAAACCGGAGTTTGCGGCGGCACTTGTCTAACGCAAAAACCGGAAGATATTACTCTTCTGGATATTTACCGCGCAGTTTCAAGCAGTGAAGTTTTTGCTCTGCATCCGCAAATGCCGAATCAAAATTGCTTTATCGGCAAAAATATTCAAAAGGTTTTAGAAGAATTGCAGGACAAAGTTGATTCGGCAATTGAAGAAAAACTTTTACGGATTACGCTGGCGGATGTGTTGAAATCGGTTGAAAAAGAGGCGAATTCGCCCAAATAAAAATAAATAATTATTAATTTTGTAAAACAGGAATAAATACATTATCATTTGTAGCAAAAGAAGTTACAAAAAGGTTAAATATAATAAACAATAAATTTTGGAGGATGATATGAACTCTTCTTTGACAACTTGGACACCGCGCATCTTGAGCATTTTGCGAATCATCGCGGGATTTTTGCTCATCTGGCACGGCAGCCAGAAACTTTTTGGTTTTCCGCCTTCACCGGGCGGCGGCAACGCTTCAGGCTTAATGCTGGTCGCCGGCATTTTGGAATTTTTTGGTGGTTCACTATTTTTGCTGGGTTTATTTACACGACCCGTTGCTTTTATTTTAAGCGGATTGATGGCGGCGGCTTATTTTATGGCACACGCTCCGCAGGACTTTTTCCCGATTATCAATAAAGGCGAACTGGCGGTTCTTTACTGCTTTGTTTTCTTATATTTTGCTTTTGCGGGCGGCGGCGCGTGGAGTTTGGACAGACTTATTCGGAAACGCGATTAAAAGTGAAATAGTGAAAATGTGTAAATGTGAAAAAGTAACTCTGTTTTAGAAACTCAGCTTTTTCGCATTTACACATTTTCACATTCAAACGTTATGAAAAATTACATTGAAAAATCAATGACTTTTGCCGAATACATCAAACTGATAGATGATTTGTTGTTTGAAGGAAAAACAACCGGACAGAATCAATCGGAGGCAATGTTTAATTACGGCAAACTAAATCGGCAGCGAATGAAAAGATTGGGAAACACGATTGAGTTAAACGAATCTTTGAAGAGAAAAGCGCGAAGAGCCGAGCGCAAAATGATTTGGCTGATTTTAACCGAAGGTTGGTGCGGCGACGCGGCGCAAAATATTCCGACGATTGAAAAAATCGCGGCGGAAAATCCGAATATTGAAACACGCTATCTTTTGCGCGATGAAAATTTGGAATTGATGGACGCATATTTGACAAATAATGCGCGTTCGATTCCGAAATTGATTTGTCTTGATGCCGAAACTTTGCAAGAAATCGGCACTTGGGGACCGCGACCGGAAGCGGCGATAAATTATTTTTACGGGATGCGCGAAAGCGGAATGGAAAAGCTGCAAATGATGGAAAATCTTCAGCGTTGGTATTTGAAGGACAAAGACAAATCTCTGCAAATCGAATTTGAAACGCTGATTGAAGAATGGATGAAGAAGGCTAAAGTTTTAGCAGCTAGAAATTAAAAAAATTTATGAAAACATACGAAATAAACGAATTTGGCATAGAGAATTTGACTTTGACTGAACGCGAAAAGCCCGAAACGAAGTCAACCGAAGTTCTTGTTAAATTTCGCGCCGCATCTTTGAATTACCGCGACTTGATGATGGTTAAAGGTTTGTATAATCCGAAACTGAAAACACCTTTGGTTCCATTGTCGGACGGAGCAGGTGAAGTCGTCGCGGTTGGCGAAAGCGTTACAAAATGGGAAGTTGGCGATCGCGTTTGCCCAATTTTTATGCAAGGCTGGTTTGACGGCGCAATTGATGTTACAAAGGCACAAACTGCGCTCGGCGGCGATATTGACGGCTGTTTGCGCGAGTTCGGCTTATTCAGCGAAAACGGTCTGGTTAGAATTCCCGACCATTTAAGTTATGAAGAAGCGGCGACTTTGCCGTGCGCAGCGGTTACGGCTTATAACGCGCTTTATGTTTCGGGGATGATAAAACCTGCTGAAACGGTTCTACTGCTGGGAACAGGCGGGGTTTCAATTTTCTCACTGCAATTTGCCAGTATTTACGGCGCGAAAACGATTATTACGTCTTCAAGCGATAATAAATTAAAACGTGCCAGAGAACTTAGCGCAAATGAAACAATAAATTACAAAGAACGCGAGGATTGGGACAAAGCGGTTTTGGAATTGACGGAAAAATGCGGCGTTGACCACATCGTTGAAGTCGGCGGCGCGGGAACGATGCAGAAATCTTTGAATGCCGTAAAAATGGGCGGACATATCGCGGTTATCGGCGTTTTGGCGGGCAAAGGCGAGTTTAATCCGACTTCGATTTTGATGAAAACGGTAAAAATGCAGGGAATTTTTGTCGGCTCGCGGCAGATGTTCGAGCAGCTGAATCTGATGCTTTGCCAGCACAATCATTTGAAGCCGGTCATTGATAAAGTTTTTGGATTTAACGAAGTGAAAGACGCGCTGAAATATATGGAAAGCGGCTCGCATTTCGGCAAAATTGTGGTGAAAGTTAATTGAAATTTGTGCATAAATCAGGGATCTTTCCCGCAAAGACGCAAAGCCGCGAAGTAAAGAAAAATTAAAGATTAAACTGCACTTGAAATAAACTTAAAGGGCATGCTTTGACTCTCCTTTGCGTCTTTGCGGGAAAATCAAACTTTGAAAACAGACGACTTTAATTAAATAAGAGGAAAAATTATGAATAGAGTTACCGAACCGAGAAAAATAATAATACCGGACGAGTGGGAGAATTTTTTGCAGGAATTTTCAGAGCGAAACCGCGCCCGCCGCGCCCGTTTTCAAATATTTGTCAACGGCGAAATGAACGAAGAAGAGCAGGAAGCTCATCTTGAAAATATAACTTTGGAAAAGAGAAACGGCGAAAATCAAGTTAACGTTGTGCGGATTGATAAAGCCGATGAAAAAAACGAAAAAATGACCGATACAATTAAAAATGTTCACGGCATCGTTGTTCAATATGAAACGGACGGAAGCGAAAATGTTTTGGAACTGCGGGACGACCGGGGAAAACTGACGAGTTTGCGTTTTGAATCGGAACTTGACGGAGCTTCGTAAAACAATGGAAAAAAGAAAATTCGGAAAAACCGATATGCTGGTTTCCGTACTTGGTTTTGGCGGTGCGGAAATCGGGCAAGGCGCAACACAAGCAGATGTTACCGAATTACTTAACGCGGCTTTGGACGCGGGTTTGAATGTGATTGATACGGCGGCGGCTTACTGGGCGAGCGAAAAGATGATTGGCGAAGCCGTTGGAAAACGCCGACGGGAGTATTATCTTTTGTCGAAATGCGGCGCGTTGGATGGTTTCACGCGCTCGGATTGGACGAAAAGGGGAATTTTGGAAACGATTGGAAACAGTTTGCGAAATTTGAAAACCGATTATCTCGACATCGCGCAGCTACATAGCTGTTCAGCCGAAGAATTGCGGCGCGGCGAAGTTATTGAAGGCTTGCAACGCGCACAGGAAAAGGGCTACACGCGCTACATCGGTTATTCGGGCGACAATCAAGACGCAAGAACGGCGATTGAAATGGACGTTTTCGACTCCTTGCAGACTTCTGTTTCGATTGCCGACCAGATTGAAATTGATTCGAATATACCGTTTGCCGCCGAAAAACAAATGGGCGTGATTGCCAAACGTCCGATTGCCAACGCCGTTTTTCGATATTCCAATAAACCGGACGATTCGTATATCCACGAGTATTGGGACAGAATTCAGAAGTTAAAATTTGATTTTTTGAATAAAACTTTGGAAGAATCAATCGCCACGGCTCTGCGTTTTACGCTTTCGATTCCGGGCGTTGACACGATGATTGTCGGCACGACAAAGCCGGAACATTGGAGCGAAAACGCGCAATTGATTGAAGAAGGCAAGCTGTCGGATGAAGAATTTGAAACGATTCGCAACCGTTGGAGAGAAGTTTCAGAGAGCAGTTGGATTGGAATGACATAGGGAAATCAGCCGTGAACAAACGCGAAAAAACTGAAAGCAAATTTTTTTATGGCGAAAACAAAAGCGTTGGCAAAAACCGAAAAGAAAATTTTAATTACCGGCGGAACCGGTTTTCTCGGAACGCACATTGTCCGCGAATTTCTTGACAAAGGCGCGAAAAATCTGCGCGTGATGGCATCAAGCGTGCCTGCTTGGATGAAAGACGCGGGCATTGAAGCGTTTGAAGGTTCGGTAACCAGCAGAAACGATGTTGCCAAAGCGGTCAAAAATGCTTCCGCGATTTATCATCTGGCAGGAAAAGTTTCACGCGACAACGACGACGCGGCGGCAATGAACAAAGTTCACGTTGAAGGCACGCGGATTTTATGCGGGGCGGCAAAAGAAGCAAAAGTCAAAACTATTGTGATGTCGTCGTCAAGCGGAACAATCGCCGTTTCGGAAGAACCCGAAATTGTTGATGAAACTTATCCGCAGCCGGTTGATATATTTTCGCGCTTTGCTTATTACGCCTCAAAATATTATCAGGAACGGACTGCGCTGGAAAATTTTGACGGCAAAGGCTTAAAACTCGTTATCTTAAATCCGAGTTTGCTTTTGGGAAGCGGCGACGAGAGATTGAGTTCAACAAATGTTGTGTTGGATTTTTTGGCAAGAAAAATTCCGTTCACACCAAGCGGCGGGCTGAATTTTGTTGACGTGCGCGACACGGCGCAGGCTTTTGTCAACGCGCTTGAGAAGGGAAGACATCAGGAAAAATATCTGCTCGGCGCGGCAAATTGGACGTTTGACGAATTTTTCAAACGACTCGAGAGGCTTTCGGGCGTTTCCGCGCCAATGATAAAAGTTCCGAAAAAACTAGCAGTTGCCGGCGCAAACATTCTCGATTCGCTGTTTAAAAATTGGAACAAAACGCCGCCCGTCGAAGCCAAAGCCGTCGAAATGGCGGAATACTTTTGGTATTTTGATTCTGGAAAAGCCGAAGAAGAATTGGATTTTACGCCGCGCGACCCGCAGGAAACTTTGCAGGACACAATTTCATATTTGCGCGAAAACTTCCTTGGCGAAGGCGTTTTCAAATAAAATTCATAAATTCACCACTCTAAAAAAAGATAAGTAATGTAAATCAGTTTGCAAAACTTCGCGCAAAAAAAAACAATCCCGCGAAATACCACAAACTCCGACACTGAAAATTTATCAACCCGCAAACGCAAGCGGTCGAGTTTGTCTTTGCCGGACGAAATCAAACGCAGGTTGCCTAATTGGTCGGCGTTGGTTGGAACAAATCTGCTTTATAGTGTAAGATAATTCGATTTATATTTTTCTTGTATTTCAACAAATGAATTAAATAAAAAGAGGATTTCCTTTATGTATGTTTTTAGCTCCCGCAAAAAGACTAACTTTTCATTTTTAACGCTTGCCGTCGGTTTGCTCGTCTTCGTTTCAATGTCTTCGGCGATAATAAAATCTTCGGCACAATCAAATTCCAATCAACAAAATCCAGCCGCAACATTTACGGTTACAAATACCAATGACAGCGGCACAGGCAGTTTGCGGCAGGCAATTTTAAACGCAAATGCAACGGCAGCCGACGACGTAATTGATTTTGCGATTCCGGCAGGCAGCGCGGGCTGCACATCAGGAGTTTGCACGATTACATTGACGAGCGGTGAACTTGCCGTCAATGACGCGGCAACGGCAGGCACATTGACGATTACCAACTCGACCGGCGCGAGTAATCTGTTGATTTCCGGTAACAATACAAGCCGCGTGTTTTTTGTAAATCCGGGCGCGAATCTAATGATAAACGGCGTAACGATTACAAAAGGCAATGGCACAGGTTCAACAAATCTTGGCTATCTCAACTTTGGAGGCGGCGTTGTTAACACCGGCACATTGACTTTGACCAACTCGACCATCACCAGCAATAGGGCGATCATCGGCGGCGGCATTTACAACAACACCGGCACATTGACTTTGACGAATTCGACCGTCAGCGGAAACATAGGCGACGGACGCGGCGGCGGCATTTACAACATCGGCGGCACAACGAATTTGACAGGCTCGACCGTCAGCGGCAATTCAGCGAGTTTTTTAGGCGGCGGCATTTACAGCAACGGCACATTGACATTGACCAACTCAACTGTCAGCGGCAATTCGGCGACTAGCGGCGGCGACGGCGGCGGCATTTACAACGACGGCAGCAACAGCACAACGACATTAACCAACTCAACTGTCAGCGGCAATTCGGCGAGCAACGGCGGCGGCGGCATTGTCAACAACGGCACAACGACATTAACCAACTCAACTGTCAGCAGCAATACGGCGACTAACACCACTGGCGGCATTATCAACTCCGGTACACTAAATCTAGCGAGCGTCACCGTTACTCAGAACAAGTCAACCAGCACAACTTTCACAAATGGTGCCGGAGGCATCTATAATTTTAGTTCTTATACAGCTAATCTAAATAACACGATTGTTGCCGGAAACACTGTCGCTAATGCTTCCTCCTCGCCTGATTTTCGTGGCGCAGTCGCAGCAGGAAGTTCTTATAATCTAATCGGCAATGGTTTCGGCACAACCGGCATTACAAACGGTGACGCAAACGGCAATCAAGTCGGCGTTGACCCGCTGCTTGATCCGACGCTTCAACTTAACGGCGGCACAACCGAAAATCACGCCCTACTTGCGGGCAGTCCGGCAATTAACGCCGGTAATAACGCAAAGGCTACGGAACCAACTGACCAACGCGGTTTTGCGCGAATTGTAGGCGGTATTATTGATATTGGTGCTTTTGAAGTTCAAACAGTAACCTGTGATTTCACAATCAATCCGATAAATCAAGCTATTGGTAGTTCCGGCGGAAATGTAACCGTGAATATAACCGGCGAAAACGGCTGCAGTCGGACAGCAGTGAGCAACGCTAATTGGATTACAGTTACAAGCGGCGGCAGCGGAAGCGCAAGCGGAACGGTTACGCTTTCAGTTCAAGCTAATACAGGTTCTGCCAGAACTGGAACAGCTACAATTGCCGGGCAAACTTTTACCGTAACTCAAGCGTCCGGCTGCACATTTTCATTTTCACCGACCAGCGCAACCGTTTCGGGTTTTGCCGGAACAGGCAGTTTTAATGTCATCAGTTCCGGTGCTGATTGTAGTTATAGTGCCGTCAGCAATGATTCTTTTATCACAATCGTTTCAGGTGCAAGCGGAACCGGAAACGGCACAATCTCTTATTCAATTGCCGCCAATACGACGGGCGCCGCGAGAACCGGAACGATTACAGCCGGAGGTCAAACATTCACGATTACACAGGCTACGCTTCCAACCCTGACAATCAATAGCGTAACGTTGAATGAAGGAAACAGTGGAACAACAGCGTTTACCTTCACTGTAAGCCTTTCGGCTGCAAGCAATCAAACTGTTTCGGTGAACTTTGCAACGACAAACGGGACAGCGATAGCCGGAGAAGATTATACAGCCGCAAACGGTACGGTAACTTTCAAACCGGGTGAAGTAAACAAAACATTAACCGTTCAGGTCAATGGCGATACTCTGGTTGAAGGAAACGAAACATTCACGGTCAATTTATCGAACGCCAGTAATGCCGTGATCGCCGTTGGACAAGGAATCGGAACGATTCTCAATGACGATACGGGCGGCTCCATTCAGTTCTCATTATCGAATTTCACGGTCAATGAAAACGCCGGGACTGCCACTATCACTGTGACCAGAACGGGCGGAGCGGCAAGCGGAGTTACAATCAACTACTCGACTTCAGACGGCACGGCAACTGCCGGACAGGATTACACTGCCGCGTCGGGAACGTTGACTTTTGCCGCCAACGAAACAAGCCAGACATTCACCATTCCGATTATTAACGATTCGATAAACGAGGCTAATGAAACGGTGAATATTACCCTGAGCAATCCCGGCGGGGGCGGAACGATTGGCACACCGGCGACGGCTGTTTTAACAATTATTGATGATGACGGCGCACCGACTCTTTCAATCAGTAACGTCTCGGCAAACGAAGGCAACAGCGGAACAACCGCCTTTACCTTTACCGTCAGTCTATTAGGTGCGAGCAGCCAGACCGTCACGGTCAATTATGCGACGGCGAACGGCACGGCAGTTTCGCCCAGTGATTATCAGGCAACCTCCGGTTCGCTTTCATTCGCGGCGGGAGAAACCAGCAAAACCATAACGGTATTGGTTAACGGTGATACAGAGGTTGAGCCGAACGAAACGTTCACGGTTAATCTGACGAACGCGACAAACGCCACAATCGCTAACGGAGTCGGGACGGGAACGATTCAAAATGATGATAATTGCTCATATTCCATTTCGCCGACAAGCATAAACGCTAATGCAAATGGAAGTTCCGGCAATACGATTACCGTAACGACACAGGCGGGATGTGCTTATACTGCCGTGAGTAATGCTTCATTTATCACAATCAATTCCGGCGCGAGCGGAACAGGAAATGGAATTGTTACCTTTACCGTCGCAGCCAACACAGGCGCGGCG
>MWVY01000024.1_pt1 | contig 30728 bp, 22 predicted proteins | sample 1047251 | NCBI WGS metagenome assembly MWVY01 (sample SAMN06349983, study PRJNA376086) | soil metagenome | isolation source: MS7-5 sample Antarctic (ecotone) soil | place: Antarctica | collected 2015-01-13
ACGCTCAAACCAATGCCGAAACCGGTTGCCGTTAAGCGTTCAAGTGCCGAAAGCGAACCCGAAGTTTTAGTCAAATTCCGCCCGAATGTAAGTTTGGCGGAAATCAAAAAAATCGCGGTGAAAAATAATGACCGAGTGGAAGACGAAATCGAGTCGGTAAAGGGTTTGGTAGCGATTGACGACCTCGACAACGCGGACGCAAAGAAGGTTGCCGAACAATACAGCGCACTTAGCGGTTTGGTGGTTTATGCTGAACCGAATATCGAAATCAAACTTGACGACCCAATCATTATTTCTTCCAAAGATCTACTTTTGCGGGAAAACGATGCGAACCCGATTCTGCCGAACGACCCGATGTTCAAAGACCAATGGGCATTGAATAATGCGGGACAGGGCGGCGGCAAGGAAAAAGCCGACCTGAGCGCGTTAAAAGCGTGGCTGAAAACGCAAGGAAGCAATGATGTGGTTGTTGCCGTTTTAGATAGCGGCGTTGATTACACGCATCCTGATTTGGTTGCAAATATGTGGCTGCGTCCTGATAATGTGCCTCAATATAAGGACGACGAACTCGGCACAATCAATGATGAACACGGCTTTAACGCCGCCGATAATCAGAGCGATCCGATGGACGACAACGGACACGGAACACATTGCGCGGGAATTATCGGCGCGGAAGGCGATAACGATGAAGGAATTGCCGGAATTAACTGGCACGTTGAAATTATGCCGCTCAAATTTATGGGACGCGGCGGTTTCGGCACAACTAAAAACGCGATTGAAGCTATCAATTATGCGATTGACCGCAAACGCAACGGCGTTAATGTCAGTGTCATAAATGCGAGTTGGGGTTCGACCGTTTACTCAAAAGCATTGGAAGACGCGATTCGCGCGGCGGGTGAAGCCGGAATATTATTTGTCGCGGCATCCGGCAACAACAGCACGGACAATGACCGAAGCCCGCATTATCCGTCAAATTACGATTTGCCGAATGTCATCAGCGTTGCCGCGCTTGACCGCAGCGACCAACTTGCTTCGTTTTCAAATTTCGGCATAAAAACCGTTCATATTGCCGCACCGGGTAAGGATATTCTCAGCACTTGGCTGGGCGATAGTTACCGCGAAGCATCGGGAACTTCAATGGCAACGCCGTATGTCGCCGGAACAGCGGCTTTGGTTTTAGCAAGCGAACCGAAACTTTCGGTTGAAAAACTGCGCGAGCGTATTTTGCAATCAGTTGATAAAATTGATTCGCTCAACGGCAAAGTCGAAAGCGGCGGTAGACTGAACGCGGCGAAAGCTTTGGGAAATTAGAAACCTAAAATAAGTTTGAAAAAGGAGTTGGCGATTGCAATAATTGATTTGCAATCGCCAACTCCTTTTTTTGTGGGATTTAGATATCTGAAGAACAAAAATTCGGATATTGCAGAAACCCTATTCCTTAATTTTGCGCGGTTTTAAACAAAACTGAAACGTAAGTTAATTATCAATGTGCTTCTGATATGGTATTTTCTTTCGACAATCTGCGTCAGACGATTAACCATTTGGAACACAAATCAAATCAAATATCGTTGAGTCATAAAATTAAATTTCAGCTAATTATATGGAAAAGCCTTGTAAATGCAGGACTTCTTTGGTTGCAGCAAACACATCAAAATAAATGGCACAAGCTTTGCAGTTAAGCGCAAGAGAAGGCAGCCGCTGCCACAAAGAAATTTGAGCGTTGCCAACGGAATTTATAACACAGGAGAAACCATTATGAATCGTTTTAGAAGTTTAATTGCAGTTTTTGCTTTCTCTCTCTTAATTTTAGGCTTACCGGCGATCGCTTCCGCGCAGTGGCGCAATGACCGCAACAATCGCAACGACGATTATAACCGCAATGGCAGATATAATCGTAATTTGCAGTCAACTGTCAAAAACCTAAAAAACCGCAGTAAGCAGTTTGCGCGTCAGATTGACCGCGAACTTGACCGAAGCCGTTATGATGACCGGCGACGTGAAGACCGTATTAACCAATTAGCCGACAGCTTCAGAGACGCGGCTGAAAATCTCGATGATGAATATGACAACCGACGCGATTATAACGACAGTGCTGATGAAGTCCGCCAAGTTTTGAGTTTAGGCAGCCAACTTGACCGCGCAGTTTCACGCGCCCGTCTGAGTAATAATCTTAACAGAGATTGGAATGCCATTCGGCAAGATTTGCGAATATTGGCAGATGCTTATAACTACAATTATAACAACCGCAATAATCGCAATAATCGCAACGATGATTACAATAACAACCGCAATCGCAATCGTCGGAGCAACAACGACTGGTGGAAAAATATCCCGTTTCCAAACTAAGTTTTGATAAAAGTTGCGCGTGGCTAGAAGTATCGGTTGCGCTTTTTACAGCCTGAGTTTTATAAAACTCAGGCTATTTTTTTAAGTGAAAATCAATTTTATGCCAGCAATCAGCAATCCGACAGCCAGAACTCGCCTTAAAGTTAATGAATTAAAACGATAACTGCCGAGCGTCGAGCCGATTATTCCGCCGATGACCGCCGCCGCAATCCAAATCCAGACGCTTGTCGGCACCTGTATGGCTTGCACATAATTTCCCAAAAGTCCCGAAATTGAATTGACCAGAATAAACAGCGCGGAAATTCCCGCCGCTTTTTTTGTTTCCGTCCAATTCATTAAAAGCAAAATCGGTGTCAGGAAAATTCCGCCGCCGACACCAACCAAGCCGGAAACAAAACCTAGAATCGCGCCGATAATTAAACAAATCCAGATTTTCGGCGCACGCGGTTCGTTTTCGGATTTTAGATTTACCATCAGCCGAATTGCCGCAAGCAGTAAAGTTATGCCGAGAATTATTTTGTAGACGGTTGTCGGCAAATGAATTGTTGCGCCCAAAAACGCAAACGGAATCGAAGCCGCGGCAAACGGCAGAAAAATTTTCCAATCGAAATGTTTGGCGCGGTAAAACTGCACAAACGCGACTGACGCAACGAAGAGATTCAAAATCAAAGCCGTCGGGCGCGTAACAGTCGGCGAAACTGCCAAAAAAGCCAACACCGCCAGATAACCCGACGCGCCGCCGTGTCCGACTGAAGAATAGAGAATTGCAACGACAAAAATCGCAGCAATTATAAAAATCCCGAACGGTTCAGCCATTTAATTTGATTGTGTGAGAAGTTATCGGCAAACCCGAACCATCGTCGAATTCTGCGCCTGCCCGCACGCCTAACCGCGCAACTTCTTCGGAATTTTTATCTGCGTTATTATAAACGGCAAACATCGCGCCGAGCGCGTATTCGCTTCCGCTTCCATTAGCGTAAAACTTTGAAAATTCCTGCACATAACGATAAGAACTCAAGCCGAAAATTCCGTTCGGATTCACTATCAAAACATCGCCTCTGAATGTTTCAAAATCTTCTTCGTCATCGGCGCGGAGAAAATAATTTTCCTTTAGTTCCTTATGAAGTAGAAGCCCGAAGCGAAAAATATCGATTGTATTTTTAAACGAAACTTTTTTCTTCGTTTTTGCCAAGAAATCTTCAACCGCGATACCCAAACTCGCCGAGCCGGTAACGCCGATATAATTTTCCCGACATTTGAAAATCTTTTCGCTGTTGACAATATATTCTGCAGATTCTTTCGTATTCCCGAAAGTCGTTAAAGTGTCGGCGGCAATCGTCGCATAGCTGTCTTTTTTTACAACCACAATTGTCGACATATTTTATTTGTGCGCTTTGAAAGCCGTCTGATTTATCAAAACGAGCCAAGCGTTCCAATCTTGAAGCGCCAATTCCACTTGAATTTGATGGCGTTCACGCTTATTGCGATATTTTTTACGCAGTTCCGGCGGCAGCTGTTCGAGCAAGCCAAACGTGATATTGATGGGCTGAAAATTTTTCGTTTCCGCATTTGTAACATAACGGCATAACGCGCCAATTGCACTCGTCGTAGGCGCATTTATCAAATTTTGATTTTTTACAATTCGCGCCGCGTTTAAGCCGGTCAACCAGCCTGTTCCAACTGATTCGATGTAACCTTCAACGCCCGTAATCTGTCCGGCAAAAAACAAATTCGGATTTTTGTTTGTTTGCAAAGTGTCTGTCAAAACCTTTGGCGAATTGATAAAAGTGTTGCGGTGAATCTGTCCGAATTGCAGAAAATCGGCGTTTTCAAGTCCCGGAATTAATTTCAAAACTCTTTCCTGCTCGCCGTAACGCAGATGATTTTGAAAACCGACTAAGCTGTAAGCGTCCGCCATCAAATTTTCCTGTCTTAACTGAACTGCCGCATAAGGTTCGCGTCCGGTTTTTGGAAGCGGCAAACCTTTCGGCTTCATACAACCAAAACGCAAAGTGTCAACGCCGCGCCGCGCAAGTTCCTCAATCGGCAGACACGATTCAAACCATTTTGTGTCTTCAAAACGCTTTAATGGAACTGATTTTGCTTCAACCAGCGCGTTGTAAAAAGTTTCGTATTGCTCTTTATCAAACGGGCAATTTATATAATCGTCGCCGCCTTTGCCGTAACGCGCCGCTTTAAAAGCAATCTGCATATCAATCGAATCCGCCGCGACAATCGGCGCAATTGCATCATAAAAATAAAGCTGGTCGTCGCCCGTCAGTTTCATTATTTCCGTCGTCAGAGCGTCGCTCGTCAATGGACCTGTGGCGATAATCGTAATTTCGTCGGGCGGAATTTTCTTGATTTCTTCCCGAATTAGCTCGATATTCGGATGATTTTCGATTTTTTCCGTAATAAAATCGGCAAATTTCCCGCGGTCAACCGCAAGTGCCGCGCCCGCCGGAACTTTTGTCGCTTCGGCGGCTTCCATCACCAGCGAATTTCCGCGCCGCAATTCTTCCTTTAATAAATACGGCGCAGTTCCGACTTCATCGCTTTTTAACGAATTTGAGCAAACAATTTCCGCGAGTTTTTCAGTGCGATGCGCCGGTGTTTGCCGAACGGGACGCATTTCATAAAGTTTCACCTTCACGCCGCTTTCCGCCGCTTGCCATGCCGCTTCAACTCCGGCTAAACCGCCGCCGATAACATTTATTTCATTCATTTGAGAGATTTTAACGCAAAGTTGGCGAGAGTGAAAAAGTGAAAGAGTGAAAAAGTAAAAATCAGGTTTTGGTATTTTTGCTCGTCTTATCCATCAACTCGATGAAACGCTCGAAAAGATAGTGCGAATCGTGCGGACCGGGCGCGGATTCAGGATGATATTGAACGCTGAAAATCGGCAGAGTTTTGTGTTGCAGACCGGCAACCGTTTGGTCATTAAGATTGATGTGCGTTATCTCGACATCTTCCGGCAAACTTTTTGCTTCAACCGCAAAGCCGTGATTGTGCGAAGCAATCTCGATTTTTCCCGTCGTTAAATCCTTAATCGGCTGATTTCCGCCGCGATGTCCGAATTTTAATTTGTAAGTTTCGCCACCGAAGGTTTGTCCTAAAATCTGATGTCCGAGACAAATTCCGAACATCGGCACGTTTTTTTCGGTCAACTTCTTTATTTCCGCAACAACTTTTTTCATCGAAGATGGGTCGCCCGGACCGTTTGAGAGAAAAATTCCGTCGGGTTTCATCTTTAAAACTTCTTCGGCGGAAGTTTCGGCGGGAACAACTGTCAGACGACAACCGAATTTTGAAAACTCGCGCAAGGAATTGGTTTTTACGCCGAAATCGTAGGCAACGACGTGAAATTTTTTCGTGCCGTTTGTTTTATATTCAAAAGATTCTTTGATTGTTACCGCACTAGCAAGTTCGCGGTTTTTCATTTCGGGCGAACTTTTCACCTTTTCCAAAAGACGTTTTTCGTCCAAATTAGCACTTGAAATCGCGGCTCGCATCGCGCCTTTGCTCCGAATATGTCGAACAAGTGCGCGTGTGTCAATATGTTCGATGCCGACGATTTTGTGGCGTTTCAAATATGAATCCAAAGTTTCGGTTGAACGCCAGTTTGAAGCAATTCGGCTTGCTTCGCGGACGACAAAACCTTCAACCCACGGACGGCGCGATTCGGTATCTTCTTCGTTCACGCCGTAATTTCCGATGAGCGGATATGTCATACAAACAATTTGTCCGGCATAGCTCGGGTCGGTCAAAATTTCCTGATAGCCGGTCATTGAAGTATTAAAAACCATTTCGCCAAATGTTTCGCCTTCTGCGCCGAAAGATTCGCCGCGAAATGTTCTGCCGTCTTCGAGAACCAAAATTGCTTTTTTCATTAGTCGGAGCGCGGGCATCCTGCCCGCAAACGTCGCCTCGGCGACGTAAAATCTTTTTCGCGCTAACGCGCTCAAGGCGGGCAAGATGCCCGCGCTCCCGGTCTTATTCTTCGCTTTCGGCGCGAATATCATCCGGCTTTACTTCTTCGATATTATATTTGCCGTGCTCCAGAAAACCGATTTCCGAAGGTTTCCAATAACGGAAAAACGCCTTGCCGTAAATATATTTTTCGGGAACTAAGCCCCAATAACGCGAGTCGGAAGAATTATCGCGGTTGTCGCCCATCACGAAATAATAATGTTCTTCGACTCTCTTCATCGGAAAATTCGGCAAACTCTGGTTGTGTTCCGTATCGAGATAAGATTCGTTTAATTCCGTGCCGTTGATAAAAACTTTTCCGTTCCGCAGTTCAACCGTTTCGCCCGGCAAACCGATAATCCGCTTGACATAACTTTTATCAGGGTCGTGCGGATACCAAAAAACCACAATGTCGCCGCGCTCAAGATGTCCCCAACTGACACTTTGGAACTTATAATAAACCATTTTGTTGACAAGCAGACGCTCGCCGTCGTGAAGCTGCGGCAGCATCGAAGTGCCTTCGACAACAACCGGCTGCGCGACAAAAACGCCGAATAAAACAAAGACGGCGATGATTAAAATAATATCGCGCAGAAGTTTCAGGCTCTCCGACCAAAGCCCTTGTCTTGATTCGCTTCTCAAGCGAACAACTTCAATGTCGCGGTCATCCGTTGCCGAAACAACGCCGAAGTCAAATTGGTTTTTTCTTTGAAAATCAAACATAATTAAGTGATTTCGATGTATAAATTGAGGCATTAAGTTGGAACAATTTCCAGTCCAACTTTAAAATTACGGGTAAGTCTGCTGAATGTCAAAAAATAAAAGGAGTTTAATCAATTGAACGATAAAATTCGTGAACTTTTTCCGGCTGCAAAAAACTACACTTATCTAAACAGCGCAGCAGTTGCGCCGCTGTCGACGATAGCGGTTGAAGCCGTCGCTTCGCAACTGCGAGACGTTTCCGAAAACGGTTCTGCCAATTTTAATGAATGGGTGGCGACGAAAAACCGCGCCCGCGAAGTTATCGCGCAAATGCTCAATGTAAAATCTGAGCAAATTGCGTTTATGCGAAATACATCCGACGGATTTTCCACTGTCGCCAACGGTTTGAAGTGGCGGGCGGGCGACAATATCGTAACCTTTGCCAAAGAGTTTCCCGCAAATTTTTACGCCTGGCGGCGAATTAGAGATGATTTTGGTGTTGAACTTCGTTTATGTTCGGAAAGAAACGGGCGGATTGATTTGGAAGAATTTCTCGGTTTGATTGATACAAATACGAAACTTGTTTCAATCAGCGCGGTGCAATACGGTTCGGGTTTTTGCGCCGATTTGGAAAGAATCGGGCAAGCGGCGCGAAAAGTTGGCGCGCTTTTTGCGGTTGATATTATTCAGGCGTTTGGCACGATGCCATTTGATTTGCCCGCGCAAATGATTGACATCGCCGCCGGAGCAAGCCACAAATGGCTGTGTTCGCCCGAAGGTTGCGGCATTTTGTATCTTTCCGACAAGGCGCGGGAACGAATTAAACCGACTCTGGTCGGCTGGATTAGTGTTGAAGACGCTTGGGATTTTGAAGATGTCGAGCAGAAATATAAACCAAACGCACTGGCTTGGGAAACGGGAACAAGCTGTTCGTCGCTGTTTTACGGATTGGAGCAAAGCGCGAAACTTTTGTTGAATACAGGCGCGGAAAAAATCAAGAATTATCTGGAAGATTTAACCGATTATTTGTGCGAGATATTGCCGATGGAAAATTACGAAATTGTAAGTTCACGCAAAGCAGGCGAAAAATCGCAAATCGTTTGTATCAAATACGGCGGCAATCTGTCGCCGACGCAAATCGCCGAACATTTGCAGCGCGAACAAATCATCGTTTCGCCGCGCAATGACCGAATCCGCATTGCACCGCATTTTTTTAATAATCAGAACGACATTGAAAAATTAGTGAAAAATTTGCCTTCTTAAGACGAAGCAATTTTAGCTTTTTCACCTTTTTCGACTTGCGGAATTTCAACTACCAACGGCTGTTTCTTTTCCACAACTTCGGTCAATGTTTTGACGGCAGGCGTGAGTTCAACTTTAGCAGAAAGAACGCGCGAAACTCTTTTTGGCAAAAGCATCGGCGCAATGTTTGCAACCGAATCGGCTAACGACGCAATATCGCCGCCGCCCGTCCAATGCTCGCTCAAAACTTTCGCATCAGTTTGACTTAATAAGCGCAGCAAAGTCAGCGCAACCAGATATAAATCGTCAACCTGACCGGCAAACGGAATCACGTCGGGAATAAAATCAAGCGGCATAATGACATAAACTATTGCGCCGACGACCAGAATTTTTTCCGTTGTCGGAACGCGCTTATCGGTCAAAAGTCTGCCGAAAAGTTTCACCATATTCGGCAGAAACATCAACAGATTTTTCATTCTGTCTTTTAATTCCGACTTTTCTTTGCGCGTCGGTTTAACGGCTTTCGCCGTTTGCGGTTTGGTCATCTTGTTTGCTCCTTTTTTTGTTTTATTCAGTCTAAAGAATATCGCGCCGTTTTTGCAAGTTTTCACGGTAAAAGTTGTGTGGTAAATTTAGATTCGTCCTTTGTCCTTTGTTCTTAGTCATTTGCTTATTGTTGCGGTTTGAACTTAATTTTTAATGCGGAGAACAAAGGACAAAGGACAAAGGACAAACAATAATGATACTAGAAAACATTCGACGGCGTGCTTCCGAAAATCTCCAACACATCATCTTGCCCGAAGGCGAAGATATTCGCATAATACAGGCGGCGGAAATGTGCGTCCGCGACAAAATTGCTGAAATTACTATAATCGGCGACGAAGAAAAGATTCGTGAAGCGGCGCAGGCGGCAAACGTAAATTTAAACGGCGTGGAAATTCTCGACCATCGCAAATCCGCTGATTTTGGTAAAACGGCGATGTTTTATCATGAACTGCGCCGCGCCAAAGGTGTAACTTTGGAAGAAGCCGAACAAACTGTTAAAGACCCGCTTTATTACGGAAATCTGCTTGTAAAACTTGGGAAAGCTGACGGCTCGGTCGCGGGCGCAACCAACACCACGGCACACACGGTTGCCGCCGCGCTGCGCTGTGTCGGTGCGCGGCAGGGCTTTAAAATTGTTTCTTCGTTCTTTCTAATGGTTGTTCCCGACAAAAATTTCGGATACGAAGGTGCGCTTATCTACGCCGATTGCGGCGTTGTCATTGACCCGAATGCCGAAGAACTCGCGGAAATCGCTATCGCTTCGGCTGATTCCTGCCGCGCTTTATTAAATGTTGAGCCGCGCGTGGCAATGCTGTCTTTTTCAACAAAGGGGAGTGCCAAACACAAATTAGTTGACAAGGTTATCGAAGCGATGAAAACCGTTCGCGTGCGCGTTCCCGATTTGGAAGTTGACGGCGAACTGCAAGCGGATGCTGCGCTCGTTCCGTCGGTTGCGGCTTCAAAAGCAAACGGTTCGAGCGTCGCCGGACGAGCTAATGTTTTGATATTTCCCGATTTAAATGCGGGCAACATCGCTTATAAATTAACGGAAAGATTAACTGGTGGAACTGCTATCGGACCGATTCTGCAAGGATTAGACAAACCGTGCAACGACCTTTCGCGCGGCTGCAAAGCCGAAGATATTGTTGACGCGGTGGCGATTACGGCAGTGCAGTCGCAGGCACGAAAGAAAAATTAGAAAATTTTGCGAAAGTCTGTTATTTTTTATCTATGACAAACGAAGAAATCATCCGTAAATATGCCACTCTGCCACCCGAAGCCCGCCGCGAGGTTGAAGATTTTGTCGCTTTTCTGCGTCAGCGTTATGGCAAAAAAGATGAGAAAATGATTAACGGTAATTTAAGCGAAGAAAATTTTGTCGGAATATGGAAAGACCGCGAAGATTTGCAAGACAGTTCGGCTTGGGTGCGCGGAATTCGTCAAACCGAGTGGACGAAATAAATATGGCTTTTACCATTTTTGACACGAACATTTTGATTGATGTCGGGCGCAGCAAATCGGATGCTGTAAATTGTCTGCCAATTTGTATCGAAACATATTTATTGTTAGCAAAGATTTATTTTTGCCTTTGAACAACGGCTTTCCGCATTGCTTCGTAAGATTCCGCCGCAAAGCGTTTTTGAATATAACTGACAAACGGAGAACCGATTTTTGCCAGCCAATTCTCCGGTTTTGCAAAAGCATAAAGTTCATAAAAAACCGTGTCTGTTTCTTTATTCCGTTTGATTAAAAATTGTTCTTCGCCTTTTTCCGAATGCGCGGGTAAAGTTCCAATCGCAAAGCCGAATCGTTGAAATTGTTCGTTTTCTTCGTCAATCACATAAACAATCCGGCACGGATTCAACGACCGGATGCCGAGATGATTTGCCAGAACCGCGACAACTTCGCCCTTCTTTATCGGCACGTTTGACGGGAAAACCCGTGTCCAATCCAAAGCATACATCTGCCACGAGCAAAGCGCGTCCGTCGCATTTTTGTAAATTTCCTGACCTTTGCCCAACTCCTTGCGAAAATGATTTATCGGATAACCTTTGGGCGCATTATGGACTTTAGTCGCGCCAATTTCGTTGTATGAAAACGGCAGGCGCGATTGTCTGGCGATAAATTCGCTGATTTCTTTGTCCGAAGGTTTGTGCAGAAAAAGCATAATTGATTATCACATAATTGATTTATGAATTTGTAAATTTTGCACGGCTTTCGGGTTAGATGTTCGTTATCTTATAATGTAAGATTTATTGTGTCGGCAACGAACAACGGGCGAAATGTTTTAATGAATTTTTCAAAAACAACAGATGTTTTAATCATCGGCGGCGGCGTAATCGGTTTGGCGTTGGCGCGGCAGCTGCGGCGCAAAGGCGTGAAGCGCGTAACGATTCTCGAAAAAAATCAGACGTGCGGAATGGAAGCCTCAAATGCCGCCGCCGGAATGTTAGCTCTGCAAGCCGAAACCGATAACGCCGATGATTTTTTTTATTTTTGCCGCGAAAGTCACGATTTGTATTCGAAATTTGCCAAAGAATTGCTTGACGAAACCGGTGTTGATATTAAACTCGACCAAAGCGGGACGCTTTATCTGGCTTTTACGGAAAATGATTCGGCGGAAATTTGTCGACGCTTTGAGTGGCAGAAAAAAGCGGGTTTAGAGGTCGATCATTTGACTGCCGCCGACGTGCGGAAAGCTGAGCCTTTTGTTTCGCCCGAAGTGCGCGAAGCTCTGTTTTTTCCGAAAGACTGGCAGGTTGAAAACCGCAGATTGCTGACGGCTTTGCAAAAGTTTGCCGAATTAAATCAAATTCAAATCGTCGAAAATGCCGAAGTTAAAAGTTTGCTGACGGAAAATGGAAAGGTCATTGGGACGGAAACTGCCGCGGGAAAACTTTTTGGCAGAAAAGTAATTTTGACAACGGGCGCGTGGACTTCGCTCATCAAATTCGGCGAAAACGCTCCGGTTTTTGATCAAATTAAACCGATGCGCGGGCAAATGCTGAGTTTTCAAACCGTTAAACGCCTGTTTTCCCGCGTCATTTATAGCCCGCGAGGTTATCTCGTTCCGCGTTTTGACGGTAGAATTTTGGCGGGTGCGACGGTTGAAGATGCCGGTTTTGACAAAAGCGTGACGGCAAGCGGAATTGATTTTTTGCTGGGAAACGCTTTGGAAATCGCGCCGGGTCTTGTAGATTTAGAAATCAGTGAAAAATGGGCGGGGTTGCGTCCGTTTGCAACGGATGGCTTGCCTGTTTTGGGCGATTTTCCCAAAGTTGAAAATCTTTTTGTTGCCACGGCGCATTTTCGCAACGGAATTTTGCTCGCGCCGCTGACGGCGGAAATTATGGCTGATAGAATTGTTGAAAATTCAGACTCGAAGTATTTAGACGTTTTCAGTCCGCGCCGTTTTAATGCGGTGAAGGCGGTTTGAAATTAAAAAACGGCTTTGCAATTTGGAGTAAATTTTCCCGCAAAGGCGCAAAGACGCAAAGAAGTAAAGAGTTTAAGAACTTTTTTACTTTTTGTCTTTAATTTTATAGCTTTTGATATAAATACCTCTTTGCGGGAAATTAATTTTGAGAAAATTTTATCTTTAAAACGATGCGTAAATTATTTATATCTCTGCTTTTTTTATCTTTATCAATAAACGGTTTGGCGCAATCGCGGCGGGTTAACCCAAACGCGCCGCCGCCGACAAATACGGCGACGATGGCGACGGACGAATTAACCGCTAAACAGATGTTTGATGAAGCAAATGTCTACGCCAAAAACAAATTTGCTGACTTTGAACGCCAGAAAGTTCCGTTTAGCGACAGTCTTTACAAGCAAACCGTTCTGGAGCAAAAACAACTTGCCGCGAAATATGCCGCCATTGTTTCCACCCGCGAAAATCTTGCAGGCGGGGATTTTTATTATCTCGGAATGCTCAACTGGCTGGCGGAAAACACGGACAACGCCGCCGAAGCGTTTCAAAAATTTCTTGCCGTTGAAAACCCTGAAATTCAAAAAGCACAAACAGCTCGTTCAATCAACGTGGTTATCGCGGCACGGCGCAAAAATTTTGACGAAGCCGAAAAAATTCTGGCTGAATATCTGAAAATCGAGCCGGTGAAATTGAGTGAACGCGCCAAAATCGAAAGTGAATTGGCGAAAGGTTATCAGGCGGAAAACAATTTTGCGAAAGCCGCCTCGCACGCTGAAGAAGCCTTTCGCGCCACCAAGACGGTTTTTAAGGATTCTTCTTCCCGCGCCAAAGCACTGGATCAGCTGCTCGATGCGGGAATGACCGTTTTTGATATTTACAAGGCAAACGGAAAGCAGACCGAAGCGGAAAACGCGCTGAAGGATTTGCGGCAAGCGGCGGTTTTGTTTGAATCAAGTCCTCTCTATTATTATGCCGTCAATAAAAATATCGAGTATTTGATTGAAACCAACCGCAAACCGCTGGCGTTAAAGTTATATTCGAGTGCGCTGGCGCAGGCGACCAAAGATTTTACGGTTAAGGCTTTGCAGGAAGATGTCGTGCGGCGTTTGAAAAAGCGCGAAAAACAATACAGATTGCTCGGCGAAACCGCGCCGGAGTTGACTGATATTGACAGTTGGTTTCCCGGACAAGCGCAAACTCTGGCAAGTCTGCGCGGCAAAGTCGTTCTGCTCGATTTTTGGGCGACGTGGTGCCGCCCGTGTCTGGACGCTTTCCCGTCGCTAATTGAATGGCATCAGACATTTCAAAAAGACGGCTTGGAAATTCTGGGCGTTACGCGCTATTTTGGCGAAGCCGAAGGTTTCCGGGTTGACAATGCAACAGAGTTAAACTTTTTGCAGCGATTTAAGAAAGCCGAGCGTCTGCCTTACGATTTTGTCGTCGCTAAAGATAATACAAATCAAATTATTTACGGCGCGAATAATATCCCGACGGCGGTTTTAATTGACCGCAAAGGCATTGTTCGATATGTCGAAACCGGATCAAGCCCGAACCGTGAAGAAGAAATTCGGGAAATGATTGTCAAACTTTTAGCGGAGAAATAAAATCAAATGAGTTCCGAACAGGAAAACTGTATTTTTTGCAAAATAATCGCGGGCGAAATTCCGTCCGAATTTGTTTATCAAGATAAAGTCTGCGCGGCTTTCAACGATGTCAGCCCACAAGCTCCGACACATATGCTCGTTATTCCGCGCGAGCATTTTGCGTCTTTGGATAAAGCGGACGAAAAACACAAGGAACTGCTTGGACATCTGCTTTTGACCTGCGCCGAAATTGCCCGCGAGAAAGGTTTTGCCGAAGACGGTTATCGGGTAGTTATTAACACCAATGAAAACGGCGGACAGACTGTTTTTCATCTGCATGTTCATTTGCTCGGCGGTCGCCCGTTTGTCTTTCCGCCGGGCTGAAAATTCCGCCGACAAATTTAAGAATTCATTTTTAGAAAAAGTAGTATGAAAAAAGTTTTTATCAATATATTTTTAACTGTGCTCGTGTTTTTACAGTTAAATTGCAGCGATAACACGGCAGAAATAAACGCAAATCAAGCGGATTTATCAACAACGCCTGCGCCGATGGCGGAAGCCGACCAAGCAGTAAATGCCGACCTCAAAGCGGCAGAAACTCCGCTCCCGGATTATCCGGATGCAGACACGGCTCTGGCGGAAGGCAACAAATTTTTTGATGCCAACGAAAACGAAAACGCGGTTGACGCTTACAAACAAGCCGTCAAATTAAATCCTGATTTAGCCGAAGCCTATTTCAAACTCGGCATTACTTATTCGCTTCTCGAAAATGAACCGGAAGCGACGGAAAATCCCGACGAAACGCCAACACCGACTCCGACCAAAAAAGGCAAAAAAGATGTACCGAAATTGAGTAAATCGGACAAAGCGTTTGAAAACGCGGTTAAGGTTTATAAAAAGATTGTGGCAAAAAATCCGAAGGATGACGCGGCACATTATAATCTCGGACTTTCTTACAACAAATTAGACCAGGATAAGGAGGCGGAAAAAGCCTTGCGCCAAGCCGTTAAACTCAAGCCCGAAGACAGCCAATATCAAACCGACCTCGGCGCAATTCTGATAAAACTTGCCCACTATGACGAAGCCGTCAGTGCATTAAAAAAGGCTGTAAAACTTGATGAATCAAACCTGCAAGCCGCAGAACTGCTGGAAACAGCCGAAGCCGGAAAAAAACGGATTGATTACGGAGTCAATAAAATTGTCAAGGAAAAACCAAGGATAAACAATAATGCACAAAAGCAGAATTAAGAAGATAATCGGTTAAATTACAGACGGAAGCTCTGGTCGGAAAAAATTATTATCGTCAGCAATCCGCCGCCTAAAATCCGAAATTAAAATGTGGTATTGGACAAAAGTTTTATTCTTTATCTTGGTCGGCGCGGTCATCGCTTGGCTCGGCTTTGAAGTTCTGATGTTTCCGAACATCTCAAAACTCCGCACCGAAAATCCGACGACGACCTCATTGATTCAATACCGTATTGCGGAAGCTGTTTCCGAAGGCAGAGAGCCGCGCAAATATATGATCTGGATGCCGATTGGGCAAATCTCGCCGCACTTGCAGCGTGCTGTTCTGGCGGGTGAAGATTCGCATTTTTTTGAGCATCACGGATTTGATTGGGACGCGATTCAAAAAGTCTGGGACGAAGCGCAAAAGGAAGCCGAAAGGGAAGCCAAACAAGAAGGCGATTACGACCCAAACGATTGGATTCCGCCGATGCCGAGTTTCAAACGCGGCGCGTCAACCGTTTCTCAGCAGCTTACCAAAAACCTTTATTTATCGGAAGACCGTAATTTCCTGCGAAAAGGGCGCGAAGCAGTTATCACATATTTTCTTGAGCGTGAACTCTCGAAAAAACGCATTTTAGAACTTTATCTGAATGTTATCGAATGGGGCGACGGCGTTTACGGCGCGGAAGCCGCCTCGCGTTATTACTTCAAAAAATCCGCATCAAATCTCACGCCGCAGGAAGCCGCGTATTTGGCGGCAATGATTCCTTCTCCGCTCAATGTCTTTAATCCGAAGAAAAATCCGAAGCGCGTCGTGAGACGACAAAAGGTTATTCTGCGCGGGATGAATTATATTAAACTTGCCTACTAAAATTAGGGAATTCAAACAGGATATACAGGATTTACAGGATGTGGTTTTGCTCGACAAATCCTGCTTATCCTGTCCATCCTGTTTGGAAATTCCTTTACTCGGCAGTAGCACGTTTTGCTTTCGTCGCCCTTCCGCCTTTGATGGTCATTTCGTTCAGAATCCATCCGGCATTGCCGAATTTTTCGGTTACAAAAAGAACATAGCGAATGTCAACGGCAATAGTGCGTCCGTAATTTTCATCATAGTAAAGGTCATTGCCCAAACCTTCATAGTTTCCGTCAAAAACTAAGCCGACTTGCTCGCCGTAAGCATTCAAAACCGGACTTCCCGAATTTCCGCCAATAATATCGGTGGTTGCCAGGAAATTCACGGGAACACTGCCGTTTTCACCAAATCTGCCGAAATCCTTCGTGCGCTGTAAGTTTTTTAACTTTTGCGGCACATCGAACGGAATTACGCCGGTATCTTTTTCAATAACTCCCCTGAGCGTCGTGAACGGACTGTATCTGACGGCTTCGCGCGGGCTGTAACCTTTGACGTAACCGTAAGTAAAGCGCAAAGTTGAATTAGCATCAGGATAAGGACGAGTGCCTTCCATTTCCGACATTCCTTGTTGATAGAGCAATCTCAATCGGTCAATATCGCCGTTAAATTTCGCCGTCCGCGCCGCTAACGCATCTTTTTCCTGTCCTAAAGCCGTGACGAATTCTACGATATTCGGATATTTTTTCTGTAAATCTTTAAAAGACATATCGTAAAGTTTGATAACCTTTTCGGGCGTGTCGAAATTTTCTCTTTCGGCGATAGATTCGGCAAATGTCGCTTCGGCGAGGCGGCGTTCTTTGCCTTCAAAGCGATTGAAAAGATTTTCCGCCGCCGCAAACTTTTGACCGGCGGGCAAATCCGCCATCATTTTCAAGAAAAAATTTAACAGTTCGCGTTCGGCAATCGGTTCGCGGTCTTTGTAAGCAGTTTGAATCTCGGCTAATTTCTCTTGTTTTTCACTTTGCGTAAGATTTTTGCCTTGTTGGACAGCTAAAACCGCGTCATAAACTTGTTTGAAAACGGGTGTTAAAGTCGGATTCGGAAGCCTCTGCAAAACAACATCACGCTGCGCCGTTGGGGAAGTTTCAGCGGAAAGTCGTTTCAGACTCGGCAAAACTTCGCCGTATTTAGCCTGTCGCTGCGGGTTTGCCATTATCCAAGCGGCAAATCTGGCTTCTTCGGCGCGGCGTTTGTTAATCGCATCAGCCCGTTTTAAGGCGATCGGACTGCCGCTATAAACCTTTCTATAATTATCCAGATTAGCAATATCGGATTGAAATTTTATACGTTTTCCTTCGCTCGTTTCGCCGACTTTGTTAAGCGCGTCGCTTCGCGCCTGCAAATATGCGGCGAGAAAAGGAAAGTTGACGTTTTGGGCATATTCGATTGATTGGCTTTCGCGGTAGCGCGTCGTGCCGCCCGGATAACCCATAACAAAAACAAAATCGTCTTCATTTAGCCCGCCGATATTCATTGTCAAAAACTTTTTCGGTTTGAACGGAACATTATTCGGCGAATATTCGGCGAATGTTCCGTCCGGCGCGACATACGCCCGCAGAAAAGTAAAATCTCCGGTGTGCCGCGTCCATTCAAAATTGTCCGGGTCGCCACCGAACACGCCGATATTTCTCGGCGGCGCATAGACCACGCGCACGTCTTTTACCTGCATCGTTTGATAAAGATAATAAAAAAAGCCGCTGTTTAAGGCTTGAATGCGAATCGTCGAGCCTTTTGGGGCTTTGGCTTGTTCCTGCTGTTGGATTTGTTCGATATTTTTCTTGATGGCTTGCGCGAGAGCCTCACCCGTCAAGTTTTCCGTGCCTTTATTAATTTTAGCCGTAACGTCTTCGACGCGCTGCGTCAAAAATATCGAATAACCTTTGGCAGGCAGCTCCTGAGCGCGGGAATCGGCTTTGTAACCCATTTCGACAAAATCTTTCTCCGGCGTTGACGCAGACACAAGCGCGTCAAAACCGCAATGATGATTGGTTAAAATCAGACCTTCGGGCGAAACAAATTCCGCCGTGCAGCCGATACTTAAACGGATAACCGCATCGGATAAACTAACGCCGTTTGGGTTGTAAATGTCGGAGGGTTTGATTTTCAAACCTTTTCTTGCCAGTCCAAGCTGGCTGATTTGGTTGGGCGTGAACATTCCTTCGTCAGGTTTGGCAACCGCCAACGACACCGACGACAGCATAAGTGCAAACATCAAAATGGATGTTGAAATTATGTTTAGTTTTAAACGCATATTAAAATTTAGCTCCTATTTTTTAATGTAATTTAACTTAATTATTGCATTTTAAGATATTATTTAAAAATGCTGTTGAGAACTTATTCTTAAAAACAATAATTTTTTTTGGTAAAAGCGTTTAATCAAATAAGTAAAAACATACTTCAAAGTCCATCTTTAACGGTCAACTCGCTTCACGTTGGACTTTACGATATAATCTGATAAAATCGCGCTTTGTCCAAACTGACAATCTCGTAGTAAAATAGAACTAATCTTCAAATAAGCAGGAAATAATAGATGTTAAAGTTTTTTAAGCGAATGGAAAGAACGCGCAATTTCGTTCTTTTACTTTTTTCCATAGTAATGGTGGCAAGTTTAATTTTATTCTATGCGCCGACACCCAGTAATGTGCAGGGTGATTTGGCACGGGACGAAACGGCGGTTGCCAAAGTTGGAAGCGAAAACATAACTGTTGCCGATTTAGCCATGCAGCAAGAAAATATGAGCCGTTTGGGGCGACCGCTTCCGGCTAAATTTTTTCTTGACGGGATGATTCGTGAACGCATCATTCGCGGAGAAGCCAAACGGCTGGGTTTAGTGGCAACGGATGCAGAAGTTGCAAGCTATATCCGCCAACAAAATAAACCGGAAGAAGGCGATCTGCCGTTCGATCAGGCGCGTTATGAACAAAATGTTACCGAGCAGTTCGGCAGCGTTAAAAATTTTGAGCAATCGGTCCGCGACCAGTTGAGCGGGAAGAAAATACAAGCCTTTCTGACTTCGGGCGTAACAGTTTCTGAAGAAGAAGTCTTAAATGATTACAAACGCAAAAATATAAAGTTTGATTTAACTTATGTTCCGGTCAGCAGCGCGGATTTGGCGCAAACCATTAAACCGACTGATGAAGAGTTGAAAAATTATTTTGAGCAAAATAAGCAAAATTATTATTTTAATGTTCCGCAAAAGAAAATTCGCTATATTTTTCTGAATACTTCGAAAATCGGCGAAAAACTGCAGATTTCTGAAGAAGATTTGAAAGCCGAATACGAAAAGATTCCCGATGACAAAAAACAAGCCGGCATTCAGGGGCAGCAAATCGTTTTGCGTGTGCCAAAACCTGAACAAGATGCGCAGGTTCTAGCAAAAGCTAATGAATTGGTAGCGCAGGCTCGGAAAGAGAACGGAAAAATTTCCGAAGAAGCCTTTGCCGAACTTGCAAAAGGTCAATCCGAAGACCCGGCAACCGCCGCTAACGGTGGGAAATTCCCCGGTTTAGTTAAGGCAAATCCGAGCAGACCGGAAGACCCGTATCAACGCCTTTTGATGATGCAGCCGGGCGAAGTAACCGAGCCGATTAAATATCAAGACCGTTACTTTATTCTGCGTCGCGGCGAAGGCGTGCCGAAAACTTACGAAGATGCGAAAAAGGAAATTGAAGTTAGTTTGAGAAACCGCCGCGCATACGCCGCTGCCGCCGAACTCGCGCAAAAAATTGACGACCGTTTGAAGGAAGTTAAAGATGTACAGAAAGTAGCTGAAGAATTTGCCGCGCAAACTAATATGAGTCCAAAAGATATGGTGCGCGAAACAGGTTATGTCAAACCGGGCGACGATGTGCCGAATATCGGCAACTCGCCGCAGTTTGAAGAAGGTATCGCGTCGCTTGTAAATCAAGGCGATGTCGGCGACAAAATTCCCATCCAAAACGGTTTTGCGATTCCGATGTTAGTGGACAAAAAAGAACCGCGCGATGCCGAATTTGACGAGGTAAAGGAGCAAATTGCCGAAACTGTTAAGGTTGAACAGGCACGAGCAAGAGTCGAAGAAATTGTCAAACAAATTGCCGCCGATGCAAGTTCCGCGAGTGTTTTAAGTTCTGCCGCGCAAGCCAAAGGTTTAAAGGCGCAGGAAGCAAACAGTTTTCTCTTAGGTTCACCGCTTGGGCAAGGTCCGAGTGCGGCAACTTCCGAAGCGTTAGAAGATGCAATTTATGGTTTAAAGCCGGGCGAAGTTACCAAAGAACCGATAAAAATTGGCGAAAATTGGTATATCGTCGGCGTGAAAAGCCGTGAGGAAGCCAGTATGGAAGATTTTGCCAAACAGCGAGACCAGCTTATTGAGGCAAAACTTACAGAAAAACGCGGACAAGTTTTTCAGGATTATCTGGCAAGCAGACGGCAGGAAATGGAAGCCAAAGGCGAGATTAAAATTTATCAGGACGCTTTGGCAAAACTTGAAGAAGTTCCCGAAACAGAAGAACAATAAGCAATGAATGGTAAATGGTAAATGACCCAACTACGAGATTTTCATTTACCATTTACCATTACCTACATAGTTTTTCGTTTTAAATGAAGTCCAACCAAAACAAATCCAAATCCGATAGTTCCGAAAAATAGCAACGATTTTATAAAATTCAACCAACTTGTCGGCGGCTTTTCCGAACTTTGCGTTTTTGAAGACGGTTTTGGTTTATCGGAAACCTTTAAAACTTCGCCCGTTCCGTCTAAAGTGCGCGACATTCGCATCATTTCGTCAAAACGGAATGGACGCGCTCCGCGTCTGCCGAAAACCGCAATCTGATTGCCGCTTTCGTCAACCGCGCGGTCGCGGTCTAAACCTTTGGAAATCGCCAGAGCCTCGCCTTTTGTTTGAAACGATGCAATTAGTTTCGGCTCCGGCTTCGGACTAAAACCAGCATATTCCGGCATCGTTTCGGGATCGGTCAACTGCAAAACCTTTAAACCGTTTTTTCCGTCCGCAACGTACGCATAAAGACTTGCGTTTGTCATTCCGACTTTGACTTGATGCGTGTCGTTCAAATTTCCGTCCGCATTATACATTTGCACAAGTTTCGGTGATTCCGGCTTTTCGATGTCAATTATCGCAATGCCTTCCTCACCATTGGCAACATAAGCATAGGTTCTTGCCAGATAAACATCTTTTGCCGATTTGAGCGAAACAAGCGAATTTTCAACTAGATTAACCACGCCTTTGGTTTGCAATTCGGTAATATCAAGCGTTTTCAGCCCGTCGCCGTCGACCACAAAAGCATAACGGTATTGAATCGCAGCCGTTTTCGGATGGTTAAAAGAAACTCGCGTAGTAACTTGCGGTTTCAACGGGTCAGACAAATTTATGATGACAAGTTCGCTGCCCGTTGTAATATATGCAAAATTTCCCGCGATGGTAATGTTGTTTGCGCCATTTAAGATTCCGTCGGGATTATAGGTCAGCGCACGCGACAGGAAGTTGTTTTGCGGGTCGCCGTCGAGCAAGGTTGCGGCATTGACCAAAATCAAACCTTCTTCGCGGTCGGTTACATACAAATAAGCATAAAGCGGATGAATCGGTTCTTCCTCATTGACGGCGGGATTCGGTTTGCCTTCGCGCTGTGCCTGTTGGCTGAGTTTGACAGCCACCTCGGGCGGAACTGATTTAAGATTACCGTTTTCGTCGCGCACCAATCGGTTTCGCACCGGGTCAACTGCCAAAGTCGAGGGCGACGCAACGGCGGTTGCATATTTTGTATTAACATAAAATCTTTGTCCAAAAGGCGAAACGGGTGCGGTTACAATTCGTTCGGAAAAGCCTTTATGGTCAATCTGAGCGACATCATAAACGCGCAAACCGCCTTTTCCAGCCGCGACATATGCGTATTCGCCGCGCACCTGCACCTGCAAAACTTCGGGATTTCCTTTATGTTCATAAAATCTGCCGAGTTTTCGCCCGTTATTTACAAATTTATCGTAGTTATCCTTATAGGCAAGTTTATGCAGATTGCTGCCATAAACCGCTTGCGGTTCGGTGCGTTCGGTAACCGCGACGGCTTCAAGTGAATGAGTCGCGGCAATATAAACGTATTGTCCTAAAAAATTGACAAAATTTGTGCCTTGAAGCATAACTTGAGCAAGCCACGCATTGTTGTCGCCTTCTTGAGAAATATGACAATCGCTGCATTGTTTGGTTTCCTTGCCGCGAACCGTGTGCGGAACGTGCGTGTTAAATGCCTGTCCCGCCATACCTTCCGCCGAAACGGTTTGCTGCTGCGAATAAATCCACTCGCGGTTTTGGTTTTGCGAACTGACCAAAACTGCCGACGAGGAACGCACCGGCGCAACCCGATGACCTGTTACCGTTCCGTCTTTGCCGAGCATAAAAATGTCGTCGCGCAAAACTTGGAAGTTATAGGAAGTGTAGTTACGCGACATTTCGCCTTCGTTATGGCGATTCGGCATTTTAGCGTTTGCCTCCATTGAAAGATGACACCCGAAACAACTTGTCATAAATGATGTATGACACGAGTAGCAAGTCATATTGTTGTCGCGGTGTGCCAGCATATTTTCATCCTTCGGCACATCGCCCCAGGTTTCATTGTCCTTCTGCATCGTTTTGGCATAAGCCGAGCGTTCATTATAATCTTCAGGATGATCTGAATCTTTCTTAACCGTGTCAATTGTCTGTTTAATTCGCCACCAGCGATCCGGCATCACCAAGGAATTCTGCACGATGTCGCCTTTTTTCAATTCAATTTCATTACCGTTTTCGTCCTTGCGTTTTGTATCTCGCGTAATTATCTCAAGAATCCTTTTTCGTTTGCCGTCAGGCGCACGAAACTGCAATCTTGTTAAATCGCGTCCGATTTCAGGTTTATCAGCCTTCTTGCGCTGCTCAATTTCATTTTTGTTCTCAGGTGGTTGGGCGGCAAAACCTGAGGTAATTCCGTTAGCCTTATCCTGAATCGAACCGTGGCAATCAACACAGCCGATTTCGATAGCCGCTCGCGGTTCGTTGAAAAGATCTCCGGTGCCGTGTACGTCCTGACGGAAATGACAATCGGCGCAGTGCATACCTTTTTCAAGGTGTATATCTTTTAAATGAACAGCTTTTTTAAATTTTTCCGGGTCATCTGGATTAATTTTATTGCCGTGCGAATCGAGCCAATCACCTTGACGATTTTTCAAATAAACGGCTTTGAACATCCAACCGTGTCCGTGCGAATCGGCAAACTGTGTGCGCTCTAATTTTTCATTAAATTCGGGTGTTCCGGTTTTTTCAAGGAATTCGGGGTCAGTCCATTTTCCGCGCAGACTCGCTCCTTCTGGATTTTTTCTCAGTTTTAAGGCTTTTTCTTCCTCAGTCGGATTGATTTGCTTATCTTGCGGATACATAAATTTCCCGTCGGTTTCGTTGTCCCACCAAGTATAGCCGAGATAAGTTTCGACCATATTTGTTCCCGGGTGCATATGGCAGGTCATACATTGTGAAGTCGGAATCCGCGAAGTAAATTGGTGTTTTATCGGGTGTCCCGATTCATTTTTGGGAATGCTTGTGTCTTCGGATTGAGACTCGCCCTGATTGCCCGCTTTTGCATAAAAATCGGAGGCAAAAGTGCTTCGGTCATTGGCATAAATAACATGACAGGACGCGCAGCCCGACGAGCGGTAATCACCCGGATGGTCGTTTGTTCCGAGAAAATTGAGCGTCGGATCCATCAACCGTGTTTTCTGCAAACCGAGATAAACCGGATCGGTTCGATTATTTGTGCCAAGTCCGCGCGGACTCAAACCTTTATCGGGTTTTCCCGCTTCTTCTTCCTTATCTGGCAAACCGACTTCCAAACGCCGCTTTCCACCGCGTTCGAAAACGCGCAAAATGTTGCCCGGCTGCGAAATTTCCCAACGCGGCAACGGTTCGATAAAAGATAAAATGCCTTTAAAACTTCTTTCTTCCTGGGTCGGCTGCGGATTCTGAATCAGCATTTGCGGATTACCGTCTTCGTTATAGCTTTCGCCAAACCGCGTATCTTTTAAAGGAAAACCGCCGTTATTATAGAGAGCCGCGCCCCACAGCATTGCGCCGTGCGTCATCATACTGCTTTTATTAGTGCGGTTTTCGTCGGAATGGCATTCGCCGCAGGTTTGCGTAACAACGCGAAAATCGCTCGGATTGATAAATCTGACAAAATCCGCACTTTCTTTTAACAAAAGAACACTTGTGCGTTCGGGATTGCGGCTTGAGCAATCGCCGTTTTTGCAGCCCCATTCTTTTGGAAAACGCGGCTGAACGTGCGCGGTTGCCTCCGTTGTCCCCGCTGGATTTCCGCCGTGGCAGGTTGTGCAGGAAAGTCCTAAAGCATCTTTTCCGTCTTGCAATTTATCTAAAACGTCGCCGCGCGAATTGTAGCGGTGCATCGGTTCGATGTTATTGTGACATTTCAGACAGCTTTCCTGCGGTTCTTCGCTTGCCTGAACAGCCTTTGGCGTGGTTGGAGTTTCTGCCGTTGCTGGTTTTTCCACATTCGCATTAGTTTCAGTTTGAGCCTGAACAAATACATTCTTGATAAACGCCGCGCAAAAAATCAACGCGAAAACCAGTAAAACAAATGTCTTGATTCTATTTTTTGAACGCATAACAAATTACCTAAAAAATTAATTTAACTTGTCCAAACAAGGAATACTGCAGTTTGCTCGGATTTGGAGTCGGGGAAGTACAAAAATTCGGTATTGGACAATTGCGGTTGGCATCCGTAAAAATATCACGGAAGCCGCGCCCGGGCTGTAAAACTGCGCCGCCGAACGTAAAAGTTACATTATTAATCAACAGAGGTCGCCACGTTACACCCAAACTATAATCCACGCCGATTTCGTGGCGAACACGCGGTTGAAGCAAAATATATTCGAGCGATTCGGTCCGCGAAAATCGCAAATAGTTGACATTTAAACTCGCTTTTATGGTTTGAGTAACTTCGGCATCCAAACCGGCGGTATAAATCTGGATGCCGGGATTTACAAAATTTGCCTGTCCTTCGATTTTGCTCGAGCGAAGCGTCGGCAAAAGACTGTTTCGCTGAACTAAACCAACTTCTGTTGAAATCAGACGAATGCCTTGTCTGTTCCAGTATGAAAACTGTCCGCCCGCAAAATTCGGGTCATCAAAGATAGCATCAAATCCGGTTGCGCGGTCATCGGTCGGGTTTTTGTCGCCGGATGCAAAAAAACCGGAAATCCGATAGCGCAGATAATCGCGGTCAATGGATAGTTCCGCCGCACCCATTTGTGCGCGAATATCGGTTGGTTGGTTGGCGATTCCGTTAAATTCATCCTTTCCGAACACATAATAGTAACTGTGCGTCAAATTCAGCAAACCGATATGACCGTCGCCGTTGATGCCTAAATATGCGGCGCGAACATAATGCGGACGCGGTGTTCCGACAAGTGTCGGGCGAACCAGAAAGCCGTTGCTGTCATAAAAAAATTCGCCGCCTCGGTCATTGTTAAAAAGTGCCGAAGCCTGAACTGTATAGCCTTTGAAAAAGAAATCCTGCCGGAAAAAATTAGCGATAAAAACGCTTTGATGGCGAAACTTTTCCAATGAATTAAGTCCGCTGTTGGTGTCTTTTTCAATCTGCTCGAAATAGGCGAGATTAAACTGTGATTTGTTGTTGTCAAAACCGCCGAATAATCTGACACCTAAATTGTTGTCCGAATAAACGAATCCGCGAAAATCAGACACAAACGGTTGAATACCGGCGCGAATCGAAACAAAATCGTAGTTTTTGTTGACATCAAAAAGTTTTACTTCCCCAAAGGCTTCCTCAAGCGAAGCGTGCATATCCGTGCGGTTTGTTCCTTCGCGGGGATCAATATTGACAATGCCTCTCTCTCTGGCATTCAGATAATTCGGAACGCTGAAGGTTGGCGATATCTTGATAGCCCATTCGCGTGGACGAAAAGTCGTGTCGCCTTTAAAAAGTTCAAACGAAAACTGCAAAGTTTGATTAAACGAAAGACTTTCAGGTCTTCCGAATGGATTGTTGCTGTCGGGATCTTGACTGCTGACACTGGTCGGCGAAGGAGTGCGGCGAAACTCGATGCCGCTGGTCGAAACGGCTGATAAAACCATAAAAACATCGTTGCCGAGAATCGGATAATCGCCCTTTAGGACGTTCTGGCTATACGGGTCAAACCAACGATTTCGGGTAAAAGGCACGTCGCGTCCGCGTGCTCCTACGTCGCCGTAGCGGTCGTATTCGGGAAAACCGATTCGCCAACGGTCGCGGACTTCGCGGCGGTTATTAAACATCTGCGGAGCGGATTCGACACTGGGAACGCCAGTATAACCAAGCGGTTCGCTTTTGTTTGGGTTAAGTAATTCTTCTGTTTCTGATTTTCCGACGCTGAAATCAATTTTTATTTCAGCCTCGGCGGAAATAAGAATATTTTCTAAAGCCGGGCATTTTTTCTTTGTTTCATCGCAAATGATGTAGGCAAATTTCCCGTATTCCTTTGCCTTTCCCCGGTCAAACGCTGCCGCAAAAGGAGATAGAACACTCAGACGATAAGCACCTGCTGCAAGACGAAACTTATATTCGCCGCTTATGCCGGTATTTGTGGTTTTTGTCCATCCGGTTGTTTGGTTAACAACTAATACTTGGACACCGCCAAGCGGTTTTCCGTCTGCATCAGTGATTGTTCCTGCTAAATTTCCGTTTTGCTGTTGCGCGACCACGCTTACACACGACAACAGCAAAACAAAACAGACTGAAAAAGTTGATAAAAGTATTTTTCGCATTGCTGACATCCCGGCTAACCTTAAAATTAAACGAACGTCTTGTAAAAATGCTACAAAGACCTAGAAAAACGAGGGAGTTTTTAACAAATAAGAAAAATTTTTAATTGACTATATCAAGGCGAATTCTTCAAAATCGGATTATTCGGATTTACGCTTCGCAGTTTTTCGATTGTTTCCTGAAAACCTTGTGTATCGCCTTTTTCTCTTAGTGCAATCGCTAAATTTTGTAAGGTGAGTTCGTGATTCGGTTCTTTTTCAAGCGCGATTCGATATTCTTTAACAGCCCTGTCAATATCCGGCGGTTCGCGCAGAAAAAAAGTCAAACCCAGATCGGTTCTTACGTTCACATCATTGGGGTTTTTCGCTAAAGCTTTAAGATACCACTGTTCGGCTTGCTCAAATTTTTCCGAATCAAAGGTGGCATTTCCAAGTTTGGTCAAAACTTCACTCGAACCGGGGCGAATTTTGTTGGCTTGCTCATAAAACTTTACTGATTCGTCAAATTTTTGAATCTGATAATACAAATCGCCCGCATTCATCTGAACTTCAAAATTATTTGGCTGTTCCTGTGCGGCTTTCAAGGCTTCCTGAACTTGCGGCAGCGGTGCGCCGCCTTGCGTTGTCGGGTTGCCGGAATCGTCTAATGATGGATGACCTTCAGGTAAAAGCGGATTTTGCGCCGAGGCTGCGTCCGGTTGAACCGATGTCTGCGCCTGCAAATGGTTTCGGTTTAAATTATTTGTGATAACAAAACTCAGTATGCAGCCGAGCAAAAAACCGATAATGCCGAATAAAATATTTTCTTTCTTCATATTTACGAATCTGAAATTGTAATCCCGATTGATTTTAGAAATCTGTCTGGACGTTCGCCGCCAATCAGCGCGAAAACATAATCATTAGAAATCGGACTAAATTCTTCTTTGGTTTTAACATTCATTAAAACCACTTCATTTTCGCGCATTTCTTTTATTCCGACTCCGAACCTGACACTGATAATACCGTCATCCATACATTGATAAAGCTGTAACTTATTGCCAAATTTGACATTACCGGCAAGAGTGTCGCGGACAAGCAAAGTAACGGTGTTCATATCTTCCGGGCTGCGCGGCGTAATTGTCGCGCCGTCGCGCACCGCCACCAAATCAACCGCTGATTCAACGGCGGAATTACCGCCGCCGACGAGAATTAGATGTTTGCCTCTGTATTCTGACGGATTTGCCAGACTATACAAAACCTTGCTTTCTTCCTTGCCGTTGCGGGTGATTTTCATATCTTCGTTTGGCAGACGAAGTTTGTTCGGCGAACCGCGCAAACCGATGGCGATAACGACTCTTCGCACCCGATAAGTCATCGGTTTTAGTTCATCGCCCCGCTCGGTTTGGATAATAAAATAATCACCGTCTTCGGCAGGATTTACGGCTTTACAATTCTCCTCTTCGTTAATTTTTACGCCTTTTTCCTGTAATCCGTTGAGCCAGATTGATAAAATTCTTTCGCGCTGGTCGCCCGGAATTTTATGCTGCAAATTTTGAGCGATGTCGCGGCGAATAGTTGATAAAATCTGTTCTTGCTGTGCTTTATCCAATTTCAAAAAATGAATCTCATAAAGTTCGCGCCATTTCTCGCGTGTCAATCCGCCGAAAGAACCGAGATCGCTTTTTTCGGAAAGATATTGACGAAACAACTTGTTAATTTCCTTCTTTGATTTTTCCTCCAAAAGCGGAACAAAATCCGGCTGCATAGAACTCGGAATCTTGCCCGCCATTTCCGAGCGAAGAATCTCTGCCTGTTCAATGCTGATTTTTTCGATTTCGGCTTTCAGAGCATCATCAATTATGCCGTCGCTTTCTGAAACAGGTTCAACATCATATTTTCCTTTGACCAAACCCAAGCCGGCAACGCTCAAACCGCCGTTCCAATCCTTTGTATCCGGTTTGAAGAAAATATATTTACCTTTCGGATATGAAACTATCGTCGATAAAATTTTGGTTTGTTCGATTCCGACATAACGAAGTCCTTTGTCGTGTGCCACAGATGCGGCAGATGCGCCGCCCGGACCGATTCCGATAATTGCAACATCGTATTCCGCCTTTGGTTCATCGGGTGAATTTTTGAGGTCTTCCGCGATGACTTCGATAACTTCCGCGCCTTCCTTGACCGCGTTTTTTATCAGAGGAACTCCGGAAACATCGCCGATGATGTAACAGCCTTTGACATTCGTAACATACGTCGCGCCGTCGCGGGTCGGCGCAGGACGCGCCCGAATCGTTTTCGCCGTGTTAATAATAATGCACGCCTTAGGATTAACCGGACATTCGACCTGACACGCCGTATCTTCCATACATTGGTCTGCGCCGACGACCGCCGCCGTTCCGTCCACAATTGCCAGAACATCGTGCGGACAAGCATCAACACACGCCTGACAGCCGATACAGCGTTCGGTAAAAATCACCGGATGCGGAAAACTCGGACCTTTATATTTTTTTACACCGAGTTCGGCAAGTTCTTCAGCGGTTAAAGTGCGGACTTTGGGAAGCGGATTTGCTTCGACATCACTTTTATCAAAAAAACTAAATGCGCGGGCAACGTCGCCGACGGCAAAAACAAGACCGACACCGACCAAAAACAAACCGATACTCGCCCATCCAAGCCAAGTCAAGCCGCCAATTTTGGTAACCCCGTCCGCGCCGAAATTCAAGTTGACGAAAACAACCAGTGCCAATAAAACGAAACAAATTATGAATTGCGAGATTTTCATTGCTTATCGTTTATTCGTTTAATTTGTAGCTCAACGGCTTTTTCGCGGTGCTGCAAAGCCGAATCGGTTAAAAATTTACTCCAACGATTTTTGTCGTACGGGTGTTGGACGTGGCAGGAAACACAATTTTGCTTAGTGTCCTCGACTAAAATTTTCCCCAAAGTTTCATCGACATAACCGCTGTGGCATATCGCGCAAGTTTGTTTTGGCGTTTCGCGGTCAAGCGGGTCAAAACTCTTATGACAGCTTGAGCAGGAAATTGAACCTGATTTATCGGTTTGCAAACCTTCAACCGGTTTCAGACGGAACAGATGGATCGCGTGAAACTGTTTGTTGCGGCTAAGTTGGACATTGTTACCGGCATCGGCAATTTTTATTACGTCAGGCATCGTTTCGGCAGTTTCTTCTGAAACTCCGTTCCACTTCCACTGACCATTTTCGGTAACATAACCAAAACCGCCTTTATGCGGTGTCGCCACGCTTTTTCCGTTATAAAGATTTTTATTATTGTCGTTATGACAAGAAACGCACGTTTCAAAAGCTGCCAGCCGCGGTTCAAAACCTTCGCCCTGATGCTCAAAATGACAACTTGTGCAGCCGATTCCAGATTCCGAATGGGCTTTTGTATTTTGACCGTGAAATGCTTCCGTTTGATGACATTTCAAACACGAATCCTCAATTTTTCCGCTTAATGTGTGGCAGGTCGTGCAGGAATTTTCATTCAACTGGTTGGCAATCATTTCAGTTTTGCTAAAGCTCGTGCGCGTATGCGGATTGGAAAGCGGCTTCGGCGAATATGCCTGCGGGTAAAACTTAAAAGAAGCAAAGGCGATTAAAGCGATAATGACAAAACTCCAGGTAAAAATGCCGAAACGCCATGGACGCGCCAAATCATTGGTCGGTCGCCAGTTTATTAAGGCTTTACCGGGCAGAGGTTTCTCCGTCGGTCGCAGAGACATACCGTATTCATCTTTATCGCGCGTTCTTTTTTCCCAAAAAACCTTTAATACATCCTGAACTTCGGCGGTTGCCTTAGCGGGCGGTTTTTTCTTGGATAAATCAGTCGTTGTTTTCGGCACTAATTCGCCGGTAAATTGAGTCGAAACAAAAAGTTCAAGATTTTTCCCTTTGCGCGTTACCAATATCAAAAATGTTCCGATTTGGATGATGTCGCCATCCGCCAGAACATCGGCTTCTTCCGAACT